>Ga0129341_1019789_pt1 | contig 28192 bp, 35 predicted proteins | sample CPBNA2_6_FD_109917 | JGI IMG/M metagenome (GOLD analysis project Ga0129341, IMG submission 109917) | Freshwater to marine salinity gradient microbial communities from Chesapeake Bay, USA - CPBay_Sum_15_0.8_RNA2 (Metagenome Metatranscriptome) | ecosystem: Environmental > Aquatic > Marine >...
ATACCTTTGGATAATTTCTGGGGTAAAACAGAAAATCAAGTGATCCAACATTTGCGAAAAGAAGCAAATCCGTTCATCGGAATTCCAAATGGCCCTTCCGATGTGGAATTGATGGTGGATGTGTACTATCCTTCAACCATTGAAAGCATCGAGGAAACCATCCGAGGCCGAGCGGTGCACCCGATGGGCAGAAACCAACTCATGTTGGATGGTCATGTTCAATTCAAAAAAGACGCAAGGACTCGATAAAAAAACCCGTTTCTCATCAGCTGAGAAACGGGCGTTGAAAAATATATTGCTGGGGACAGATCAGGCGTCTTTCTTCTCCTCACCTTCGGAGCTACCCTTGTCAGCCGCATCAGCATCATCTTCGGCAGCGGGGCCGTCCTCGGTAGCTTCAGCCTTGGCCTCATGAGCAGCCGGGGCATCCTCGGTTTCTGCTTTGGTAGGAGCGACCTCTGCTTTTGCAGCGGCATCACCTGAGGGAGATACAGCGGCATCACCTTCTTCAACAAATTCAATGATGGCCATCTGGGCAGCATCGCCTCGACGATCCATCAATTTGATGATACGGGTGTAACCACCCGGGCGATCCTGATGTTGAGGTGCAATTTCACTGAAAAGAATTTGTACCGCATCTTCCTGGTGCAATCTGGAAACAGCCAAACGACGGTGATGGATAGTTCCTTTCTTACCGAGGGTCACCATCTTTTCAACAACCGGACGCACGGCTTTCGCTTTGGCAAGAGTTGTTGTTACGCGCTTGTGCTTGATCAAACTGCATACCATATTCGCCAGCATCGCGTTCCGATGAGCGCCTTTGCGGCCGAGTTTGGCATTTCGTTTTAAATGTCTCATGTAAACAGCTTGTTAAATTTTTTACTCTAATGCGCTGTAGTCTTCTTTGGAATCCAGAAGCGCAGGATCAATGTTCATACCAAGAGACAGGCCTAAACCGGTCAACTTGTCCTTAATTTCGTTGAGAGACTTTTTGCCGAAGTTTCGATACTTCAGCATTTCGGCCTCTGATTTGATTGCCAGTTGGCCCACCGTGGTGATATTGGCATTATTCAAGCAGTTGGCAGCACGGACACTGAGCTCAATCTCGTTGACGCTCATGTTGAGAAGCTTCTTCATGCGAGACTTCTCGTCATCCTTTTGATCCACCACTTCCTCAAATTCAACAGCGTTTTTGTCGTAACCCACAAACACGTCGAGGTGATGCTGCAAAATAGCGGAAGCCTGAGTCAACGCATCATCAGGAGTAATACGACCATCTGTCGTAATTTCCATGATCAAACTGTCGTAATCTGTGCGCTGGCCAACACGGGCGCTTTCCACAGAATAACGAACACGGCTGACAGGCGAAAAAATAGAGTCAATAGGGATCACACCAATGGCTTGATCAGGCTTCTTATTCTCGTCACCAGGACAAAAACCACGACCTACTTTTACCTCCATCTCAATCTCGAACTTCTTCTTTTTATCCAACGTACAGATATGTTGGTCGGGATTGACGAGTTCGAGATTTTGATTCAATTGAATATCAGCTGCTGTGACTGCCCCTGCTTTATTAACGCTTAGCAAAACTGTCTGAGGATCGCGCGAATGACAAATGAACTTTACCTTTTTTAAGTTCAGCACAATGTCGGTAACATCCTCCGCAACACCTTCTACGACGGCAAACTCATGCATAGCCCCGTCAATTTTGACAGAGGTAATAGCTGCTCCTTCCAACGAAGAAAGAAGCACTCTGCGAATGGAGTTACCGATAGTGTGTCCGTAACCTGTTTCAAATGGCTCCGCAATGAATCTCGCGAATTTGTCTGTAGCGGTATCCTCATCTTTAGTCAACCGCTTGGGCATTTCAAAACGACCTAATCTTACTGGCATATATTTTAATGGGTAACAGTTTTAATCTGACTACTGAACGTTATCCCGATCATTCAGAAGTCCGTATAACTGAGAATACAGGGTTGTTATCGGGAATAAAATTCGATGACAGTTTGTTCGTTTCCGATAGGTTGGATTTCATCCCTGGAAGGAACACGCATGACCACTCCTTTGAAAAAGTCGCGATCTAGATGCAACCACTCAGGAATTCGTCGGCTGGTGGACAACTCCATATTTTTGGTCGCCATTTGGCGGGAAACACTGGAGTTCTTCACTTCCACGACATCATTTACCTGAAGTGCGTAACTGGAAATATCAACTTTTTTGCCATTGACCTGAACATGTCCGTGGCTAACCATTTGACGGGCAGCAGGACGGCTACTGGCGAAACCGAGTTGATAAACGACGTTATCCAGTCGGGTTTCGAGGATTTGAAGCATCGTTTCGCCTGTCACACCCTTGCGGCGACGAGCAGTTTCGTAAACGGCGCGAAACTGCTTTTCCTGCAAGCCGTAAAAATAGCGAAACTTCTGCTTTTCCATCAGACCCAGAGCATACTCTGTGTTTTTGCGCCTCGAGCGAGGGCCATGCATGCCTGGGCCGTAATTGCGACGTTCTAGATATTTTGAAGGCCCAAAAATGGGCATGCCAAATCTGCGGCTGATCTTCGTTTTGGGTCCGGTATAACGAGCCATAATACTTAAAAATCCTGTTCTTTAGACGCGACGTTTCTTCCTTGGTCGGCAACCATTGTGTGGGACCGGGGTAACGTCTTTGATGGAGTTGATTTCTAGCCCAATGGCCTGTAATGCACGAATAGCGGATTCACGGCCAGATCCAGGTCCTTTGACCTTGATCTCCACTTCTTTGAGTCCATGAGCCATTGCGGCACGACCAGCATCCTGGGCAACTTGTTGAGCAGCAAATGCGGTGCTCTTACGCGATCCCCTGAATCCCACCTTACCGGCGGAAGACCAGCTTACCACGTTGCCATGCATGTCCGTGATCGAAACAAGCGTGTTGTTGAAAGTCGCGCAAATAGTGGCCACACCTGAGACCACGTTCTTCGAACCTTTGGCCTTGATGATTTTTGCAGGGCCAAGATCGGTCGAAAGAAGTTCTGCCGCGGAGGGAGCTTCAGCTGCTGCTGGTCCTTCCTGTTCAGCCTTGTCACTGCTTTTTGCTTCTTTTGGCGCCTTGGCCTCAGCCTTTGGCGCTTCCGCCTTGGGAGCGGATTCGGCTGAAGGGGCATTTTCAGCCTCTGTTGCTTCAACCTTTTGTTGTTCTTCGTCTGCCATAGTCTAATTCAGATAAAAACCTTAATGGATACCGGATTTTGCATTCGGATTACGTTGGATACCCACGGTTTTGCGGGGACCTTTGCGAGAGCGTGCATTTGTCGACGTGCGCTGCCCGCGAACAGGTAATCCTCGAATGTGGCGAATACCACGATAGCAACGGATCGCCTGAAGTCGCTTCAGGTTCATGCTGATTTCCCGACGCAAATCACCTTCGATGACGTATTGACCTTCCTGAATCGCATGTACGATCTTGGAAAGTTGGTCTTCCGACAGATCCTTGGCGCGTGTGGCCGGATTGATACCTGTCGCTTCGATGATTTCATTGGAAACGGCCGGACCAATGCCATACATATATCGCAGAGCAATATCGATACGCTTGTGTCCGGGAATGTCTACACCCATGATTCTTGCCATAATCTATTACCTTCCAATCAACCTTGTCGCTGTTTATGACGTGGATTGGTACAAATCACACGAACAATACCTTTTCGGCGAATGATGCGACAATGTTCGCAAAGTTTTTTCACTGACGCTCTAACTTTCATAAATCACTACTATCCATTTACAATGGTCCCTCTCGCCATATCTGCCGGCGAGAAGAAAATGGCGATCTTATCGCCTACCTTTACCTCTGACAATTTAAATTTTGATTTTTTTGGCACCACACCCACTGCATGGTGTCCATTGGGCATCGCAATAATCACTCGATCATCGCCCAATTTACTCAAGACGATGCCTCGACTTTCGAATGCATCCGGGTCGCGCATGTTAAAATTTCAGGTTCTCCCTCTGTCACCAGAACCGTATGTTCAAAATGAGCCGAAGGCTTTCCATCCCGAGTAATCACAGTCCAACCATCCGGTTGAACCTGAACATCAGGGCTCCCCATGTTAACCATGGGCTCAATGGCAATGGTCATGCCTGCTTTAAGTTTAGGTGAAGGCCCACCGTCCACAAAATTAGGAATCTGTGGTTCTTCGTGCATTTTTCGGCCAACCCCGTGGCCAACAAATTCCCTGACAACACTAAAACCATTAGCTTCAACGTGCTTCTGTATCGCACGCGATATATCCACCACACGATTACCAGCGACAGCCTTGAAAATTCCTTCATACAGTGACTTTTCAGTCACATCCATCAAGGTCTGCACCTCCACATCGCAGCCTCCGGCCGCGACTGTCAAAGCGTTGTCACCAATAAATCCACCGTAAACAACACCAACATCCAAGCTGATGATGTCTCCAAACTGCACTATCCTTCCGCCCGATATCCCATGAACCACTTCTTCATTCACTGAGATACATGTGTAACAAGGATACCCCCTGTAACCAAGGAAAGCAGACTTGCCGCCATATTCTTCGATACGGCGAGCCGCATACTCATCAATTTCACGAGTAGAAATACTCGGTTGGATTATTTTTGCGACATCCAGTAGAACGGCATTTGCCAAAGCACCGGCCTCACGCATTCCCTCAATTTCCTTGTCGTTTTTTGGACGAATCATTGATGAAACCTTGGACAATTGAGGTGAAGGGAATGGTATGTATCCCCCTATTAGAACCGACCCTTGATCTTTCCCTTTTTGAGGAAACCGTCATAATGACGGGTTAACAAATGGGATTCCATTTGCCGCATTGTATCCAGGACAACACCGACCGTAATCAACAGACTGGTGCCGCCAAAAAATGTAGCTGCGGCGAAAGGAATATTCATCGCCCGAGTCAGGACAAGGGGGATAATTGCAATACCGGTCAGGAACATGGCGCCTGCAAAAGTGATTCGGCTCATCGTCCGGTGCAAAAAGTCACTTGTTGCCGTTCCGGGACGAACACCTGGTATGTAACCACCATATTTCTTCAAATCATCAGCAATCTGAATTTCATTGAACTGTGTCGCCACCCAAAAATAAGAGAAGAACAGGATCATCAGACCCTCAAGAAGCATGTAGCCACCACTTCCGTATGTGATCAAGGCACTGACTTCATCGAACACTTTAATTTCGGTAATACGTCCCAGTGTTGAGAAAATCTTGTCAGGAAACATCAAGATGGCCTGAGCAAAGATAATAGGCATAACACCGGCATAATTGACACGCAAAGGCATGAAGGAACTTCCACCAGAGTAGACTTTTCTTCCCACCGCACGTTGTGCATACTGAACAGGAATTTTTCGCTGAGCCTGGGTCACAGCAATCACGAGTGCTGTAACAGCTGCAAATATCACCAACATGGCAATAAAATGCGCAGGATTCCACTGTGCTTCCACACCTTCGACAGGGAAAAACATGCGGTATACCTGGCTGACGGCATCAGGAAGCCTTGCAAGGATGCCAATGGTGATCACGAGTGAGATACCGTTACCGATACCTCGTTCAGTGATTTGCTCGCCCATCCACATAAGAAGCAAAGTTCCAGTAGTCAAAACCATGACGGTCTGCAGTCGGTACCAAATGGGAGATTCCGAGAGAACCAGGTCACCAGTAAATCCTGGAAACAGCACCTCGGGTTTTTCCCACCCCAAAGCCATCACAAATCCCTGCCCCAAACAAAGAATGACGGTTAAATAGCGTCCATATTGAATGATCTTTGCACGTCCGCCTTCCTCTCGGACCAATTTGCTCAAACCAGGCAACACTGCTGTCATCAATTGTATGATGATAGTAGCACTGATGTAAGGCATGATCCCCAATGAGCCGATGGCACAACGCTCAAGAGCACCTCCAGTAAAGAGGCTATACATTCCCAGCAAGCTGTTATTGTTCTTTTGAGCTGCTTCAGCCAGGAATTCAGACAAGGCCGCTCCATCCAATCCCGGCACCGGGATCAAGGAGATGAGTCGACAAATCGCAAGCAACAGCAGCGTGAAAATGATTCTCGACTTGAGTTCCGGAATCTTGAAGCAATTGCTGAATGTATTAAAAATGGACGCTAGCATGAGGTAATCAATTGATTAAAGAGCACGCGGGCCCGTTTTTGGAATACGATCCACAACTTCGCAGGCGCCACCGGCGGCCTCAATCTTCTGCTTGGCCGAAGCACTGAAAGCCTGAACCTTGACTGTCAACTTCTTGCTAAGTTCACCATGTCCCAGAATTTTGATACCTTGCCCCTTACCAGACGCCAGACCAGCCTTTTGCAGAGTTTCTACATCAATCACTGCATCCACATCAAACTGTTCCAAATCGGCCACATTGACGGGTATGTAATAAATGGTGTGTTCGGCGTTGTTGAAACCACGTTTGGGCAACTGGCGATAGATAGGCATCTGACCACCAGCAAAACCTTCACGCACACTGCCGCCGGAGCGCGCACGTTGTCCCTTATGGCCACGTCCACTGGTTTTACCCAGTCCACTACCCTCACCACGACCGAGACGCTTTCTGCGGTGCTTGGCACCAGGTTGGGGTTTTAAATCATGTAGTCGCATAGAAATTTCCTTATACTGCTTCTGTTGTTTCTGCAGGAGCCGCTTCAACGGCAGCAGCTGCCGAAGGACGGATTTCCATTCCGCGTTTTGCGTAAATATCTTTCTTCAGTTTGAGTTGGCACAAAGCCTGAAGAGTTGCTTTGGCCACATTTGCTGCGTTTTTGGAACCAAGTGACTTGGACAACACATTGGAAACGCCAGCTGCATCGAGAACGGAACGAACAACCTTGCCGGCGATGACTCCGGTTCCCTGACAGGCAGGTTTTAAAAGGATGTTGGCACCATCAAAGACCGAGTTCACTTCATGTGGGATGGTGTCGTTGCGAAGTGAAACACTTACCATCTGTGTCCGTGCGTTGTCGCTTCCCTTTTTGATAGCGCTGGCAACTTCACTTGCTTTGCCGAATCCTAGTCCGACCTTACCTTCACGATCTCCAACAACGACCAGCGCGCTGAAGTTAAAGCGTCGTCCACCTTTGACAACCTTTGATGACCGGTTGATGTAGATGACCTTTTCAAATAATTCCGGCCCTTTGTCTTCACCACCCGAACGGTCCTGATTGTCCCGGCCCCGGCCCCGTCGTTGGTTGCCACGTCCGTTTCCGCCACGACCACCGAATCCACGTGAATAACCGGAATTCTGATTTTGATTTTGATTTTGATTTTCAGCCACGATGACTCTCCTATGATATTAAAATGCTGTCTGTATTAGAAAACGAGGCCACCTTCGCGTGCCGCATCGGCCAGGGCTTTCACTTTCCCGTGGTACTTGGCTCCACTGCGATCGAAGACAACTTTCTCAATTCCTGCTGATTTGGCGCATTCAGCAGCCTGGGCACCGATTTTTTCAGCACTGGCGACATTCGCTTTCATGCTCTCCCTGCCTTCCACAGATTTGTGCAAAGTGGAGACGGAAGCCAATGTGTGTCCTCTGGAATCGTCGATAAATTGGACGTAGATGTTTTTACCGGTAAACCGAACACTCATACGCGGACGCTCTCCGGTACCAACGACTTTCTTGCGCGTGCGCCAACGGCGCTTCTGAACCTTTACTATATGGGAATTTGTTTTCATGGATGTATTGAACACGGATTTTGCCGTGGACGATCTGCCAATTAAAATTACTGGACGGTCTTACCTTCCTTACGTTTGACCTGTTCGTCGCTGTAGCGCACTCCCTTGCCTTTATAGGGCTCCGGAGGATAAAAACTACGAAGCTCGGCGGCTACACGACCCACAACTTGTTTGTCTGGGCCTTCTATTTTAACCTTTGTACCGCCCTCTTCGATGGTGATTTGTATAGCACTTGGCACAGGATATTTGATCTCGTGGGAATACCCGAGATTAAGTGTGATTTCATTGTTGGCCAAAGCGGCCTTGAAACCTACTCCTTGAATTTCAAGCTGCTTAACAAAGCCGGTGCTGACACCTGTGACCATGTTTTGTATCAAAGACCTGGTCAAACCATGCTGTGACTTCGACTCTTTATCGTCCTTCGCTCTGGTGACGACGACCTGGTTTTCATTGACGGAAACCGATGCGAGTGAAGGGAAGTCCCAAGACAGCTTGCCCTTTGGGCCTTCAACATCAATGTGTCTGTCTGTGACGTTAACTTTTACCTTTTCAGGAATATCGACTGGAATTTTACCTATGCGTGACATGTGTCTGTATCCTTAAATTATTTACCAAATGTAGCACAACAGCTCGCCACCGATATTGTTTCTACGGGCCTTGGTACCTGTCATGAGGCCTTGTGATGTTGAGACGATGGCAATTCCCATTCCGCCCAAAACTTTGGGAATGTCAGTGGCACCCACATAGCGTCTCAATCCGGGTTTGCTGACCTTTTTCAGGCCGGCAAACACGCCATTACGTCCATTGAACTTGAGTTCTATTTCAAGTTTTTTAATCGTGTCTCCGCTCACTTTATACCCGGAGATATACCCTTCAGCTTTAAGGATATCGGCAATATTTTCTTTGACTTTCGAATGGCGCATTTCCACCTTCGGCAACAAAGCCGAATTGGCATTACGCAAAATAGTCAACATGTCGGCAATAGGATCCATAAATCTATCAAACTTTCGGTTTACCAGCTGGCCTTGGTGACGCCTGGGATCAATCCGTGCAGGGCCATTTCGCGGAATGTGAGACGTGAGACGCCAAACTTGCGGAAATAGCCATGACGACGACCACTGATCTTACAACGATTTACAACGCGGGTAGGACTCGCGTTACGGGGTAGTTGAGACAATCCTTCGTAGTCTCTTTTTGCACGTAGTTCGGCGCGCAATTCAGCATATTTGTCAACAGTTTGCTGCTTTTTCTTGTTTCGTTCTTTCCAAGCGGATTTTGCCATAGGTCTTTGTCGTGTTAAATGCTGTGTAAATTACTTGGTAAAAGGCATGCCCATCATGGTCAACAATTCATGGGCGTCCTTGTCGTTGGCCGCAGTCGTCACAATGGTGATGTCCATACCTTGTTGACGTTTGACTTTGTCCAATTCAATTTCAGGAAAAATACTCTGGTCATTAATTCCGAGTGAGTAGTTACCACGACCGTCAAAGGATCTTTTTGGGATACCACGGAAGTCGCGAATACGAGGCAATGCGGTGGTTACCAGTCGGTCAAAGAATTCCCACATGACATCTCGGCGAAGGGTAACTTTGCAGCCAATGGCTTGTCCTGCGCGCAATTTGAAATTAGAAACACTTTTACGTGCCAGACAGGTCACGGGTTTGCGCCCGGTAATGGTGGTCAGGTCGGCCGCAGCATGTTCCAGAGCACCTTTTTCCATCATTCCACTCACTCCCATATTAATGACGATCTTGGAGATGCCAGGCACCTGGTGGATGTTCTTGAACTTACCGTCGCCAATTAATTTCGGACGGACATCATTAAGGTATTTTTCGTAAAGTCTTGGTTTCATAGGACCAGTATATCAGCAATGAAAAAGATTAAGCATTGGCGCGTTTGGCATCGAAACGATCGGCTTTCATCACATTCGAAATGTGGATGGAGCCTTCGCGCTCCAGAATAGCCCCTTCGGGGTGTTGCTGGTTGCGGCGAACATGCTTCTTGATGATGTTGATGCCTTCCACAATGACGCGCTCCTTCTTGGGCACTACCTGGATGATCTTTCCGCGCTTACCTTTTTCGGTTCCTGCGATGACGACAACCTCGTCGCCACGTTTGACATGAAATTTAGTGGGCATGGTGTTTAAATGACTTCAGGGGCCAGGGAAACAATTTTCATGAAACGTTTCTCACGCAACTCGCGGGCAACAGGACCGAAGATGCGCGTGCCTTTAGGGTTTTTATCTTTATCAATGATGACCACGGCGTTCGAATCAAAGCGAAGGACAGATCCGTCCGCGCGATGAATAGCCTTTTTGGTACGGACCACGACAGCATTGACGACATCACCTTTTTTAACGGATCCATCGGGCGACGCCTCCTTGATATGCACTTTAAGGACATCTCCAATCTTGGCGTAACGCTGAGTTTTACCAAGTGCGGCGATCGCGGAGGCCTTTTTTGCGCCAGTGTTATCGGCGACATTTAAAATTGAGCGTAATTGTAACATAAATGTATGATTGCAGTGTGTCAGGCTTCAGCTTTATGCGTCACTTCCACCAGGCGCCAGCATTTGTTTTTGGACAAAGGCCGTGTTTCCTGGATGCGTACATGATCTCCGATTTTCGCTTCGCTTCGTTCGTCATGAACATAGCATTTGCTGAAAACAGTAATGATCTTCTTAAACCGGGCGTGTCGAATGCGACGACGAACTCGCACGACGACGGTCTTGTTCATTTTGTCGGAAATTACTTCTCCGATGCGCAACTTGCGATGCCCGCGTTGATTGTTCTCTTCAGACATGTGTTTATAAATTTATTGTTGTGCTTCTTGTCGGCGCAGGACAGACAGTTGGGTTTCTACTCTGGCAATTCCGCGACGCAGATCTCGCAGACGTGATGGTTTCTCCAACTGACTGCTGGCTTTCTGCAACTTCAAATTGAAAAGTTCCTGTCTCAATTCATGGGATTTGGCCAGCAACTCAGGCTTGGACAATTCGACAACTTCTGAAAATTTAACCGCCATATAATTGTTCTATCTATGTCTTGAGATGAATTTTGTGCGAATAGGAAGTTTGGCAGCAGCCAAACGAAAAGATTCGCGTGCGACATTTTCCGGTACACCATCCACTTCGAAAAGGATGTTGGCCGGCCGGATTACAGCCACCCAACCTTCGAGAGGTCCCTTACCTTTACCCATACGAACTTCGAGAGGCTTCTTGGTATAGGATTTGTCAGGAAATATACGGATCCAAACTTTTCCTCTTCTTTTCATGTTACGGGTGATGGCAACACGTGCGGCCTCAATCTGTTTATTGTCAAGCCAGCAACGCTCAAGGGCCTGCAGACCGTATTCACCGAATGAAACGGTCGCCCCTCGTCGTGCCAATCCGGCACGATTGCCGCGATGCATGCGCCGATACTTAACCCTGGATGGCATCAATGGCATAATTCAATCTTTCTTATTTCTTTTGTTGAAATTTTGTTGTTAAACCTTCTCGGCATAGGCGTTACGATCTGCTTTTTCCACTTTGATGTCGCCCTTACAGATCCAGCATTTCACGCCGAGCACTCCATATAGAGTTTTCGCTTCAGCAAATCCATAATCGATGTTTGCTCTCAAAGTGTGCAATGGAACTCGACCCTGATTGTAGGATTCTACTCGAGCCAATTCAGCTCCCCCCAAACGACCTGCACAACGGATACGAATGCCGTCTGCACCGAAATCCATGGTTGTTTGAATGGCTTTTTTCATGGCGCGGCGAAATGAAACACGGCGTTCCAATTGAAGAGCAATGTTTTCAGCAACCAACTGAGCATCGAGTTCGGGAGTTTTAACCTCCTGAATGTCCACGTAAACTTCCTTGCCGGTCATTAAACTCAGTTCCTCTTTGATCTTGTCGATCTCGGCACCTTTGCGACCGATGACAACACCAGGACGAGCTGTGTGGATGGTAACGCGGCAACGCGTAGCAGCGCGTTCAATTTGAATGCGTGGCACGGCCGCAGCTTCGAGCTTCTTCTTTAAAATGGCCCGAATTTGATAGTCCTCCGCCAGCAGATTGCCGAAATTCTTTTTGTCGGAGAACCACTTGGATCGCCAGTCACGATTGAGGGCGATTCTTAAACCGATTGGATTGGTCTTTTGTCCCATATGATTTGCTTAGCTGAGATCGGAAACTACAATTTTTACGTGGCAGGTACGTTTCAGGATGGGTCCTGCAGAACCGCGTGCTTTAGGTATGAAACGCTTCATCATCGGCCCTTGTCCTGCTACGGCCATCTTGACGACCAAAGATTCGGGGCTGGCGTTGTTGTTGTGTTCGGCATTGGCAATGGCGCTTTTTAACGTTTTGGCGACAACACGTGCTGATTTACGCGGCACGGCTCCTAAAACGGCAACAGCCTGCAATGCATTCATACCCTGGATCTGGCGCACCACCTCACGCATTTTCTGCGCGGACATGCGGACATTTTTTGTAATGGCTTGTACTTCCATACGATTACTTGGTCACTTTTGCAGTGTGAGCTCCATGACCCTTAAAGGTGCGTGTAGGTGCAAACTCTCCGAGCTTGTGTCCTACCATATTTTCTGTGACAAACAGTGTGACGAATGTCTTTCCGTTATGAATGTTGATGGTATGCCCCACGAAATCCGGGGTGATGGTCGATCTGCGTGACCATGTCTTAATCGGGCGCTTTTTATCCGCCTCATTCATCTTATCGACTTTCTTCTGGAGACTGCCGTCGACGTAGAATCCCTTTTTGATTGAACGTGCCATAGGTCAAAAATTACTTAAGCTTGTTTGGACGACCATCGCGGCGTACCAAGATAAATTTGTTGGATGTTTTGTGCTTGTGACGTGTCTTGTATCCCTTGGCCAGCAGGCCCCATGGAGAAACAAGGTGCTGACGACCACCACCGCCCTTGGATTTTCCGTTACCACCACCATTTGGGTGATCAACAGGGTTTCGGCAAGAACCACGAGTCAAGGGACGACGTCCGCGATGGCGGTTTCTACCGGCTGTTCCGATGATGATATTTTCGTGTTCGGTATTACCCACCTGACCGACTGTCGCCTGACATTTGCAGTGGATACGACGAATTTCACCGGACGGCATCTTAATCTGTGCATATTCCCCGTCTCGCGACATCAATGTTGCGAAACTACCTGCGGTACGAGCAATCTGGCCACCACGACCAGGTGTCAATTCAATACTGTGAATTGTTGAACCGACCGGGATATTCGCCAAAGGCATGGCATTGCCGACCTCTGCAGGTGCTTCAGGGCCACTCTGAACCTTGGCTCCTACTTCAAGACCAACCGGTGCCACAATGTATCGCTTTTCGCCGTCCGAATACTGCAGGAGAGCCAAACGTGCTGAACGCATGGGATCGTATTCCAACGCGATTACCTCGGCTTGAACACCTGATTTATTGCGACGAAAATCTACGGTGCGGATTTTCTGTTTATGACCACCACCAATAGCGCGGGCTGTGATGCGACCGTAGCAATTACGACCACCCGTTTTCTTCTTGATCTTGGTTAGTTTCTTTTCCGGCTTCTTCTTAGTGAGGTTGGAAAAGTCAGCAACCGTTTGAAATCGGCGACCAGGTGTTAACGGTCTAAATGATTTTACTGCCATATTTTGCTCTCCCGATTACGTTAATTCGATTTTGTCACCACTCTTGAGTGTGACCAGGGCTTTCTTCCAGTTAGCTGAACGTCCGGCCTGTTTGGTTCGTTGACGTCGTTTTTTGCCTCTTACATTGATCGTATTCACTCGAACAACAGATACCTTGAACAACTCCTCGACCGCGTCGCGGATCTGAAATTTGTTTGCCCGGGTATCGGCAACAACTGTGTATTGATTAAAATGATGGGACTGGTCTGTGCCTTTTTCGGTCACGCGTACCGTCTTGATAATATCGTATGCGTTCATGGCCGTCTAATTAGCTGAGTCTTGATTCCAATCCTGCGATCGCATCTTTAGTCATGACGATGCGATCAAATTTCAAAGCGTCGTAAGTGTTGAGCGACTGGCTGGTCGTGATTCCAACATAGGGAATATTTCGTGCGGACAGTTGAATATTTTCATCAACGTTTGCCATGACGAAAAGGGCCGTTCCGTCCACTTTTAAGTTGTTCAGAATATCCACCACAGCCTTTGTTTTGGGCTTTTCGAGGTTTATCTGATCCACAACCACCACTTCTCCGGACTTAATGCGTTCGCTCAGTGCCTTTTTAAGAGCAAGCTTGCGGGTCTTTTTATTGACATCCTTGCGGAAGTCTCTAGGGCGTGGTCCGAAAACAACACCACCTCCACGCCAGATAGGGGATTGGAAAGAACCGGCACGAGCACGACCTGTTCCCTTTTGGCGCCAGGGCTTTTTACCCGTTCCGGCCACTTCGGAACGTGTCTTGGCGCAGGCAGTGCCACTCCGCTGTGAAGCCATGTAAGCTACAACGGTATCGTGCACAGCCTGGAGACCTTTCTCATCCTCCTCAATCAGGTCGAATGGTATTTCCCATTCTTCCAATGATTCGCCTTTTGTATTTTGAATGTTAATCTTCATCTTTAAATCGCCCTTTTATGATTAAGCTTTATTTTTGGGCTTTTTCTTGGCCTCACGAATGACGATGTAATCACCGTCCGCACCGGGAATAGCTCCTTTAACCAAAAGAAGGTTGTCCTCACCGTGCACCTTAACTACTTTCAAATTTTGAACTGTCCGGCGCACCTGGCCCATGTGACCGGGCATCTTTTTGCCTTTGGCAACCCAACCGGGAGTCGAACCGGAACCAATGGAACCTGGACGACGTTTCCAGCCTTTGGCGCCATGGGTGGCGCGTCCACCACCAAAGTTCCAACGCTTCATCACACCTTGGAATCCGTGTCCTTTAGTGATGCCGATGGCGTCAACGAAGTCCCCTTCAGCGAAGCAGTCGTCAACTTTAACAACATCTCCCGACTTGACTTCAAGTGAGAAATCACGAAATTCGCGAATTCTTTTAAATCCAGTGGACTTGTGTTTGGTAAAATGACCTAAACGGGGCTTTGACAGGCGCTGATCCTTTTGTGGATCGAACGCGAGCTGCACTGCGCTGTAACCATCCGTCTCGGGTGTTTTACATTGAATGACATGATTTGGTCCGCATTCGACAATGGTCACATGGACGGCGGCCCCATCGTTGTCATAGACACGGGTTTGACCCAATTTTTTGCCAAGTAATCCTAACATGATCTCGTGTCTTTCCTTTAAATTTTAATAGTGATATCCACACCAGCCGGAAGATTTAATTTCTTCAATTCATCAACGGTCTTGGCGGTAGGTTCCAAAATATCCAACAAACGCTTGTGTGTACGTTGTTCGAAGGTTTCATGTGATTTTTTATCGACATGAGGCGACCGAGTCACGGTGAACCTTTCAATGCGTGTTGGCAAAGGAATGGGTCCTGCCACACGTGCCCCGGACCGCTTAACGGTCTCCACAATTTCCTGGGCGGACTGATCAATCACGCGATGATCATAAGCCTTCAGGCGAATACGTATTCTTTGTCCTGCCATATGATATAAAGAACGAGTGTTATTGGTTGTTTCTCAGGCTCGATTCACTGAAGGTGAAATCGAATCCAAAATTGAATTAACGATCTGTGTGGGAACTGGTTCAAATTTATCCGGTTCCATGGAGTAAGATGCCCTTCCCTTGGACAATGACCGAACAGCAGTAGCATATCCAAACATTTCAGCCAAAGGAACCTCAGAATTTAATATGGTCGCTTGCGGTTTCGAATCTATACTCACAATTTTACCTCTACGGCGATTTAAATCTCCAAGAATATCGCCCTGATACTCATCCGGAGTAGTGACTTCCACTTTCATAACCGGTTCCAGCAAAATCATGGAGGCTTTTCGTGCAGCTTCCTTGAAAGCGAAAATACCGGCCATTTTAAAAGCTAATTCATTGGAGTCGACCTCATGGAAACTGCCATCCACGATTTGAACGGATAAATCAACCATCGGATAGTTGGCCAATACTCCACCTTTTATGGACTCCTCAATACCGGCTATCACGGCTGGTATGAATTCTTTAGGGATGACACCTCCAACAATCTTGTTTTCAACCTTGATTCCTTTACCGCGTTCAGCGGGTTGAATATTGATGATAGCGTGACCGTATTGTCCTCTACCACCAGATTGTCTGATAAATTTCCCTTCGCCAGTTGCGTCCTTGGTAATGGTTTCTCGATAAGCTATTTGTGGTGCTCCAGCATTTGCATCCACTTTAAATTCGCGCAACAATCGGTCACGAATGATTTCCAAGTGCAGTTCCCCCATTCCCGCAATGATGAGCTGACCGGTTTCATCGTTGGTAAAACAACGAAAAGTAGGGTCTTCCTCAGATAGACGCTGAAGGCCTTCCGACATCTTTTCCCGATCCGCTTTGGTTTTAGGTTCGATCGCCATGGAAATCACTGGCTCAGGAAAAGTCGGCGGCTCCAGGCTGATTTCGAGATCCTGATTGCAAAGAGTGTCCCCGGTCGTCACATTCTTGACACCTACAATAGCGACAATATCACCGGAATAAACGGCGTCACACTCAGTTCGCTTGTCAGCTTGGATCATCAACAAGCGGCTGGCCCGTTCACGCTTACCGGTTCGAGAATTAACAACAGCATCCCCCTTGTTCAAGGTACCCCGGTAAACCCTCATAAAGACGAGCTTTCCAACGAAAGGATCGGTCCAAAGCTTAAAAGCAAGTCCACAGAACTTTGCCTTATCATCAGCTTTGATCAGGACTTCTTCTTCCCTGTTGAGATCGTGAGCTGTTGCAGCAGGCACATCTACCGGTGATGGCAGATAATCAATGACTGCATCAACAACGGCGTGGACCCCCTTGTTCTTGAAGGCAGACCCGCCTAAAACCGGCACAAATTCAAGTTGGCAGGTTAACCGTCGGATCGCTGCTTTAAGCTCCTCGGCGGGGACCGGTTTTTCTTCCAGGACCAAATTCATGATTTGGTCATCTTTGTCCGCAACACCCTCGAGCAAGGATTCGTAAGCAGCCTTGGCACGTTCCTTATGATCACCCGGGATGTCAACAACACTGTAAGTCAAACCTGTTTTGTCGTTCTCGTCATAAACGACAGCCTTCTGGCTTACGACATCAATCACGCCCTTTAGTTGGTCCTCAGCACCAAGTGGTAAAGCCACCGGATAAGCGTATGCACCCAACTTGGTGCGCATGTCATTTAGAGCGTTTTCAAAGTCGGCACCTGTCCGATCCATCTTATTGACGAATGCGATGCGCGGAACATTATATTTAGTGGCCTGCCGCCAGACGGTTTCAGACTGAGGCTGAACCCCGGCAACTCCACAGAAAACTGCGACAGCCCCGTCCAATACACGCATGGACCGCTCTACTTCGGCCGTAAAATCCACATGACCTGGAGTATCAATGATATTGATACGATGTGGCACCTCAATCCAGGATTTAATCAAACCATCGTCTGCTTGTTTCCAAAAGCAAGTGATGGCAGCGGAGGTAATGGTGATACCGCGCTCCTTTTCCTGAGACATCCAGTCGGTTACGGTGTCACCGTCGTGAACTTCTCCCATTTTGTGAATGAGTCCTGTGTAAAACAGGATGCGCTCTGTCGTGGTAGTCTTACCAGCATCGATATGCGCCGCAATACCGATATTGCGTGTACGTTCAAGAGAATATTCGCGGGTAGGCGAATTCAAACTTGAGCGTTCTTGTGTTGCGGCGTGACTCATTCAGTCTATTTCAGTAGAGAATAAAAAGACCCCGCAGTGTTCAACAAACCACTTGAGGGGTCGATCTGTGTAGTTATTTTACCAACGAAAATGTGCAAAGGCTTTGTTTGCTTGTGCCATTTTGTGAACTTCATCGCGGCGACGGATGGAAGAGCCCTGCCCCTGATAGGCATCCATGATTTCATTAGCCAGTGCTTCAGCCATCGGCACACCTTTCCGGGAACCGGCAAACTTGACAATCCAGCGGATGGCAAGCGCATTCTGCCGTTCGGTCGGAACTTCCATGGGCACTTGGTAGGTGGCACCACCAACACGGCGGGGTTTGACTTCCAGGCGCGGTTTGGCGTTATCCACTGCACGTTGCAGCAAATCCAACGGACTGGATGCAGGGTTCTTTTCTCCCAGGGTATCCATGGCCCCGTAAACAACTTTTTGCGCGATGCTTTTCTTACCCTCGATCATGAGGATGCTCACCAAGCGGGCAACCAGTGTACTGCCGTATTTCGGATCGGCAACCACTTTGCGCTTAACTGCTCTGCGACGTCTTGACATATTAGTATATTAAAAAACCTTAGCTCTTTTTCTGCTCTTTAGGCCGCTTAACACCGTATTTGGAACGGCTTACTCGACGCTTTTCAACACCGTTTGCATCCAGGGCACCACGCACAACGTGGTAGCGCACACCGGGCAAATCTTTCACACGACCACCTCGTATCAAAACGATACTGTGTTCCTGTAGGTTATGTCCCTCGTCGGGAATATAAGCGATTACTTCGTATCCATTCGTCAGGCGAACTTTCGCCACTTTACGCATGGCGGAGTTTGGCTTCTTGGGTGTACGTGTCATAACTTGAACACAGACACCGCGACGAAACGGGCAATTCTCCAAAGCCGGCGAAGTCGACTTCACTTTAATCTTTTTACGTCCCTTACGGACAAGCTGATTAATGGTTGGCATTTGCGATTTTAGTATAAATTCCAATAAGCCCAGTCTCTGCTCCCGAGAAATGGAGGGCAGATATTATCAAAGGCCTTTCTCCATGCAAGAGATTATTTGAATTATTTTAATTTAATTTTTTGTCCCATTATCCTGCAACCGGCTCATCCACTTCAGAAGTTGGTTCTTCTTCAATTTCAGGCGGTTCCACGAGCGGGCTTACTTTAATGTTTCGATGTTTGGGATATCCCGATCCAGCCGGAATGATGTGTCCCATAATGACATTTTCTTTAAATCCACGCAGGTAATCAACTTTACCCATCGTGGCGGCATCCGTCAGCACACGTGTCGTGTCCTGGAATGAGGCTGCGCTGAGGAAACTTTCTGTTTCCAACGAAGCTTTTGTGATCCCCAAAAGAACCGGCGAAGCATCGGCAGGTTGTCCTCCCATATCTTCGACACGCTTGTTCTCTCGCTCAAAAATGGTTCGTTCCACCTGCTCACCCCAAAGGAAGATAGAATCGCCAGGTTCGGTAACACGCACCTTACGAAGCATCTGACGCACGATAATCTCTATGTGCTTGTCATTAATCGTCACCCCCTGGAGACGATAAACTTCCTGCACTTCATTTACCAGATGTTCCTGCAATTCCTGAGGTCCGCAGACTTCCAAAATTTCATGTGGCACCACAGGTCCTTCCGTCAATTGCTGCCCCTTCTTGACGTAGTCCCCCTTGAATACAATGACATGTTTAGCAATCGCAACCAAGTGCTCCTCTTCCGTTCCGGAATCCGGATCACGAATAATGATGCAACGTTTACCACGCACACTCGGACCAAAATCAATAATGCCGTCCATTTTTGCAATTTCAGCAGCGTCTTTCGGACGGCGAGCCTCAAACAGCTCGGCAACACGCGGAAGACCACCGGTAATATCCTTGGTCTTACTCGTTTTACGAGGTGTTTTGGCCATCAATGCACCAGCAGGAATCTTGTTGTTTTCATGCACCACAATGTGTGCCCCGGATGGAATAGGGTAATTTGCAAGAACCTCACCATTCTTGGATTCAAGGATCATGATCTGCGGGTGCAGATCCTCCTTGTGGTCAATAACAACCATGGCCTCCTGCCCCGTGGTTTCATCCACCTCCTGCTTCATGGTCACCCCCTCAATGATATCGTGGAACTTCACATAACCGGCGCGTTCCGACAAGATGGGCACATTGTAAGGATCCCACTGAACGAAGGTCTGTCCTTTTTTCACTTTCCCACCATTCTCAACAAGGATCACAGATCCTATAATGATATTGTGTGTTTCGAGTTCACGCCCTTCTTCATCCAACAACAAAATCGAACCGTTTTTATTCAGCACAATATTGTTTCCGTCTTCCAATTCCACACATCTCAAATCACTGTAAACCACCTTTGCATCGTGTTTGGATTTGATCTGGGGTTGTTTGAAAATCTGTGATGCTGTCCCACCAATGTGAAAGGTACGCATGGTAAGCTGAGTTCCGGGCTCACCGATGGACTGAGCGGCAATAATCCCTACTGCCTCGCCTTCCTTGACTTGGAGTCCGGTGGCCAGGTTGCGCCCATAGCATTTAGCACACAAACCAACATCTGATTCACAAGTCAGAACGGATCGGATCTTGACTCGCTCAATGCCTGCGGAATCTACTGCCTTGGCCTTGACTTCATCAATTTCGTCATTGGCTTTCACGATGACGTTTTTCACGTCACTGGGATCGACGATATCGTCACAAGAAACACGCCCGACCAGACGTTCACTCAGTTTGACTACTTCATCTTCTCCCTCGTAAATGGCTGACACCCAGATACCATTGGATGTCTCACAGTTTTCTTCTCTCACAATGACGTCCTGGGCAACATCCACCAATTTACGCGTCATGTAACCTGAGTCCGCAGTTTTCAACGCTGTATCAGCAAGTCCCTTACGAGCACCGTGTGTTGAAATGAAGTATTCCAAAACAGTCAAACCCTCACGGAAGTTCGAGAGAATCGGTTTTTCAATAATATCCCCGGATGGTTTGGCCATCAAACCACGAATACCAGCTAACTGGCGCACTTGCTGACGATTACCACGAGCACCGGAATCAACCATCAGGTAAACAGGATTATATTCATCCTTACTTTGATTCGCCTGAAGTGTGCGAAGCATCACGTTTGAAATCTGGTCCGTGCAATGGGTCCAAATATCGATGATCTTGTTATACCGCTCACCCGGAGTGATCACACCCCTACGGTATTGATTTTCAACTTCCTGAATCTGGTCCTGAGCTGCACTGATTTCCTGATTCTTCTCAACAGGAATGATCATGTCATCAATACCAATGGAAACACCCGCCTTGGTCGCTTCACGGAAACCAAGTTCCTTCAAGCGGTCAAGCGTGGCGACAGTTTCTTCGTGACCACACACCTTGTAACAATTCCAGATCAGATCGCCAATTTGACCTTTACCGATGGCTTTGTTTGGAAAACCAAGTTTGGATGGCCAGATCTCACTGAAAACGACTCGACCAACGGTGGTCTCGATGACTTTTTTCTCCTTGTCTCCGTAAACGGTGTCCTGCCCGTAGTCAGGGTTGACAAGCATAACGCGTGAATGTGTGTTTAGTTCCCCATCATCGTAGGCAAAAATAGCTTCTTCTTTTGACCCAAACAAACTCAGTCGTTTATCCTTCTTCTTCGGTTCGCGTGGTTCAGCAGTCAGATAATAGCAACCCAAGGTGATATCCTGGGTCGGCGTCATGATTGGCTTTCCGCTGGACGGACTGAAAATATTGTTGGGAGCCATCATCAGGAGTCGTGCTTCCATCTGCGCCTCCACTGACAAAGGCACATGGACAGCCATTTGGTCACCGTCGAAATCCGCGTTGTAGGCTGTGCAGACCAGAGGATGTACACGAATAGCTTCACCTTCAATTAAGACAGGTTCAAACGCCTGAATGGAAAGGCGGTGCAAAGTGGGAGCACGATTCAGCAGTACAGGATGTCCCTTGGTCACTTCTTCCAGGATATCCCAAACCTCAGGAGACTGACGCTCGATCATTTTCTTGGCGGAACGAACGGTATGAACGTAGCCAAGTTCTTTTAATCTTCTGATAATGAAGGGTTCAAAAAGCACCAGTGCCATCTTCTTCGGCAACCCGCATTGGTGCAGCTTGAGTTCGGGCCCGATCACAATGACCGAACGTCCAGAGTAATCAACACGTTTACCGAGCAAGTTCTGACGGAAACGTCCACTTTTCCCCTTAAGCATGTCGCTCAGAGATTTCAAAGGACGATTCCCAGCCCCGGTGACAGCCCGGCCATGACGACCGTTGTCAAAGAGAGCGTCGACGGCTTCCTGAAGCATGCGCTTTTCATTGCGAATGATCACCTCAGGAGTTTTCAGCTGAAGCAGGTTTTTGAGACGATTGTTTCGATTGATGACACGACGATACAGATCATTCAGATCTGATGTTGCAAATCGTCCACCTTCCAACGGCACCAAGGGCCGCAAGTCAGGAGGGATCACAGGCAAAACCACTAAAATCATCCATTCCGGACGAGTCTTACTGGCAATAAATCCCTGATAAAGTTTGATACGCTTGGCAAGCTTCTTACGGATTTGCTTGCTACGCGTTTCGGTCATCGCAATCTGAAGCTCATCAACCTGAGCATCCATTTCGACAGACTCAAGAGCCTTTCGTACAGCTCCAGCCCCCATTTCCGCTTCAAAGGCATCGGAACCATAGGTCTCACGAGCTTCGCGGTATTCCATTTCACTTAAAAGTTGATGCTTCTTGAGAGGTGTCGTTCCCGGCTCGATGACCAGGTAATCTTCGTAGTAAACCACACGCTCCAGTTCACGTGCGGTCATGTCCAGAATCAGACCGATACGAGAAGGCATGCATTTAAAAAACCAGATATGGGAGACTGGCACGGCTAATTCAATATGCCCCATGCGTTCGCGTCGAACTCGGGACAACGTGACCTCAACACCACAGCGGTCACACACAACGCCACGATGCTTGATGCGTTTGTATTTTCCACAGGAACATTCCCAGTCCTTAACGGGACCAAAAATGCGTTCGCAGAACAAACCGCCCTTTTCGGGTTTGAAAGTTCTGTAGTTGATGGTTTCCGGATTCTTGACCTCGCCTTTGGACCAGGAACGGATCGATTCGGGTGAGGCAACGGTGATACTGATGTGATCCACCAAGTTAACTTGTTCCAACCCGAACAATTCGCGTGTGCTATTTCTGCTTTCGATCATGGGTGTTCTATGAAATCAATTGTTTGCGTTCTGTTCCTCTATCCGATTATCCCATCGCCGAGAGACTCGATGGCACTGACCTTAGTTCGGCATCCGGATCAATTTCCTCCGGTTCATATCCCACATTCACATCCATACCGAGTGATTGAATTTCCTTGACCAAGACGTTGAATGATTCTGGAACGCCCGCGTCCAGTGAATTGTCCCCCTTGACAATGCTTTCATAAATTCGAGTACGACCCTGGACATCGTCCGATTTGACAGTCAGAAGTTCCTGCAACGCATAAGCGGCACCATATGCTTCCATTGCCCACACTTCCATTTCACCGAATCGCTGACCACCATATTGAGCCTTACCGCCCAATGGCTGTTGGGTAACCAACGAATAAGGTCCAACGGCTCGGGCATGGATCTTGTCAGCCACCAAGTGACCAAGTTTGAGCATGTAAATATAACCGACGACAACCTCTTGGTCGAAACGATCCCCCGTACGACCATCATAAAGATGAGTCTTGGCATGGTCGGGCAGGTTGGCTTCTTTCAAATAACCACGCACTTCCGACTCCTTGATACCATCGAATACAGGCGTTGCAAATTTGATCCCCAAGACCCTAGCTGCCCATCCCAAGTGAGTTTCGAGCAACTGCCCCACATTCATGCGAGAGGGAACCCCCAGAGGGTTCAAGACAATATCAACAGGTGTTCCGTCCGCCATGAATGGCATGTCTTCTTCCGGCACGATTTTGGCAACAACACCTTTGTTACCGTGACGTCCCGCCATCTTGTCACCCACAGACAATTTTCGTTTTGATGCGATGAAAACCTTCACCGATTTGATGATGCCGGTTTCCATGTCATCCCCGGATTCAACACGTTCCATTTCTTCATCGTGCTGCATCTGGAGATCATCAAAACGCTTCTTGTAGGCGCTGATGATTTCATTGATTTTGTTGCGAATGGGTGATGGGTCGATTTCAATGCGATCGTAAACACTCGCCAGTTTGCGCAAGAGGGTCTTGGTGATCTTGCGATTCGCTGGAAGAATGATTTCACCCGTTTCGGAATTAACCACATCCAAAGGGATTTTTTCACCAAGGAGAATGTTACTCAGGGACTCAGTCAGCTGTTCCCTCAAATCATCAATTTTTTTCTTGTGTTCATCCTCAACCTGCTTGGCATGCTTTTTGGCTTCGGAATTTGAGACTTTGACGGTCCGTTCCGATTCCTTCTTGGCAGAAACCTTCACATCCATCACGATACCGTAGGTTCCGGAAGGAACTTTCAGTGATGTATCCTTAACATCTGCAGCTTTTTCCCCGAAAATGGCGCGAAGAAGTCGTTCCTCTGGTGCAAGTTCGGTTTCGCTTTTAGGCGTGATTTTACCCACAAGAATATCCCCGGGTTTCACCTCGGCGCCAACACGAATGACCCCGTCCAGTCCGAGATTCTTTAGGGCATCTTCGCCCAGATTGGGAATGTCCCGCGTGATTTCCTCCGGCCCCAGCTTGGTGTCACGGGCACTGACCTCAAACTCATCCACATGAATGGAAGTGTAAACGTCGTCTTTGACGATGCGCTGGCTGATTAGAATGGCGTCCTCAAAGTTGTAGCCATTCCAGGGCATGAAAGCGCACAAGACGTTTTTGCCTAGAGCCAATTCACCATTCTCAGTAGACGGACCATCTGCCAGAACATCCCCTACCTTAATTTTTTGACCATTGTGGACCAGAGCTTTCTGATTGATACATGTGGCCGCATTGGAACGCATGAACTTTCGCAAGCGATATATGCTGATTCCATTTGCAGGATCATGCTTCAATTTCTTCTTACCGTCTGGAAGTGTCCCATCTTTGGTGATAACAATTTGATTACCAGAAACGGAGGCAACCACACCAGCTTCTTCAGCCACCAACACGGCACGTGAATCACGGGCCACCTTTGATTCTAGTCCTGTAGCAACCAAAGGAGCCTCGGTCACCAACAGAGGAACTGCCTGGCGTTGCATGTTCGATCCCATCAGAGCACGGTTTGCATCATCGTGTTCAAGGAAAGGAATCAAACCGGCAGCTACCGAAACCAGCTGCTTTGGAGATACGTCCATGTAATCGACACGATCAGGAGGAACATCAATAAAATCGCCCTTGCAACGGCACATGACACGCTCGTTGAGGAATTTTCCTTTCTCATCAATTGGAGCATTCGCCTGTGCCACGATGAACTGCTCCTCACGGTCGGCGGTCAAGTAGTCCAAATGTGTTGTAACACGACCGTCGACAACTTTTCGATAGGGCGTTTCGATGAATCCGAAGTCATTCACACGGGCAAATGTTGCGAGTGAAGCAATCAAACCAATGTTTGGACCTTCAGGCGTTTCAATCGGGCAAATACGTCCGTAATGAGATGGATGCACGTCACGCACTTCAAAACCGGCGCGATCACGACTCAAACCACCAGGCCCGAGGGCTGAAAGTCGTCGTTTATGAGTAAGTTCGGCCAACGGGTTTATCTGATCCATGAACTGCGACAACTGGCTGCGTCCAAAAAAGTCGCGAATCACGGCAGAGAGAGCTTTAGGATTGATCAACTTTTGGGGAGTCATGGTGTCCAATCCCTGATCGAACAATGTCATACGTTCCTTGACCAGGCGCTCTGTTCGAGCCAAACCGACGCGGCACTGATTGGCCAACAATTCACCAACCGTACGAACACGCCGACTACCCAGATGATCAATATCATCCAGGGTTCCCTCACCCTTCTTCAACTTCAAAAGATACTTGGTCGCTGCCACCAAATCCTCTTTCTCTAGAACACGAGAATCTTTGTTCAATTCAAGGTTGAGCTTCTGAGTGATTTTATAACGGCCCACGCGTCCCAAATCATAGCGTTTTGGATCGAAGAAGAGACGTTTGAGCAAAGCGCGCGCATTGGCAGCAGTGGGAGGATCGCCAGGACGCAAACGACGATAAATGTCCTTGAGAGCTTCCTCTTCATTCGTGGTGGGATCCTTTTTGAGACATTTGATGATGATGCCATCATCAATGCTTGTATCGACCACCTTAATTTTCTTGAGACCAAGATTTGCGATTTCACGCACCACGGCAGCGGACATTGGCTCAAACGCACGGGCAACGACGGCACCTTTATCGAGATCAAGCACATCCTCAATGAGTACTTTATTCTGAATATCCTCCAACTTGGCCGCGACTTTGACACTGATGTCTTCGATATCATAGAACAACCGAAGAATATCAGCGTCTGTTCCATAGCCCAGTGCACGGAAAAAGGTGGTCGTTAAAAATTTACGGCGGCGCTTTTTGCGGTCGAGATACACGAACAAAAGATCATTCGTATCAAATTGAGCCTCGTACCAGGAACCACGGTCTGGAATGATTCGGAAAGAATGCATTGTCTTTCCATTGGGATGCTGAGAGGCTTCGAATGCCAAACCTGGTGATCGGTGAAGCTGACTGACAATAACACGCTCGGCGCCATTGATGACAAAGCTTCCTTGGGGCGTGATCAAAGGTAGTTCACCCATGAATACCTTTTCCTCTTTCGTGCCCTGTTCGTCTCTCAAACGAAAGCTGACATGGAGCGGCGCGCCGAATGTTACTCCCTCACGGAGACATTCAAGCCAATCCAGCTTAGGCTCACCGATTTCATAGTGACTGAATTCCAGCACACATTTACCATCATAACTTTCAATCGGAAAGACTTCATTAAAAACCGCTTGAAGACCAAGATTTTCTCGTTTCTTGGGGTCGATGTCTGATTGAAGGAATTCCGCGTAGGAATCGTTCTGCACTTCAATCAGATTCGGAGGCGTGATAACCTCTTTGATTTTTCCGAAATTGATTCGTTCAGATGTTTTTGATGGCATGGTGACCTTATTGATAACTCAGTTCATGATCGGGAAGCCAGCGCTTACCCATTTATTTTCAGGAGACGAAACAGGTCCGCAGCTCTCAAATGCTGAGTGCTTGCGGACTTGCTGAAACAAGCGTTGACAAACTTTTGTCAAAGGAGCCTCTCCCTGAGGAGAGGCTCAAAATGTCTTGGACGCGAAAATGGATAAATCATTCAATTTCCGAATCCTGACATAGTGATTTATTTCAATTCAATGGTCGCGCCGGATTCTTCCAGCTTCTTCTTGGCGCCTTCGGCTTCTTCCTTGCTCACACCTTCGAGCAAAGGAGTAGGAGCTCCTTCAACGAGCTTCTTGGCATCTGCCAAACCGAGACCAGCCTTGACTTCGCGAACCGCTTTGATCACAGGGATCTTCTTATCACCGGGAACAGATGCCAAAATAACATCGAACTCGGTTTTCTCTTCGGCGGCACCGCCACCACCAGCATCACCACCACCTGCGGCGGCAACTGCAACAGGAGCAGCAGCACTGACACCCCATTTTTCTTCCAACTGTTTCACCAAGTCGGCGGCTTCCATAACCGTCAACTCGCTTAATTCATTGATTAACTTTTCCAAGTCTGCCATATATTTTTGGTCGTCGCCATCTTCGGCCCGAGATGATTTAAAACTGCGGCCCGCAGTCCGACGCATTGATTGTTATTGTTTTGTTTTGAGGTTTCGCCGGGATAGATCCCGTGAAAATTCCGTGTAAAATGTGATTTATTCCTTTTCTGACTTGGCCTTGATCACCTGAGCCAGCTGAGTACCAGGAGTGTTGATAAGGGTCGCCAATTTCTGAGCGGGAGCTTGAACAACTCCCACAATTTTGGCGCGCAATTCGTCCAAAGAAGGAAGGTCGGCGATGATTTTGACCTCTTTTTCGTCGAGACGCGTTTCACCCATGAAACCAAATTTAATACCTGGTTTATCGAACTCCGACTCAAAATTCTTGATGATCTTGGCAGCCGCACTGATTTCAGATGCGCCGGTCACGACAGCCAACTGTCCGGTCAACTCGGACCTGAGATCACCTTCGAAACCGGCTTCTTTTGCTGCGATGCTAAAGATTCGGTTTTTGACGACATGTAGCTCGGCCTGGGCTCCATCCAAACGCTGGCGCAGTTCGGCGAATTGGTCCACTTTCAAGCCTTGATAATCCACCACAATAAAGTAGGGAGAGGCATTGAGGCGTTCCAGGTATTCGGCACTGATGTTTTTCTTTGCTTCACGCATGTTGCTTGAATTCCTTTAAATTGGTTCTAGTGGTTTACGCTGCTGCAGCATCCTGTTGCAGTTGCTTGAGGTCGAGGGACAATCCTGGACTCATGGTGGCTGTCAGCGTGCAACTGAGAATGAATGCACCCTTGGCACTGCTCGGCTTCGCCTTGGAAACCGCATCCACCAAGGCTTTGATATTATCAGCCAACTTGTCCGCATCGAAGGAAACTTTTCCTACTGGCACGTGCAAGTTTGCGGTTTTATCAATTTTGAACTCCACACGTCCGGCCTTGACTTCCTGTACAGCCTTGGCGGTGTCATCGGTTACCGTGCCGGTTTTAGGATTTGGCATCAGACCGCGAGGTCCCAACAC
>Ga0129341_1085887_pt1 | contig 20319 bp, 25 predicted proteins | sample CPBNA2_6_FD_109917 | JGI IMG/M metagenome (GOLD analysis project Ga0129341, IMG submission 109917) | Freshwater to marine salinity gradient microbial communities from Chesapeake Bay, USA - CPBay_Sum_15_0.8_RNA2 (Metagenome Metatranscriptome) | ecosystem: Environmental > Aquatic > Marine >...
CTCCGTGCCCAACAAATTCCTTCACCACAGACATTTCACTGTCTTCAATGACCTTTTGGATCGCCCGTGAGATATCACTCACTCGATTACCTTCGGTCGCCTTGCTGATGCCTTCCATCAATGACCTCTCGGTCACATCAAGCAAACTTTGATCTTCAACACCGCAACCACCCACAGCCACCGTCACGGCATTGTCCCCGACAAACCCTCCATACCTCACGCCCACATCCAGGCTGACAATGTCCCCAAAGAGCAATCGCCGCTCGTTGGCAATCCCGTGAACAACCTCTTCGTTCACCGAAATACAGATTTGGCACGGATAACCGCGATACCCCAAAAAGGCGCTCTTACCACCGTAATACTCAATCCGTTCACCCGCGAAATTGTCGAGTTCAAGCGTCGTCTTCCCCGGCTCCACAAATCCCGCCACTTCCCGAAGGACAGTGTTGGCGATTCCGCCGGCTTCCCGCATCAATGCGATCTCATCGTTTGACTTGATGATGATCATACGCAAAGAAGAACGGATAGAGCTAAGGCAAAAGGCTTAATCTAAGCCCGGCCCCGCACCCGACCTTTCTTCATGAATCCGTCATAGTGGCGGGTAAGCAAATGAGATTCCATCTGACGCATTGTATCGAGCACAACCCCCACCGTAATTAACAAACTCGTGCCACCAAAAAATGTTGCGACTCCAAAGGGAACACCCAAGGACTGCTGCAAAACGGGAGGCATGATTGCAATGAGGGTCAAGAAGATTGCCCCGGCAAAGGTGATTCGACTCATGGTACGATGAAGAAAATCGCTGGTCGCTTGCCCGGGACGAACCCCCGGGATGTATCCGCCATATTTTTTCAGATCATCCGCAATCTGGATTTCATTGAACTGCGTTGCCACCCAGAAATAGGAGAAGAACAAGATCATGACGCCTTGGAGAAACATGTATCCAAGGGTTCCATAGGCAATCAATCGACTGATATCCATGAAGAACTTGATGTCGGTAATCTGCCCCAAAGTATAGAACAGCTTGTCGGGAAACATCAAAATCGCCTGCGCAAAGATGATGGGCATCACCCCAGCGTAATTGACTCTCAGTGGCATGAACGAACTTCCACCTGAGTAGACCTTCCGACCCACAGCCCTTTGAGCGTATTGAACGGGAATCTTTCGCTGCGCTTGAGTCACGGCAATCACTCCGGCCACCACAGCAGCCAGGATCAAAATCAAAGCGATTCCATGGAAGAAGTGGTAACTACTTTCAATACCAGCAGGAGGATTGAACATATAGAACAATTCAGAGGCGGCTTGCGGTAACCGGGCAAGAATACCAATTGTAATCACCAAAGAAATACCGTTTCCAATGCCGCGCTCGGTAATCTGCTCACCAAGCCACATTAGAAGCAAGGTACCGGTGGTTAGAATCAATACGGTTTGGATGCGATACCACCAAACACTTTCCGACAACACCAACTCGCCAGAAAAACCCTCAAAGATCTTGGCCGGATTCTCCCAACCCAAGGCCATCACAAAACCTTGTCCAAGACAAAGCAACACCGTGAGGTAGCGACCATACTGGATAATCTTTGCTCGGCCTCCCTCTTCTCTTGCAAGTTTGCTCAAGGCCGGCAAGACCGCCGTCATAAGCTGAATAATAATGGTGGCACTAATGTAAGGCATGATGCCAAGCGAGCCAATGGCACACCGTTCGAGAGCTCCTCCCGTGAACAGACTGTACATCCCCAACAGTCCGGCACCAGCATTCTGCTGGGCCGCTTGAGCAAGGAACTCCGACAATTTAGCGCCGTCCAATCCAGGAATCGGAATCAACGCAATCAAGCGACAGACCGCGAGAACAAAAAGCGTGAAAAGAATTCGCGACTTTAGCTCCGGAATCTTGAAGCAATTAGCAAATGTGTTGGCAATGCCTGCAAGCATGATTGACCGACCCTATTACGCCGTTTCTTGTGACTTCGCTGCCTTCACCAAAGGAACCACTTCACAGGTTCCTCCGGCCCCCTCGATTTTCGCCTTTGCCGAAGCACTAAAAGCCTGAGCCTTCACAATCAGCTTTTTCGAAAGATCACCCTGACCAAGGATTTTCGCCCCGTCACTGGGACCATTCACAAGACCGGCCTTCGCCAGCAAGTCAAAATCCACCGTTGCCCCTTCATCAAATTGAGCCAGCGAGGAAACATTCACACCTACATACTTGGTAGCGTGCTGGACATTGCTGAAGCCACGTTTTGGCAAACGGCGAATCAAAGGCATCTGCCCACCTTCGAAACCGGGTCGAAAACTGGATCCCGAACGAGCGTGTTGTCCCTTGTGACCGCGACCACTCGTTTTCCCGAGTCCGCTGGATTCACCTTGCCCCAGACGTTTCCGTCGGTGCTTCGCCCCCGGGCGGGGTTTTAGATCATGTAAACGCATTTGCTTTATTCAGATACGGTCTCTTGTTGAGTTTCGGCGGTCGTCTCCGCCGTCGTCGGCTCACTGACGGAAGCCGCATCGGATTCAGAGACAGCCTCCTCCTTCTTCGCTTCCTTCTTGGCACCAGGCATAGGAACACCCCGATCAGAATAGATGTCGGCACGATGCCGAAGGCCGGTTAGCGCCGCCAAGGTGGCCTTGGCGACATTGGCGGCATTGTTGGAACCGAGAGATTTCGTCAAAACATCCTTAATACCGGCAGACTCCAATACTGCGCGAACGGTCTTGCCAGCAATAACGCCGGTTCCGGGACAGGCCGGCCGCAGCATGATCGTAGCCCCCCCGTAGCAAGTATCCACTCGATGAGGAATGGTATCCCCCGTCAACGCGACGGCAACCATGGATGTGCGAGCATTTTCACTAGCCTTGCGAATAGCGTCGGCGACTTCCCCGGCCTTCCCCAAGCCAAGACCAACTTTGCCTTTTCCATCACCGGCAACGATGAGAGCGCTAAAGTTGAAACGCCGTCCACCTTTCACCACTTTGGACGAACGGTTGATAAACAAAACCTTTTCAGTAATGTCTGAATCCTCGCGGTTATCGCCAAATCGGCCATCACGACCATCGCGCCGGCCACGGCCGCCACCTTGACGTCCCTGTCCACCGCGGAAACCGCCACCTTGTCCACCTCGGAAACCGCCGCCGCCCTGGCCTCCTCGAAATCCGCCGCCGCCCTGGCCTCCTCGGAATCCACCGCCACCTTGGCCTCCTCGGAATCCGCCACCGCCCTGCCCTCCTCGGAATCCGCCGCCACGTTGGCCTTGTCCTCCGCCTTGGTTACCGTATTGCCCTCCACCAGCACCGCCCGAAGGGGCTGGTGGGTTATTCGATGCTGTGCTGCTTGATTGTTCTACCACGAGTGATCCTTCAACAAATTAGAATTCCAATCCACCGGCGCGGGCTGCGTCAGCCAGGGCCTTTACTTTACCGTGGTAACGTGCACCACTACGGTCAAAAACGACCCGAGAAATCCCTTTTTCTTTAGCCAGGTTGGCTGCCAGACCACCCAAGACCTCTGCGCCTTTGACATTGGCGCCCACGGCTTCTTGTTTCCGGGCTCGCAGACTAACCGACGAGACGGAAGCGAGTGTCTTCCCGATGGCATCATCAACGAACTGCACATAGACGTGTTTGCCCGTGAACTTGACGCTCATTCGCGGACGTTCACCAGTCCCGTTAATCTTCTTCCGTATGCGGAAGCGCCGACGTTTTACTAATCCGAGTCGATTTTGCGATTTCATCAGTGGATCCGAATCAAAAATACATTAAATAAACCGGGCCTATTGGACCGTCTTACCTTCCTTGCGGATGATACGTTCATCCTTGTAACGAACGCCTTTGCCCTTGTAGGGCTCAGGGGGATAGAAGCTACGAATCTCTGAGGCCACCCGACCGACCACCTGCTTGTCCGCTCCCTCAATCTTGATGTTGGTGCCCTCGGCTACCGTCACCTTGATGTCTTTGGGAATGTCATACTGTATCGCGTGGGAATACCCCAAATTCAGGTCAATGATATCCCCTTTCACAGCGGCCTTGAAACCAACACCTTGAATCTCAAGTTCCTTGGTGAAACCCGTAGACACTCCTACCACCATGTTGTTCACCAACGAACGAGTTAGCCCATGGAGTGCCCTGGCCTCCTTATCGTCGCCCTCACGGGTGACAACAACGTTGTTATCTTCCAACGCCACTTTGGTGCGTGAAGGAATCTCCCAATTAAGTTTTCCATTGGGGCCCTCAACTTCGACATTTCTGCCGTTAATCGAAACCTTGACCTTATCAGGTACCGGAACCGGCGCTTTTCCAATTCTAGACATACTCTTGACCCTTACCAGACGTGGCAGAGGATTTCGCCACCGACATTCTGCTTCTTGGCATCTCTTCCCGTCATGACACCGCGAGAGGTAGAGAGAATTGCCACTCCCATCCCACCCAAGACACTCGGGATTTCCGCCGCATTGGTGTAGTGTCGAAGCCCCGGACGGCTGACGCGTTTGATCCCTGCGATCACACCACGCCGTCCCTTGTACTTCAACGTCATTTCGATGGTCTTCTTGAGATCCCCATCTACCGAAAAATCTGCTATGTAACCTTCTCGCTTGAGCATTTCCGCCACTCCTTGCCGAAGCTTTGAGTGTGGAACCTTCACCTTGGGCAGCAACGCCGAGCTGGCGTTGCGGATGCTCGTTAACATATCGCCAATGGTATCCATAGGGCTTTACCAGCTTGCTTTCGTTACTCCAGGAATCATTCCAGCCAACGCCATCTCCCGGAACGTCAAACGGGAACAGCCAAATTTACGAAAATAACCGTGACGACGACCGGAAATATTGCACCGGTTCACGACCCGAGTTGGACTCGCATTGCGGGGTAGCTTGTTCAATCCTTCGTAATCACGCGCAGCACGCAACTCCGCACGCTTTTCAGCGTACTTTTTCACTGCCGCCGCCTTCTTCTTGTTTCTCTCAACCCAAGCTTTCTTCGCCATATCGAACTCCAATCATGCAAAGGGCATGCCCATCAGTTTCAAAAGTTTACGCGCTTCTTCGTCGGTCTTCGCAGAGGTCACAATGGTAATGTCCATACCTTGGGTCCGCTTCACCTTGTCCAAATCGATTTCAGGGAAAATGGTCTGATCCGAAATCCCGAGTGAATAATTTCCTCGTCCATCGAATGACTTGCTGGGTATCCCTCGGAAATCACGAATACGGGGGAGTGCCGCAGTAACCAAACGATCGAAAAACTCATACATCACTTCCCGACGCAAGGTGACACGGCAACCAATCGCCTGGCCAGCCCGCAACTTGAAGTTCGAAACACTCTTCTTCGCTCGACAAACAACCGGCTTACGACCCGTAATGGTGGTCAAGTCCTTGGAAGCGTCTTCCAAGGCTCCCTTCTCCAAGGTCGAGCTCACGCCCATATTGACCACGATTTTTTCAATGCGTGGATACTGATGAACATTGGTGTACCGTTCGTCCGATTTGAATTCGGGAACGACGGTATCAACATATTTCTGGTAAAGTCTTGCCTTCATCCAAACTCTTAATTACTCGCTTGCGCCCGCTTGGCTACTCGCGAATCAAATTTTTCAGCCAACATCACGTTAGACACGTGAACCGTTCCCTCTCGTTCCAAAATTGCTCCCTCAGGATATTGCTGGCTCTTACGAACGTGCTTCTTGATGATGTTGATTCCCTCAACAATCACACGTTCTGACTTTGGCAAAACGGCAATCACCTTTCCGCGTTTACCCTTTTCGGTCCCAGCCAGGACGACTACCTCGTCGCCGGTCTTAATATGGAGTTTTGTAGGCATAGACTAGATGACTTCGGGGGCCAATGAAACGATTTTCATGAAGCGCTTCTCGCGCAGTTCGCGAGCTACCGGCCCAAAGATACGAGTTCCCCGCGGATTCTTGTCCTTATCGATAATAACGATCGCGTTCGAATCAAAGCGCAGATACGAACCGTCATTTCGGCGAATAGTGGAACGGGTGCGGACCACCACAGCGTTCACGACGTCGCCCTTCTTAACGGTTCCATCAGGAGACGCTTCTTTGATGTGGGCCTTAATGATGTCACCAACCCGTGCTACACGCTGACCCTGCCCCAGAACGCCAATCGCGGCGGCCTTCTTAGCCCCGGTATTATCAGCAACATTTAATAGACTACGTAATTGAAGCATTTAATTAAGCCCTTCTTAAAGTTTGACTAAGCCGCATTCTGCGACGAAAGCACATCAACCAATCGCCAACATTTGGTTTTGGACATGGGACGGGTCTCGATGATCCGCACCTGATCGCCCACCTTTGCCTGTTCATTTTCATCGTGAGCGTAGCACTTGCTGAAAACCGTCACGACTTTCTTATACCGCGGATGATGGATACGACGGCGAACACGCACGACAATCGTCCGACTCATGCTGTCGGAAATCACCTCTCCCACCCGTTCTTTGCGGTGGCTTTGCTTTTCTGTCGGTTCTGACATAGTGATGAAAACTAATTCTGCTGTTCCTGCCGCAGAATCGACATCTGCGTCTCAATTCTGGCAATATCGCGGCGAAGGTCTCGCAGACGCGAAGGCTTTTCCAACTGACTGCTTGCCTTTTGCAAACGTAGGTTAAACAACTCCTGTCGGGCATCTCGGTTCTTGGCACTCAATTCTGCCAAGGAAAGATCCCGCAAATCTGACATTTTAAGCGGCATAACTCTTAACCTAATTTGTGACGGGCAACAAATTTCGTACGGATCGGCAATTTGGCCGCCGCCAACCGAAGGGATTCTCGGGCGATATTCTCCGATACCCCATCCACCTCGAATAGAATATTGGCCGGCCGAATGACGGCTACCCAACCTTCTACCCCTGCCTTACCTTTACCCATACGGGTTTCCAGCGGCTTCTTGGTGTAACTCTTGTCAGGAAACACGCGAATCCAAACCTTGCCACGTCGCTTCATGTTTCGGGTGATCGCGATACGGGCGGCCTCGATTTGCTTGTTGTTCAGCCAGCATCGACCGAGCGCCTGAAGACCGTACTCTCCGAACGCCACAGACTCACCACGACGTGCGATCCCTGCACGGTTTCCACGGTGCATCTTACGATGCTTAACCCTTGCCGGCATTAAAGGCATAAGAACTCCTCCGTTTCCTTCCTAAATTTCTTGATTAACCTACAAACGAAGAGCCGGTCGACGGTGCCCTGAAGTCGGGAGTCGACATATCAATTTCGCCCTTACAAATCCAACACTTCACACCCAACACCCCATACAAGGTCTTGGCCTCCGAAAATCCATAGTCGATGTTTGCCCGAAGGGTATGCAATGGAACTCGCCCTTCAAGATAGGACTCGACGCGTGCCAACTCAGCACCACCAAGACGACCAGCACATCGAATCTTGATACCGTCTGCACCAAAATCCATTGCCGTTTGAACCGCCTTCTTCATTGCCCGCCGAAAAGAAATACGTCGCTCAAGCTGAAGGCAAACATTATCGGCAACAAGTTGCGCATCTATTTCTGGATTCTTGATCTCGTGGATATCAACGTAGACTTCTTTGCCCGTAAGCAGGGAGATCTCCTCTTTCAACTTGTCGATCTCAGCCCCTTTGCGACCAATCACAACACCCGGCCGGGCGGTATAGATGGTAACTCGGCAGCGGGTGGCAGCTCGTTCGATTTGAATCTTCGGCACCGATGCCGACTCAAGTTTGCTCTTCAGAATGCCACGAATCTTGTGATCCTCGGCAAGAAGATTGCCGAAATCACGTTTGTCGGCATACCACTTGGAACGCCAGTCCCGGTTAACGGCTATTCTTAGCCCAATTGGATTAGTCTTCTGTCCCATCGCAAATTCCTACTGATCAGAAACCACAATCTTGACGTGGCAGCTACGCTTCCGAATCGGTCCCGCTGAACCTCGTGCCTTGGGCACGAAACGCTTCAATGAACGGGCCTGCCCCGCAACGGCCTCGCGGACCACCAAGGCTTCCGGCTTCAAGTTGTTGTTGTTCTCGGCGTTGGCGATGGCAGACTTCAGCGTCTTTTGCACCACACGGGCCGACTTACGGGGAACGGCGGAAAGCACCGCCACTGCCTGCAGGGCATTCATGCCCTGGATCTGACGCACGACCTCGCGCATCTTTTGTGCAGACATCCGCACGTTTCGGGTAATTGCCTGAACTTCCATCTTACTTGGTTACCTTCGCAGTGTGTGAACCATGTTTACGGAAGGTTCGCGTCGGGGAAAACTCTCCCAAGCGATGTCCCACCATGTTTTCCGTCACAAACACCGAGTTAAATACTTTGCCGTTATGCACGCTGAATGTGTGCCCCACAAACTCGGGCGTAATCATCGAACGACGAGACCACGTCTTTATCGGCTTCTTGATTCCAGACTCATTCATCTTATCGATCTTCTTCATCAGATGATCGTCAACGAAAGGTCCTTTTTTGATCGAACGTCCCATAATCGCTGCTTACTTTCGTTTCATTGGTCGACCGTCGCGCCGTACCAGGATGAATCGGTTGGAATCCTTATGTCTACTTCTTGTCTTGTAACCCTTGGCCAAAAGACCCCAGGGAGAAACGAGATGCTGACGACCACCACCACTCTTGGATTGGCCATTGCCACCACCGTTAGGATGATCGTGGGGATTGCGGCAAACGCCACGAGTCAAAGGACGACGTCCCAAGTGCCGAGCACGTCCCGCTTTGCCCAGCATGACGTTTTCATGTTGGCTATTCCCGACTTCCCCGATCGTTGCTTGGCATTTTCCATGAAAGCGACGAATCTCACCTGATGGTAGTTTGACTTGGGCGTAGCCAGAGTCAAATGACATCAAGACGGCGAAGGATCCAGCAGATCGGACGATTTGTCCACCACCACCAGGGACCAACTCGAGACTGTGGATACTTGAACTCACCGGAATCTCCTCAAGCGGAAGGGCGCATCCTACTTGTCGCGGGGCTCCCGGACCACTCAAAATCTTGCTACCAACTTTCAGACCTTCAGGGGCAATAATGTAGCGCTTCTCGCCGTCGGCATATTGGACCAATGCCAAGCGTGCAGAACGAATCGGATCATACTCGATCGCGATGACTTCGGCTTCCACGCCATGTTTACGCCGCCGAAAATCGACGTTCCGGATCTTCTGCTTGTGCCCCCCACCGATTGCACGAGCGGTAATCCGACCGTAGCTGTTACGTCCACCGGTCTTCTTGCGAGTCTTGGTCAGCCGTTTTTCCGGTTTCGTTTTCGTGATGTCCGCGAAGGACGCAACGGTTAGAAACCGACGTGCTGGCGTTAATGGTTTGAATGATTTTACAGCCACAATGCTTTCTCCCCTAAAATTTACGTCAGTTCAATCTTGTCACCCTCCTTAAGGGTCACAATGGCCTTTTTCCAATCCGAAGACTTCCCGGCTTGATAGGTGCGTTGACGGCGGGCTTTGCCTCGGACATTGATCGTGTTGACGTTGAGGACTTTAACTTTAAACAATTCCTCCACCGCCTGACGAATTTGAACTTTGTTCGCCCGTTTGTCGGCTACCACGGTGTATTGATTGTGTTCGTCAGACAACAAAGCACCCTTTTCCGTGATGCGAACCGTCTTGATGACGTCGAATGCGTTCATAATCTAGGCCTCTCCTCCTTCTCCGGACAAACGACCTTCAACCGCCTCGAAGGCAGCTTGAGTGAAGACGACACGGTCATACTTCAACACATCATAGGTGTTCAATGTCGACGCCAGGGTCGTGTCAACGTAAGGGATATTTCGAGCCGACAAAACTAAATTCTCGTTCACAGACTCGGTCACAAACAACGCCGTCCCCTCCAGATCAATCGCCCCACAGAGTGCCAAGCAAGCCTTTGTGCTAGGTTTCTCAAGGTTGATGGTATCTACGATCAAGACTTCGCCGTCCTTGACTCGTTCACTCAACGCCTTGCGAAGCGCCAACCGTTTCGTCTTCTTGGAAATGCCTTTAGCATAGCTGCGAGGTTTCGGACCAAACACCACACCGCCACCACGCCAAATCGGAGAACGGGCATATCCGGCGCGAGCTCGGCCTGTTCCTTTCTGACGCCAGGGCTTCTTGCCAGAACCAGCAACCTCAGCCACGGTCTTGGTGCAAGCCGTCCCACTGCGTTGCGCTGCCGTATAGGCAACCACGGCGTCGTGGACAGCCTGGGTCCCTCGCCCGTTCTCAATAAGGTCAAACTTGACCTCGTACTCACCGACGTCTCCGCCTGAGCTGTTCTTAACCTTGATATTCATCCTTCGCTCCCGTCAGTCACTAGGCTGCAGCTGCCCGCTTTTTCTTCTTGGCGTTTCGGATGACAACGTAGTCCCCAACTGAACCAGGGATTGCCCCACTGATAAGAAGAACCTGCTCGTCGTCCATTACCCGAACGATTTTCAAATTTTGTACGGTTCGACGTGACTGGCCCATATGACCAGGCATGGGCTGTCCTTTTCGAACCCAACCCGGAGTGGAACCCTGACCGATTGATCCCGGACGGCGTTTCCACCCTTTGGCACCATGGGTCGCTCGCCCACCGCCAAATCCGTGACGTTTCATGACACCCTGAAAACCGTGACCTTTGGTCGTGCCAATAGCATCCACCCAGTCTCCGGCAGTGAAACAATCACCCGCCTTCACCTCATCACCCGGCTTCACCGAGATTTCGAAATCCCGGAACTCACGGATCTTCTGACAAGGTTCGGCGTTATTTTTAACGTAGTGCCCCATCATAGGCTTGTTCACCCGTTGAGGTTTCTGCGCGCCATAACCCAGCTGAACCGCATTGTAGCCGTCGCTTGCCTCGGTTTTGCACTGCAGGACCCGATTTGGCCCCACCTGTACTGCTGTCACGCAGACCAAGTTTCCCGCGTCATCGTAGACCTGGGTTTGCCCCAGTTTTTTTCCAAGTAAACCAACCATGACTAGATCTTAATCGTAATGTCCACACCTGCGGGAAGATTGAGCTTCTTCAACTCATCGACTGTCTTCGCCGTTGGATCGAGAATATCCAAGAGACGCTTGTGTGTCCGTTGTTCAAAGGTCTCGTGCGATTTCTTATCGACGTGAGGCGAACGTGTTACCGTGAACCGCTCAATACGAGTCGGCAGAGGAATCGGGCCCGCCACCCGTGCGCCCGACCGTTTCACCGTATCGACGATCTCACACGCTGATTGATCGATCACCCGGTGATCATAGGCCTTAAGCCTGATTCGAATTCGTTGTCCTGACATATTGATTCGCTATAAATCCAGTTCGCCTCTAAGCCCTGACAGCATAGCCCTGTCCCGTGTCTAAAATGGTATTCAAGATGTTCTCGGGAACCTCCTCGAACTTGAGCGGCTCCATCGAATAAGAAGCCCGGCCCTTGGACAAGGACCGCACCACGGTCGAATAACCGAACATCTCGGATAAAGGTACTTCAGAATTGACCAAAACCATCTGGGGCTTGGAGTCAATGTTTACAATCTTACCCCGGCGGCGATTCAAGTCTCCGAGAATATCCCCCTGATACTCTTCGGGAGTACTCACTTCCACCTTCATAACCGGCTCCAACAGAATCATCCCCGCGTCCTTGGCGGCATCTTTGAAAGCGAAGATGGCAGCCATTTTGAAAGCCAGCTCGTTGGAATCGACATCGTGAAATGATCCGTCAACGATGACAACCTTAACATCGACCATCGGATAACCAGCCAAAACGCCACCTGCAACAGACTCTCTCAGCCCCGCCTCAACCGCCGGGATAAACTCTTTCGGTATCACTCCGCCGACGATCTTGTTTTCAATCTCAACCCCAGCACCAGCTTGGTTAGGTTCCATTGAGATTATGACGTGCCCGTACTGACCTTTGCCGCCTGATTGACGAACAAACTTCCCCTCCCCCCGAGCTCTCTTGGTGATGGCTTCGCGGTAGGCGATCTGCGGCGTTCCGGCGTTGGCACCGACTTTAAACTCTTTGAGCAGGCGATCACGGATAATCTCCAAATGAAGCTCGCCCATGCCGGCAATAATCAACTGCCCGGTCTCGTCATTGGTAAAACACTTGAAGGTAGGATCTTCATCCGAAAGCCGCTTCAAGCCGTCGCTTAATTTGTCTCGATCAGCGGTGGTTCGCGGCTCGATCGCCATCGAGATCACCGGTTCCGGAAAAGTCGGAGGCTCCAACATGAGGAGCTCTTTCGGGGTGCACAGCGTTTGCCCGGTCGCCACATTTCGACAACCGACCAAGGCAGCGATATCCCCTGAATAAATGCCGTCAACATCGGTCCTCTTGTCAGCTTGAATCATGAGAACTCGGCTAATCCGTTCCTTTTTCCCCGTCGCTGTATTCACAAGAGTCGCGCCTTTCTTCAGCGAACCACGATACACGCGGAAGAAAACAAGCTTCCCCACAAAAGGATCAGTCCACAGCTTGAAGGCCAAGCCACAAAAAGAGGAAGCATCATCAGCCTCAACTTTGACCAGCGAACTTAAATCGTCAGCTGGGTGCGCCTCCATCGCTGGCACATCGAGAGGCGACGGTAAATAGTCGATAATCGCATCAACCAGAGGCTGAACCCCTTTCTTCTTGAAAGCCGAGCCCCCAATCACCGGCACCAACTCAAGCTCGCAGGTCAAGCGACGGATCGCTGCCTTCAGAACCTGCGGATCGATCGGTTTATCCTCGATAACAAGCTCGGCAATGGAATCGTCCTTGTCTGCAACCGCAGCAATTAATTGATCCAATGCGGACTGCGCACGGATGGCCTGCTCTTCGGTAAGGTCATTCACCGAGTATTCAACCCCTACAGGGTCGTCGTCGTTGTAAACAATCGCTTTCTGACTCACGACGTCGATTACGCCCTGTAAATTATCTTCACTGCCAATGGGAATAATTACCGGATAGGCATAAGCCCCTAGTTTGAGACGCATTTCTTCGACCGCGTTTTCAAAATTGGCACCAATTCGATCCATTTTGTTCACAAAAGCGACCCGAGGAACCCGATACTTGGTTGCTTGACGCCAAACCGTTTCTGATTGGGGCTGCACCCCCGCAACCCCGCAAAAAACGGCAACGGCACCATCTAAAACCCGCATTGAGCGCTCAACTTCAGCGGTGAAGTCAACGTGGCCCGGAGTATCGATAATATTAATCCGGAAGGGCTGCCCCGTGTAACTCTTCAAGACCCCGTCGTCACTCTGTGTCCAAAAACAAGTAATCGCGGCCGAGGTTATCGTAATACCTCGCTCCTTTTCTTGTTCCATCCAGTCCGTGACGGTGTTTCCGTCATGAACCTCGCCCATCCGATGGATCAACCCCGTATAAAATAGGATCCGCTCGGTCGTCGTCGTTTTTCCCGCATCAATATGCGCCGCGATTCCGATGTTGCGCGTACGCTCCATCGGGTACTCGCGCTCCGGCGAGTTTGCAGCAGATATATTTTCGGGTACAACGCCCATTTTAACTAGAGACTAAAATTGCCCCGGTAGAACATACCCGGGGCAGATAAAATTCTGATCTATTCTCTACCAACGGAAGTGTGCGAACGCCTTGTTGGCCTGCGCCATCTTATGAACTTCATCCCGCCGACGAATTGATGCTCCCTGCCCCCGGTAGGCATCCATAATCTCGCTCGCGAGGGCATCTTTCATAGGAATTCCTTTACGAGTCCCTGCAAATTTCACCAACCATCGCAATGCCAGTGCATTTTGTCGGTCAGACGATACTTCCAAGGGCACTTGATAAGTGGCACCCCCAACTCGGCGGGGCTTAACTTCCAAGCGAGGCTTGGCGTTGTCCACCGCCCGCTGCAGAATCTCCAACGGAGTCGAATCGGAATTCTTTTCAGCGAGCACATCGAAGGCTCCGTAAACGACGCGTTCAGCAACCGTTCGCTTCCCTTCAATCATGACGACGTTTACGAGCCGGGCAACCAATTGGCTGTCAAACTTACCATCCGGCGAAACGCTTCTTTTAACTGCTTGTCGACGACGAGACATAAAATCCTACTAGACCAATCTAAGGTTAGTCTTTCTTTTCCTTCGGCCGCTTAACACCATATTTTGACCGGCTCTGGCGCCGCTTCTCAACGCCACCAGCATCAAGGGTCCCTCGAACAATGTGATACCGAACACCAGGCAAGTCCTTAACGCGTCCACCCCGCACCAGAACGATCGAGTGCTCCTGAAGGTTATGACCTTCGTCTGGGATGTAAGCAATGACTTCATACCCATTGGTCAGGCGCACTTTTGCGACCTTCCGCATGGCAGAGTTTGGCTTTTTGGGCGTTCTGGTCATAACCTGAACACATACCCCACGACGAAACGGACAGCTCTCCAAAGCCGGAGAACCGGACTTCTCGCGAATCTTCTTTCGTCCCTTTCGGACTAGTTGATTAATTGTCGGCATTACTGCTCTAATAAAGTATCAAAATACCCAATCTCGCCACTACTTGAGAAACGGAAGGCGGATGTTATCAAAACCTTTTCCGGGTGCAACAGATTATTCGAAAAAGTTTTTAATTTTGTTCCAACCTCGTTTTAACCAGCCAAAGGCTCACCCAACGGAGAGCTCTCCTCGACTACTTCTTCTTCCACCGGAAGCACGTCGACCAAGGTTTTCACTCGAACATTGCGATGATCCTTGTAACCGGACCCCGCGGGGATGATGTGCCCCATGATGACATTCTCCTTGAAGCCTCGCAGATTGTCCACTTTCCCCATCGTAGCCGCCTCTGTGAGGACGCGCGTCGTGTCCTGGAAGGAGGCAGCACTCAAGAAGCTCTCGGTCTCCAGAGAGGCCTTGGTGATCCCGAGAAGCACGGGCTGCGCTTCCGCCGGTTTACCACCCATCTGATCCATTCGCTCGTTCTCCCGTTCGAAGGTGCTCTTCTCGATCTGCTCGCCCCAGAGGAAAGTCGTATCCCCTGGATCGGTGATTCGCACTTTCCGCAACATTTGACGAACGATGACTTCGATGTGCTTGTCGTTAATGGTCACACCCTGAAGTCGATAGACTTCTTGCACCTCGTTCACCAAGTGCTCTTGCAACTCTTGTGGTCCACAGACATCCAGAATCTCATGCGGTACAACCGGGCCTTCGGTCAATTGTTGCCCCTTCTTCACATAATCCCCCTTGAAGACAATCACGTGTTTGGCGATAGGGATAAGGTGCTCCTCCTCAAGCCCTGATTCCGCATCACGGATAATCACACACCGTTTCCCTCGAACACTCGGCCCAAAGTCCACGATCCCGTCGATCTTGGAGATCTCCGCCGCATCTTTCGGTCGACGAGCCTCGAAGAGTTCCGCCACACGAGGCAAACCACCGGTAATGTCTTTGGTCTTAGAGGTTTGGCGAGGTGTCTTGGCCATCAGAGTTCCAGCCCCGATTTTGGTCCCTTCCTGAACCACGATGTGCGCACCGGACGGAATCGGATAGTTCGCGAGAATCTCGCCCTTGCTATCCTGAATCATGATTTGAGGATGCAGGTCTTCTTTGTGATCGATAACCACCATAGCTTCCTGCCCCGTTGCATCGTCCATTTCCTGCTTCATCGTTACCCCCTCAATGATGTCATGGAACTTAACCTTACCCGATTTCTCCGAGAGAATAGGCACGTTGTATGGATCCCATTGAACGAAGGTTTCACCTTTCTCAACAACCTCTCCATCGCGGACCGAAACTACCGACCCAATGACAACCGAGTACGATTCAAGCTCCCGGCCTTCTTCGTCTTGGATGACAATTGTACCGTTCTTGTTTAGAACAATACTGTTGCCATCCTCAAGCTCCACCTTGCGAATATCCTGGTAAACGACTCGCCCTTTGAATCGAGCCTTGATCTGAGGTTGTTTGAAAATCTGTGATGCTGTCCCACCGATGTGGAACGTTCTCATGGTAAGCTGGGTTCCCGGCTCACCAATCGATTGCGCAGCAATGATTCCTACCGCTTCCCCTTCTTTGACCAACAGCCCCGTGGCCAAATTGCGCCCGTAACAGATCCGACAGAGACCTACTTTACTCTCACAGGTCAGCACAGATTTGATCCGGGCTCGTTCAATCCCAGCCGACTCGATGGCTTTGGCCCGCTCCTCGTTGATCTCTTCTCCCGACTTCACGATCACTCGTTTCACATCGGCAGGATCGACGATATCATCGCAGGAAGTTCGCCCAATGAGACGTTCGCCCAAATTGACCACTTCGTCCTCGCCTTCATAGATCGCACCAACCCAAATACCATTCGAGGTTCCACAATCATGCTCACGGACGATGACGTCCTGAGCCACGTCCACCAGTTTACGGGTCATGTAACCTGAGTCGGCCGTCTTTAGTGCCGTATCAGCCAAGCCCTTTCGAGCCCCGTGGGTCGAGATAAAGTACTCAAGCACCGTCAAACCCTCACGGAAGTTGGAGAGAATTGGCCGCTCAATAATGTCACCGGAAGGTTTGGCCATCAAACCGCGCAAACCTGCCAATTGACGCACCTGCTGGCGATTACCTCGAGCCCCAGAATCAACCATAAGCCAGACAGGGTTGAATTCATCCTTCCCTTGATTATCCAACAAGGTGGCCAACATCACGTTCGCGATCTGATCCGTACAGTGGGTCCAGATATCGATGATCTTGTTGTACCGTTCACCCGGGGTAATAACACCCTTCCGATACTGCTTCTCTACGTCTTCGATCTGCTTCTGTGCCTGGCTGATTTCGTCCTTTTTGGCATCCGGAATAATCATGTCATCGATACCAATTGACACTCCGGCTCGGGTTGCTTCCCGGAAGCCGATTTCCTTCAAACGATCAAGGGTTTCAACCGTCTTGCTATGCCCGCAGTGCTTGTAACAATGCCAGATGATGTCACCGATTTTCTTCTTCCCGATAACTTTGTTCGGAAAGCCAAGTTCAGAAGGCCAGATTTCACTGAAAATCACGCGACCAACAGTGGTTTCAATGACCTTCTTTTTAGCATCACCAAAGACCGTTTCCGTGCCATAATCAGGATTCTTCAACCGAATCCGCTCATGGATCCGGCAACCTCCGTCTTCCAACGCGAAAATGACTTCCTCCTTACTACCAAAGAGCTTCAGACGAGTCTTCTTACTCTTGCCAAGCTCCCGAGGTTCGGTCGTGAGATAGTAACAACCCAAAGTAATGTCCTGGGTCGGGGTCATAATAGGACGCCCACTGGACGGACTAAAAATGTTGTTAGGAGCCATCATCAAGAGGCGAGCTTCCATTTGAGCCTCGACAGACAGCGGGACATGAACCGCCATCTGGTCACCATCGAAGTCGGCATTGTATGCGGTACAGACCAGCGGATGAACCCGAATGGCTTCTCCTTCGATCAAGACCGGTTCGAAGGCTTGAATCGAAAGTCGGTGCAAGGTCGGTGCCCGGTTCAGCAGAACGGGATGCCCATGGGTCACTTCTTCGAGAATATCCCAAACCTCCGGCGACTGACGCTCAATGAGTTTCTTGGCAGATCTTACGGTATGGACATACCCAAGTTCCTTAAGCCGTCGAATAATAAATGGCTCAAACAAAACTAACGCCATCTTTTTGGGCAAACCGCACTGATTGAGTTTCAGTTCGGGACCAATCACAATGACCGATCGTCCCGAGTAATCGACTCGTTTACCCAGCAAGTTCTGACGGAAACGACCGCTCTTGCCCTTGAGCATATCGCTCAAAGATTTCAACGGACGATTCCCCGCCCCGGTAACCGCGCGCCCGTGTCGACCGTTATCAAACAGAGCGTCAACAGCCTCCTGAAGCATCCGTTTCTCATTCCGAATAATGACTTCCGGAGTCTTGAGCTGAAGCAAATTCTTCAAGCGATTATTTCGGTTGATCACGCGACGATACAAATCGTTCAAATCCGACGTTGCGAAGCGTCCCCCTTCCAACGGCACCAAAGGTCGCAAATCTGGAGGAATGACAGGTAACACCGTCAGAATCATCCACTCCGGACGAGTTCGGGAGCTATGAAATCCCTGGAAGAGCTTGATCCGTTTGGCCAGCTTCTTGCGAATCTGCTTACTGCGGGTCTCAGTCATGGCCTGCTGAAGCTCATCAATCTTGGGCTGGAGCTCAACCTGCGCCAACGCGTTACGAACCGCGGAAGCTCCCATCTCAGCAGTGAAAGAATCTGCCCCGTAGGTTTCTCTCGCCTCACGATACTCCAACTCACTCAGCAATTGATGTTGCTTGAGCGGCGTCGAGCCGGGATCAATCACCATGTAGTCCTCATAGTAGATAACCCGCTCGAGCTCTCGACCTGTCATGTCTAACATGAGACCGATTCTTGAAGGCATACACTTAAAGAACCAGATGTGAGAAACCGGAACAGCAAGTTCAATGTGCCCCATGCGCTCGCGACGTACTCGCGAAAGGGTCACCTCAACACCGCAGCGATCACAAACCACACCACGATGTTTGATCCGTTTATACTTTCCGCAGGAACATTCCCAATCCTTCACTGGACCGAAAATCCGTTCACAAAACAGACCACCCTTCTCGGGCTTAAACGTACGGTAGTTGATCGTTTCCGGGTTTTTGACCTCCCCTTTCGACCATGAGCGAATCGACTCTGGCGATGCCACCGTGATAGTGATGTGATCAACCAAATTGACCTTATCGAGACCTAACAACTCGCGAGCGGAATCTTTCGTGCTAATCATTTTTTCCTCGTTCAGCTATTGTGGGTACTTCGAACTTAACCAAGTGCCGTTAGTGGAGACGGTGGGGTAGACGGTGGCAAACCGGGTTTATCGTCGGCATTATTGTAGCCGACCTCGACATCCATGCCCAAAGACTGGATTTCCTTCACCAACACGTTGAACGATTCCGGCACACCGGCATCCAACGAGTTGTCCCCCTTTACAATACTCTCGTAAATGCGAGTACGGCCTTGCACGTCATCCGATTTGACCGTCAGCAATTCCTGCAACGCGTACGCTGCCCCATAGGCTTCCATCGCCCAAACTTCCATTTCTCCGAAACGCTGCCCTCCATACTGTGCTTTTCCACCAAGAGGTTGCTGAGTAACCAGCGAGTAAGGCCCGACGGCACGAGCATGAATCTTGTCAGCAACAAGATGCCCCAGCTTCAACATATAGATGTAACCGACAACAATCTCCTGATCGAATCTTTCGCCGGTTCGCCCATCATAGAGATGGATCTTCGCATGTTCCGGAAGCCCCGCTTCCGCCAGATAACCACGGATGGTCTTTTCCTTAATTCCATCAAAGACTGGCGTGGCAAAAGACACACCGAGGATTTGCGCGGCCCAGCCCAAGTGAGTTTCCAAAACCTGCCCCACATTCATACGAGAAGGCACACCCAAAGGATTCAGGACGATGTCGACCGGAGTTCCGTTGGCCAAGAAGGGCATATCTTCGGCCGGCACAATTTTCGCAACAACACCTTTGTTTCCGTGTCGTCCAGCCATCTTGTCTCCGACGGACAACTTTCGCTTCGAAGCAATGAAGACCTTCACGGACTTGATGATCCCGGTGTCGACCTCATCACCCGACTCGACCCGTTCCATCTCTTCGTCGTGCTGCATCTGCAGATCGTCGAACTTTTTCTTAAACGTCCCAATGATCTCGTTGATCTTGTTGCGGATGGGAGACGGATCAATTTCGATCCGATCATAAACCCCAGCCAGCTTGCGCAAGAGAGTCTTGGTGATCTTGCGATTCGCCGGAATGATGATCTCTCCGGTTTCAGAGTTGATCACATCCAGCGGAATCTTTTCACCGAGAAGGATATTGCTCAAAGCCTCGGTCAATTGCTCCCGAAGCTCGTCCATCTTCTTCTTGAAGTCGTCCTCGACCTTCTTCGATTCCTTTTTGGATTCACTGGTTGCAGAACGCATTGACCGTTCTGAATCCTTCTTGGCCGACACCTTGACATCCATGATGATGCCGTAGGTTCCCGAAGGTACTTTAAGAGACGTGTCCTTCACGTCAGCCGCCTTCTCACCAAAGATCGCTCGCAACAAACGTTCTTCCGGGGCCAATTCGGTTTCGCTTTTCGGGGTGATTTTTCCAACGAGAATATCGCCCGGTTTCACCTCAGCACCCACTCGAATCACTCCGTCCAAGCCAAGATTCCGCAAGGCTTCCTCACCCAAATTCGGGATATCTCGGGTAATTTCTTCCGGCCCCAACTTCGTGTCCCGAGCGCTCACTTCGAACTCGTCGATGTGAATGGAAGTGAACACGTCATCCTTAACGATACGTTCACTGATAAGGATAGCGTCCTCAAAGTTGTACCCATTCCAAGGCATGAACGCACAGAGAACATTTCGTCCCAAAGCCAACTCTC
>Ga0129341_1301262_pt1 | contig 17807 bp, 22 predicted proteins | sample CPBNA2_6_FD_109917 | JGI IMG/M metagenome (GOLD analysis project Ga0129341, IMG submission 109917) | Freshwater to marine salinity gradient microbial communities from Chesapeake Bay, USA - CPBay_Sum_15_0.8_RNA2 (Metagenome Metatranscriptome) | ecosystem: Environmental > Aquatic > Marine >...
AGGGTGTCCAAAAAACCAAAAAAGGTGCTGGAAAGTAACTGGGTCTCCACCACCTATATAATCAAAAAAACAAGTGTTAAAGTTTCGATCTGTTAATAACATTGTAATAGCACCTGCTAAAACAGGTAAAGATAATAATAATAACCATGCTGTAATGAAAACAGACCAAACAAATAAAGGTACACGATGCCAGAACATACCAGGACATCGCATATTATATACAGTTACGATAAAGTTAATAGCTCCAGCTATACTAGAAGCACCAGCAATATGTAAACTGAAAATTGCAAAATCAACACAAACACCAGGGTGTCCTGCTAATCCACTTAAAGGAGGATAAACAGTCCATCCTGTACCAACACCACCTTGGTAACTTGCTGATAATATTAATAAAATAATTGCTGGTGGTAATAACCAGAAACTCATGTTATTCATACGAGGGAAAGCCATATCCGGGGCTCCAATCATAATGGGTACAAACCAATTACCAAATCCACCAATCATAGTTGGCATTACAAAAAAGAAAATCATAACTAACGCGTGCGCAGTTACAATAGCATTGTACATTTGATTACCTGGTAATATTTGAGGTCCTGGTGCTGCTAATTCCATTCTAAGTAAAATAGATAAAACAGTACCTAAGATACCTGAAAAAAAACCAAAAAAGAAATATAATGTACCAATATCTTTATGATTAGTTGAATAAAGCCAACGTTGTACGAAAGCTAAGCGGCCTCCACCACCGAATAATAAAAATAAGAATAAAACCGAAAATCCTGTATAAGTAATAGTATAAGCCATAGGTGACGAATTTAACCAATTTGCCACAAAAGCATCATTTATAAAAGTATCAAAATTAAAATTCATTATTCTGTTGTTTTATAATTTGCATGCGTTGAAAGCATGTGATATTCGATTATACCTAAAAGAGGTAATAATAGAATGAAATAAAGGAAATAAAAAGCCGTTGCTATTTGACCGATTTCTATATAAGGTGTTTCTGGATGACATCCCCCAATCCAACCTAATATAACATAATCTAAAATAAATAACCAGAAAAAAAACTGGTGTATAGGGCGAAAAACAGAACTTCTAATAGGTGATAAGTTTAAAAAAGGTATCACAAGTAAAATTAAAAGTGCTCCAAACATAGCTAATACACCTAAAAGTTTATCTGGAATAGAACGTAAAATAGCGTAGAAAGGCAAAAAATACCATTCAGGTACTATATGTGCAGGCGTAACCATAGGGTTTGCTTCAATATAGTTATCAGAATGACCTAAGTAGTTAGGGTATTTATATACGAAAAAAGAATAAAGCATGAATAGAATTAACCACCCAAAAATATCCTTTGGTATAAAGAAACGATAAAAAGAAACTTTATCTACTTTAGTATAAATCCCAATAGGATTAGAAGATCCTTTTTTATGTAATAAAACAATGTGCGCTATCACTAAAGCAACGATAGCGAAAGGTAATAGATAATGTAAACTGAAAAAACGGTTTAAAGTAGCATTATCTACACAAAAACCACCCCAAATCCAAACTACTAAACTTTCACCTATAACAGGTATAGCTGAAAAAAGATTAGTAATAACTGTAGCGGCCCAAAAAGACATTTGACCCCACGGTAAAACATAACCTATAAAAGCAGTGGCCATCATTAAGATAAAGATAACCACTCCAACACACCATGTTAAAGCACGAGGACTTTGGTATGAACCATAATATAATCCTCGAAAAAGATGCAAGTAAACTACTAAAAAAAAGAAACTTGCTCCGTTAGCGTGTAGATAACGTAATAACCATCCGTTATTCACATCACGCATTATATGCTCAACGCTTAAAAAAAGCTAAATCTACATGAGGTACATAGTGCATTGCAAGTGCAATACCTGTTACAAGCTGTACTACAAGGAAAATACCTGCTGCTGACCCGAAACCCCACATATAACTTAAATTAAGAGGTGTTGGATAATCAATAAGATGAGCTGTAAAAATAGAAACTAAAGGTTTATTTAAAAAACGCATGTTTTTTTATTTACCTCCCCACCAATAAACAACAACAAATAAAAATAACCAAACAACATCAACAAAATGCCAGTACCAAATGGCACCTTCATAGCCTATATGATGATTTGGCTTAAAATGTCTTCGACCCATACGAAATAAACATACGGTTAACCATATAGTACCTACAATCACATGAAACCCATGAAAACCTGTAAGCATATAAAAACAAGTACCAAAAATACTATCTGAAATAGTAAAAGTAGCATGAACGTACTCAAAACCTTGCAGTGCTGTAAAAACTACAGCTAAAATTATAGTTAATTGTAACGAATATATTGCTTGCGCAAGCTCTCCTCCACGAATAGCATAATGTGACCATGTTACTGTGGCACCAGAAGAAAGAAGTATTACTGTGTTTGCTAAAGGAATACCCCAAGGACTTATTACATCAATACCTTCAGGAGGATATTGTTGAAAAATCCAAATTGAAGGTGAAAGACTAGAAGCAAAAAAAGCCCAAAAAAAAGAAAAAAAGAACATTACTTCAGAAGCAATAAAAAGTTTAATACCTGTTCTATGTGAAAATTGTACTTTTTCTGTGTGGTATCCCATAAACGTAGCTTCTGTAACAATTGTTTTAAACCAATCTACACAAATCCAAATTAACCAAGCCCAACCTAAAGGTAATACAAACATCCAAACAGGAAGTCCGTGCATATATAAAACAGTACCTGTAGTTATCATTAATAAAGCAAAACTAATAACAAAAGGTTGTGGACTTGGATCGACTAAATGATAAGGGTGACGAATATTAGCTAAATTAGTAGAAGACATCCTATACTAAATTCTAAACTAAAAAATATAAATTATTAAAAATCAATAAAGAAAAGTTACTCGCTTTCCTTTAATTTCAGATTTACCCAAGTAATAAATTCTCCAGGTAAAATCGAATGTACTACAATCGGCATCATACCATGACTTTGTCCACAAATCTCACTACACTGACCTGTAAACATACCTGGTCGTTTAATATAGATAGCAGCCTGGTTTAAACGACCAGGAACAGCATCTACCTTTACTCCTAAAGAGTTTACAGACCAACAATGTAAAACGTCCATCGACGTTACAAGTAAACGTATGTGTAATTGAATAGGTAATACGACAGCATTATCCACTTGTAATAAACGAAGCTCACCTGGTTTTAAATCAGTAACATCTACCATGTAACTTTCAATACCAATACCTTTTTTTCGTGTAGAACTAACGAAATCGTCATACTCATAACACCAATACCACTGATGACCTATTGCCTTTATTGTTAATGAAGGGTCTACAACTTCATCCATAGCATAAATTAAAGCTAAAGAAGGACCTAAAATAGCAGCAACAATACCAGCAGGAATTAAAGTCCATACCGTTTCTAATAAAGGGTGTTTTGTAACCTTTGATGGTACAGAATTTACAGTGTGGTGAAATAAACTTACTGATCGTATAATCATCCATAATACGAACACTGCAATAAAAATAACTATAAACATCAAATCATGATGTAAATTAATAATACCTTCCATAAGAGGAGTAGCAGGGTCTTGGAAAGATAATTGCCAAGCCTCTGGCGAATCACAACTAATACTATTAAAAATAAAAAATGTACTACAAAATAAAATACTACTTAAAATTTTTTTATTCATTCTTTTATCTATCAACTTCACCAAATACTATATCTTGAGTACCGATGATTGTAACAACATCGGCTAGCATATGACCTTGGGCCATAACATCTAACCCTTGTAAATGGGCAAAACCAGGTGCACGTATTTTACATCGGTATGGCCGAGCACTACCATCACTAACAAGAAACACACCAAATTCTCCTTTGGGTGCTTCTACTGCCTGATAAACTTGACCTGATGTAATATTAAAACCTTCCGTATAAAATTTAAAATGATGAATTAAAGATTCCATATCATTTTTCATACTAAATCTTGACGGTGCCACATATTTTGAGTCTGTACTTTTAATTGGACCTTCTGGCATGTCATTTAAACACTGAAGTATTATACCAAGACTTTCACGCATTTCTTGAACACGTATTAAATACCGATCATAACAATCTCCTGCTGTACCTACAGGTACTTTAAAAGATAACTTATCGTAAACTTCATAAGGACGATCTTTACGTAAATCCCAATCAATACCAGATCCTCGTAACATTACGCCAGTAAAACCCCAATCCATTGCGACTTCTAAAGGAACAGTACCTATATCAACTAAACGTTGTTTCCATATACGATTATGCGTTAATAATTCTTCGATTTCATCAATTCTTGCACTAAATTGTAGAACAAAAGAATAGATATCATCAAGAAGACCTATAGGCAAATCTAAGGATACACCTCCAGGACGGATATAACTTGCATGCATTCTTGCACCTGAAACTCGTTCATAAAATTCCATTAACTTTTCTCGTTCCTCAAATGCCCATAAAAGAGGTGTTAAAGCCCCCACGTCTAAGGCATGACACGATACTGCTAATAAATGGTTTAGAATACGAGTTATTTCAGAAAAAAGTACCCGAATATAGCTTGCTCGTTCAGGTATTTCTAATCCAATTAGACTTTCTATTGCCAAAGAATAACCATGTTCTTGGACCATCATTGAAACATAATCTAAACGGTCAAAATAAGGTAAGCCTTGTAAATAGTTTTTCGATTCAATCAATTTTTCTGTACCACGATGTAATAATCCAATATGTGGATCAGCGTATGTTATAGTTTCACCATCTAGTTCTAAAACTAAGCGTAAAACACCATGAGCTGCTGGGTGCTGTGGCCCAAAGTTAATCGTAAAGTTTTTCAGCTTACGTACTCGATTTTTAATCATTATTTTTTTTTAATGTAAATATAAACCTTCCTTCAAGTAAAGACAAACAAGCACTGTAAAAACATAAGCTTGAACAAAAGCAATACCTGACTCTAAGACCATAACACAAAATACAATAGCAAGAATTGCTCCAGATACAGATAAAAATGCCTGCGAAAAAGCAATCCAACTAAAAGAAATTAAAATCTTTAATAAAGCATGACCTGACATCATATTAGCAAAAAGCCGAACAGATAAACTTAGCACTCGAAAAACATAAGAAATTAGTTCAATAAGTACAATAAGAGGAGCTAAAGCTAAAGGAGCATCTTTTGGATAAAATAAAGTTAAGAAACGTAAACCGTGAATGTTAACTGCTAAGATATTAATACCACCAAAAAGAGCTAAACCTAAACCAAAAGTAATTGCTAAATGACTAGTTGTTGTAAACGAAAAAGGTACTAGACCTATAAAGTTTGACATTAAAACAAAAACAAAAACTGTAAAAATTAAAGGAAAAAAAAGATTAACACCACGACCGATTTGCTGAATTGCAATGTCAGAATAGATAAAAGAATATACTTTTTCTGCTAAAACTTGCCATGGTCGTGGAACTACTTTTATAGAGTGTGTAGAAAACTCTAAAAGAACTACTAAAGCAACAACAGCTGTTACTAAACAAAGCATACCTGTAGTAAAAGCATATACATGTATCTTAGACGCATTAGTAGTTGCGGGATCACCAAATAAATAAATCATGATAGGGCTTATTTCAAATTGTTCCAAAGGAGAATAAATCATCAAAAATTTTATATAATCAAAGCTTATCGTTAAAAAAAATTATTAAGCTTTATCTTTAGCCAATAAGCGAACTGTCGATAAAAGCCGTGTCACTTGAACATAAGCATCTTGCTTTTTTGATGGTAAGGGTATATGACGTAGTGTTAATACAATCGCACCTACCATTGCAATAAAAAGAGCATAACCTGCTACTAAAAAAGGATACCCATAATGTGTAAATAAAAGAGTACCTAACATCTCAGTATTTTCTGCTGAGGAAATTTGAGAATGTGCCGATTCTAAATTTGTGCTTAGAAAAGAAGAAGGAATATTCAAACTCCAATAGATATCACTTTCTATATGTAGTATTGCAAATAAGAATAAAAGTAGAAAAAACGCTAATATCAAAAACCCTAGTGGTGCAAAACGTAAATCTTTTTTTAGCCAAGGTATATAACGTACATTCAACATCATAACCACAAACAAAAATAAAACAGCTATTGCACCTACATATACTATCAAAAAAACCATAGCTAAAAATTCAAAACCTAAATATAAAAGTACAGCAGATGCTGTAAAAAAAGCAAAAATCAAAAAAAACACTGCATATACCGTATTCATTGTTAATACAACAAATAAAGCACATGATAATAGAAGAGAATAAAGAACAATAATTGCATATGAAAAAGTCATACTATATTATATCATATTTTTCTCACAATTGAATCTACAAGATCTTTATAGCTAGTATGATCAGCTAGAAAGATTTCAATTTGTTCAACTGTAAGCAAATGATGGCAATTATTCAATTGTAATTGATAACTAAAAATAAAACCAGATACTAAAAGTAAGAACCCTAAAGACATTGGTAAAAAAACTTTCCATCCAATATACATTAATTGATCATAGCGAAATCGAGGTAAAACAGCTCGAGTAGCTACAAAAAAAAAGGCTAATACTGAAACTTTTAAACCAGTCCAAAGGTAACCTGGTACCAATTGAAAAAATAAACTTGTAAAAGGATTTGCTAAAGGCCATAGCCACCCTCCTAAGAAAAGTATCGTTGTAAATGTACTTATTAAAAGCATATTACCATATTCTCCTAAGAAAAACAATGCAAATCCCATAGCTGAATATTCAACATTATACCCTGCAACTAGTTCACCTTCTGCTTCAGGTAAATCAAAAGGAGCCCGGTTTGTTTCAGCTAAAGCTGATATCAAAAACATTATAAAAGTAGGAAATAGTGGAATGATAAACCAACATCCTGCTTGTGAAATTACAATTTCTGATAAACAAAGAGAGTTCGTTATAATAAGAACTGAGAGAATAATTAAACCTAAAGAAACCTCATAAGAGACCATTTGCCCTGCTGAACGAAGAGCACCTAAAAAAGCATATTTTGAATTAGAAGCCCATCCTGCCGTGATAATACCATAAACACCTAAAGAAGAAATACCTAACAAATAAAGAACTCCAACATTCATATCTATAAACATAGAACCAAAATCGAAAGGTATTACAATCCATGACATTAATGATAATTGAAAAGTAACAATAGGACCTATTATAAACAAAATAGTATTAGCTGAACTAGGTAACACTGTCTCTTTTATCAGTAATTTTAAACCATCTGCTAAAGGTTGTAACAAACCGAAAAATCCTACAACATTAGGACCTCTTCGTTGTTGTATCGATGCCATTATTTTACGCTCAGCTAATGTAAAATAAGCAACTGCACCTAATAAAGGTACGATAAGACTTAATATTTTTATAATTTGTTCAATAATAATAAGCATACTATAAATTATTATACTAAAAAAGGTAAACTACTAGCAATAGTTTCTTTTGAGGATTTTGAAAAATTATAAATCGCTTCAAGTTTAAAAGCAGATCCTTGCATGTCTAAAGCTATACTCTTCTTTTCAAAAAAAGAAGGACTAGGTAAAATAACTCTTGCGACAGAAGCCCCTACATCATAATGATGACCTGTATAATAAATATTAGAAAGCACCATATTACTTAGCGGTTTAGTAAAAAAAGAATCAAAACCTGTAAAAAAACCATTATCAAAAAAAGTTTTCCCTAAAATCATATTGCTAAAAGGATTATGAATAGCCATATCCATAGCTGAAGCAGTGTTAGAATAAGAATGAAAAACATTACATTTTTCCTTTACATTCAAATCTAAATACTTGAATTGCTCTTGATTTGAGGGAAATAAAGTATTTATCATTTTATCTATCAAAAAATCTATATTAAAAGAATCTTGACGTTGGTTTAAAGATAAACCTTTAACTATAGTTAAAGTTTTAGCTGAAAGAATTGCTTTACAAAAAGCATGTCTTCCTTCTAATAAACAAACTAAACTGTATACAGAACTACCTAAACTTATAAAAGAAGTATCACATTGCGACCCTACTTGATAAACAGTTAAGGAACCTTCTGTAATACGTTGTTTTAAATAACCATAAAAAACAGCTCCTTCTTTTTTTGGATTACAATTGATAAGAAGGCATACCTCTTTATCTTTAAGATTTTCATAACGATCATTATATAAAAATTTACTACGAAAATCAATATTTAACCAAAAAAAAGGAAAATGTAAAATCCAACAAGCACCTCCTTGTTTTAAAAAATTTGTATAAGTCATAGACATACTATAAACATCTACTAGATTTCCTAAACAAAAAAGATTTTTTGTGGAAAAAGCTAAATCAATTTTAGCTAATTGAAAAGCTGTTGACCAATTCATTTGTTCTAAGCGCATATTTACATTAGACAGTAGTAGAGGTGTAGATAAGCGTTGAAAAGCTACTCCGTCAAAAGCAAAACGTGCTTTATCAGAAATCCAATTAGATTGTGAAGTTCGTTTTAAAGGTAAAACGCGAAAAATTTCAACACCTCTTACTTCATACGTAAGAGGACAACACATACCATCAAAAAAATCAACCGAATTAATCTTTTTTGATTCCCAACTACGAGCACTAAAAGCACTAGGTTTTGATGTTAATGCACCAACTGGACATAAATCAATAACATTTCCGGAAATTTCAGAGCGAAAAAGCTTTTCAACATATGTACCTACTTCAGTTGCTCGACCTCTACCAAAAGTACCTAATATAGAAATACCTGCTATCTCTGAAGCAAAACGAATACAACGAGTACAATGAATACATCGTGTCATAACAGTTTTTATAAAAGGTCCAATATCTTTGTCTTCTACTGCACGTTTGATACCTAAGAAACGCCCGTGTGTAGTACCAAAATATTGTGCTTGATCTTGTAAATCGCACTCACCACCTTGATCACAAATAGGGCAATCTAAAGGGTGATTTATCAAAAGATGCTCCATAACACCTTGTTGAGCTTTTCGAACTGATTGTGAATCAGTGAAAATATGCATATTATCAGAAACAGGCATCATACAAGATGCTACTAATTTAGGTGAACCTGCTACTGCTACTAAACACATACGACAGTTACCTGCTACAGATAAATCAGCATGATAACAAAATCGTGGAATGAAAATTCCTGCTAATTCACATGCTTGTAAAACAGTATAACCTTGTGGTACTTTTATTTCTTTATCATCAATACTAACTTTTAATTTTAAAATATTCATAACCTAAAATATATATTTATATCAAATTTTCTACAATAATATTAGGGCAATTTAAATTACGGACGGTGGGAATTGAACCCACACGGATTTCCCACCAGAACCTAAACCTAGCATGTCTACCTATTCCATCACATCCGTCCGAATGGCATGATTTGAACATGCGGCCTCCTGTACCCAAAACAGGCACGCTACCAACTGCGCCACATTCGGTTAGCGATAAGTATATTCTACTAAAAGATTTTGAGCTATGATAGCTTCCCACTTATCACCGTTATCCAATAACTTTGATTTATGATAAAGAAGCTCTTCTCGAGTTTCTGTCGCAAATTCAAAGTTAGGACCTTCAACAATAGCATCTACAGGACAAGCCTCTTGGCAAAATCCGCAATAAATACATTTTGTCATATCAATATCGTATCGTGTTGTTCTACGACTACCATCTGCTCTTAACTCATTTTCAATTGTAATTGCCTGAGCTGGACAAATAGCTTCGCAAAGTTTACATGCGATACAACGTTCTTCTCCCGTAGCATATCGCCTTAAAACGTGTTCCCCACGAAAACGAGAGCTTAGATATCCTTTTTCAAAAGGATAATTTAATGTAACTTTTTTTCTAAAAAAATACTGAATTCCTAAAACAAAACCTCGTATAATTTCTGTTAAAAATAAAGATCGTACTGCGAAATCTAATTTCATTTTTGTAATTTATATAAACTATTTGTAATAATAATAAAACTTATTCAAAATTTAACTTTTTTAGTATCATATCAAAAAATACTATAAAAGCATTTATTTTTTATCTTCTTCTCTTTCGTGCCGGTCTACTTTTTTTAACACCATTACAAGCAAAAGGAATAACATCATGAAGAAATATAAATCGTAACCCTTCTTGCTTTAAATTACGTAAAACATAAAAACGGCGTTTTGATTGACCATAAACACGTATACCTACAATCGACGTTATACTACGAACTTTCTTCGCAAAATTACGAGAAGCTGTATCATAAGCAAAAACAGCTCTACGATTTGATTTTGTAAATTCAGACCCGATACCTACAGAATGAGACGCTATAATTTTCCCTTTTCCAGAAGATAATACAAAAAAAACATTATTTGCTCTAAATGTAATTATTACTACTGGAAAAAACTTTAATAAAAGTAAACTAGGATTATAATAGCTGTAAAAATCATTATTAGGAATACTCGGCCGTACAATCTTATTACTATCAGGAAAATAACGATAAGTTAAAGACCCTTGATAACGTAAAGAACTATTTTGAGTAAAATATGATTTTTGCTCAGTTTCTTTTTTTACTAAAGCAAAACCATATCGTTTTCGAAATAACGACATAGCATTTAAAGGCGCAAATCTTTTAGAAAGGCTTGCAAAACCAAATTCACCTACCATTTCTGATAAAACAAAATCCTTTGAAATTGAAGAAGGAACTAGTAAAAATTTGTCTGATTTTAAGGGAACTAAATCAAAAAAAGGAGAATTAACATTCTTTTTTTGATTTTGCAGCTTTATGCCTAAGTTTTTCTTTTTTAAAGTTATGAGTTTTATGTTGGGTTGACTAGTAACACTTCGAGAAAGCATACTTTTCATAAATTGTAAATTATAATTTTGTGAAAGGTTTTTTTTATTCTTTAAATCATAATTACGAAAAATAAAACGATCTTTACCATTCATACTACCTAACATAGCCATAGTTTTTATCTTATTAATATAAAAACTATAGCATAGAAACCAAGATACCTTTTTAGTATGTCGTAAAAAAAAACGACCTGATCGAAAAAAAGTTCCAGATGAATAAACAATTGAGTTACGAAAAAGACGTTTGAAAAGAAGCGTTGGTTTGAAAAGCTTGAATTTTTTGTTTTCTTTTTTTAGGGTAACTAAATCTTTACTCAAAATACTTGAACCTAATTTTCTTTTACTAAAAAGAATAAAATTATCAAAAAAAAATTTTCGTAACAAAATAGCTTTTACTTTGTTACTTTCTTGAACATTACGCAACATACCTCTACGCTTCTCTATAACATGTTTTAAACGCTTTTGCATATCAGTTAATTCTGATTTTGCCTGCCTTTTCTTAATAATATTAAACATTTTTAACATAGATAGCATTAAAGTTTCTTTACTGTATGAGCATTAGTATGTGTCCGTTGTCCTCGCACAGGTAAACGTAATTTATGACGCATACCACGATAACAATTAATCTCTGAAAGTGCGACTAGAAAATTTTGGATCTTACGCTTTCGGTCCATATCTAATATAAAAATATAATTCATAAAATCTTTTAGCAAAAAAATATCGCTACGAGATAAATCTTTTACTCTAATATCTTTACCAAACCCTAATTGTTGTACTATAAATTTTGAGCGTGCTAAACCTACCCCTTTTATAGTTTTCAGCGAAATAAAAAGTTGCTTTTGTATTTTTAAACCTGTCCCAAAAAGAAAAACCATTTTTTACTAACGTTTAAATTGACCTTTACCTTCTTTACGCAAAATAGGAGCGCCAGTCCAAACTAACCCTTTACCTGTATAAGGTGATACTGGTCGAAAGCGGATTATAGTTGAACCTAAATTTTTCGACTCACATAGAGTGGAACAATAGAAAAAAATTTCATGATGTCTTTGGATTTTACGTACAAAAAAACGAACATTATTTGGTCTTTGTAAATCAATCCTATGACTGAACCCTAGGTGTAAAGATAATGTATTATTTCCATTTTCTACTTGACTACGGTACCCCATTCCTATCAATGTAATTGAACAAAAATTAGGTTGGCTTAAACGGAAAAGTAATTGTTTAAAAAAAACAATCAATGACCCTAGTTTCTTTTTTTTAGAAAGAATTAATCTTTTTTTTATTCTTTTTTCATATTCGGAAAATATATAAAAAAAAGATAATTTTTGTCCTTCTTTTATTACAAAACAAGATGTGTCATACATACAAAATTCAACTTTACCAAAGGAGGAGATAAAGCATAAAGTATTATTTTTTTTGTCTAGTTTGAAAAAAATATTACTATCTACAAATAAATTTTTTGATAGAAAAAAAGGAGTCATAATCACTTTTAATAATAAATAATACACAAAAGCCGTCCACCTTCTTTTTTTTCAAGAACCTTTTCATGACTAACAATACCCAACCATGGATTATATAAAATCATAACACAAGGTCCTTTATTTTTTAGTAAACGTAATAATGATTTATAAGTATAATTCAAAAATAAATTTTTAGAAAAAAATTGTATCTTACAAGATTCTTTACCAAAAAAGTATCGCGGTATAACACAAAAATTGGCTTCATTTATTTTACGAAAACTTATAATCAATCCTTTTGCTTGTAATATACTCAAAAGTTGACTAGATAATTTTGATCGTTTAATATACACAGCACTTTTATAAGTTTTCGTGCCAGTTGATAGTTGTGAAAAACATTTTTCAATATCTAATTTCATAAAAAATTACCAACTACTTTTTTGTACTCCTCTCAAAATACCTTTTGATAATAAAGAACGTATCATTAAACGAGATAAACCAAACCGTCTATGAATACTTTTAGACCTTCCTGTTATCAAACAACGATATTGTATACGAGAGTGGTGCCCTATTTTACGTGAAAGTTTTTCTAATAAGTAATTAAAAATCAATGTCGACGTATTTTTACGTAAATAAAGCAATAATCGTCGGGAAATTTCAATTTGTGCAAAAGCCAAACGTTTTTTTTTATCGTAACGTAATTTACTTTTCATCTAATCTTTATAAATAAAATTTAATGGGTGTATACCTAGACGCGAAAAGTATAGTTTTGAAATCTCAGGTTTTGATTTAGTTAAAGAACACTGAATATCAAAACCAGAAAATTTACGTAAATAAAGTGCTATAGGATCTAAATACTTGAAATCTTCAAATTGGTCAAACCCTATAGAAAGTATATTACTCTTTTGATTCAAATTCAACCCTACTAATGAATAATCATAATGATTATTTAAAGCAACCAAAAAAATATAATCGATAAAAGAAAATTTATACATATTAGAAATCAAAGCTTTACACCCTATAAAACTACCCTTTCTTACTTTAAACTGAGCGATAGATTTACGTGCTTTAATCAAAGAAGGCTTTGTCCCAGATAATAAAAAAATAATATTATACAAAACGCCTAAACTCTTCAAATCTTTTAAAGCATTTGAAAAATTAACATGAATAGATACTTTATTAAACCTTGGAACTTTATAATAATTAGTTATATTACCTCGGCGAATAAGGTCTAAACTATTCTGATTTTCAATAAAAAATAAACGTGTTTTACCAAATCTCATAATTTTCTATGTAGTAAAACAGCAAGACGTCCATATTTACTATGGCGTATTTCTTGTAAACCAAGACCTTTTATACGAGTACCTCGTGCTGTTAATTTATCTTTTAAGACTATACCTATATTTCGATTAACTCTAATAGTACGCCCATTTTTTCGTACATGAACGTATTTAGTTGCTAAAAGTAAAATTTTAACTAACATTCCTTTCTTAAACTTTGAGTTAGAAAGTACAGTTTGAACAGAAGCTGTTACAACACCTAAAGAATTAGTATATTTTTTTCGTGAAGGAAAAATACCAATACATTTTGATATCAAAATACCAGTATTATCGACAACATATATATATGAATTTTTTTGTATCATATCTAGGAATTTTTTAACAAATATCTTTAAATTCTGGGTAGCTATTAGCTGCTACTTGCTCATGAAAAAAACGTGAACGAACAAAAATAGCTGTTTTACATGCTAATTTTTTTTGCGCACTTTTTAAAGCTTTCATTGCTTTATTATAATCTACACCACTAAGCTCATATAAAACTAAGCCTGGTTGACCTACAAAAATTAATTTATCCATACTACCTTTACCTTTACCCATACGTACTTCTGCTGGTTTAGAAGTAATTATTCGATTTGGTTTTGCATTGATAAATATACGTATAGAGGGTTTACGTTTAATAACTCGACCTATAGCCACTCTACCAGCCTCAATTTGAGTACTAGTAAGATATGTAGTTTCAAGTAATCTTAAACCAATATCCCCTTTAAAATTAATATAGTTTTTTGAAAGAGTTTCTTTATTAGGATAAGATTTAGCATAAGGTTTGAAAGGCTTCCGATATTTCACATTTAAGTTCATATTATACCTTTAACTTATAATCAGTATACTGATGTCTCCAAAGGAAAGTATACCAAAAATCTAGAGAATCAATTCGGGGTTGTAAGACTTTTACAGTGCAACCATTGCGCTCAACAATAGTAACTATATCAAACAAAATATTTTTTTTTCTTATAGTTGAATTCATATAAAAATTTAACTTAACCGCTTTAAATTCAATAAAATAAAACGACTAACAACACGTAAAAATGTTAATTTCATAGCAAAATAAAGTACAATAAGTATATTACTTATAAAAGGAAGATTTTTTAGCAAGAAAAGTGTTTGTAAAATTGACGGTAAAAAAATACCATTATATAATATAAAAGTTGTTGTTAACGCTTTTTTTTGTACTAAAAAATCTTCTAGTATACTTAAGTTTAAAAATGTTAAAGGTAAAACTAAACAATAACAACGATGAGATGCTATTCCTTGCAAAACCTTAGATTTTTCTGAATCAATAACCTTTAAATCTTGTGAAAGACTAAGTAACGTTGAACGCGAGAAATCCCAAAGTTTACCTTTTGTTTTTAAAGATAAAGTTTCTAAAATTTTTTTATCATCATAAGATGGTAAAAAAAAAAATAATGTAAGAGTATTATTACCAAGCTGTTGTTGAAAAAGAACTTGCTTTAGTAAAATTTTTGAATAATTGTATTTCAAAGAAGAACGTTGCATTTTGCGCTTTAAAGTTTTTTTCGATATACCCAAACTTCAAAATGAACTAAACCACTACGTGTAATAGCAACAAATTCACCATATTCCACAGGGCAATCAATTGTCTGATAAGGTATAAATCCTTTTTTTAGGACAAAAAATCGTGATCTTTTTCCACCACCTTTTGAAAGTTTACCAACCCATCTTAATTTTATACCACATATTTTTGAAGAAACTGGTTCTGATTCTGGTCCCTGTGTTAATAGTACACGACGTAGAATATGAAAGAACCAACCTTTTGTAGATTTTTCCCACCAATTAAATTGTTTAGATTTATGTAAAAATGTTCTTTTTTTTTGACCTAATCGCCGTTTATAGCGCTGAATCATTAAAAGAAAACCTAAAGCTTTTGCTAAAAATTTTGGGTTTGATTGAATCTTATCTCCTTCTAAAACATGCGTTATAATATTGATTGAGTTAAGTGGTAAACGAGCTATCCGTGAAATTCCTAGACGTAAATTTTTCAAAAGTCGCTTATACCAAAAATGAGTAACATCAAAAGGAAGGTTTACAACGAAGAAATGGACTACAGTTTTATAATAAGTATGTTTAACAACAATATTCACTACAAATTTATTAAAAGCGAGTTTCAAGCAACATCCCTTTACATACTCGCGTATTAAAAGATCTTTACTTACAAGATCATTATAGTAATATTTTTCTGACCACCAAATTGAATCCCATCCTTCTTGAGTACCTATACGAAGAACTAATGGTTTACGCTTACTCATTTATTTTTTTTTCTTTTTTATTATATTTTTTTGTTGTTTTATCTTTGGTTTAAAATTTTTACGTGTTGGTGAAAATTCACCAAAACAATAACCTAAATGTGCTTCTGTTGGCTCTAAAATAAAGAATCTTTTACCATTATACACCCTACAAGTTTTACCTAAAAAAAAAGGTACAATACGTGTTGATCTTGCAAAAATATCAAAAGATTGCTTTGGGGAAGATTCTTTTTTTAGACCAACTTTTATAATATGAGAAGGAATGAATATACTTTTTAATAAAGAACGATTAATTACGTATATATTGTTTAAAAATACTAAGTTTTTTTATTTCGAGTTGTTTACGTTTTTTACTAATTGTAGGTTTCCCTTTTGTTAACACACCCCAGGGACTTACAGAAGGCCGGCCTGATGCTCTTTTACCTTCACCACCACCATGAGGATGGTCGACAGGGTTCATAGCCACACCACGTACTGTAGGACGTATACCTGCTCGTCGATTACGCCCAGCTGTACCTAAAACTTGACGTTTATGATAAATATTCGAAGCTCGACCGTATGTTGCTCGAGAATCAATTGCTATTTTATAAAAACGTTTTGAAGGTAATTGAATAAGGGCAGCATTTCTTTGATAATCTATAAAACGTAAAACACAAGAAGTACCTGCGGCTCTTGCAAATTTACCTCCTGAAAATTTTGATGTTGAGACATCAAAAATAGTTAACCCAGGTCGCATAGAAAAAATAGGTGCAGAGAAACCTGCTTGAAGCATCACATTACGTTTTTTTTTAGCATCGCTATAATTAAATGAAAAATCACCTTTTTTCATACCATCAGGTGCTAGAATATAAGAAAGTACACCGAAAGGATAACTTACTAATGCTAAAAAACATGTACGTGTACCAATAGGACATCTTTCAATATTAAGAACAAATAAAGATGAATAAATATCTCGATTTAAATCTACAAAACGACGTAACTTTTTCTCACCCCCTCCTTTATGATATACAGTAATTCTACCTGAACAATTACGACCTGCCATACTTTTTTTAAAATACAAAAGCTTTCGTTGAATAATTTTTGCACTTGGGCTTTTAATAAGTAAACAATGACGTGTTGAAATTTTTAAGAAAGTATTTAAATCTTGCATAATTAATTCTTTTTACGATTTTTTGTTAAAAAATCAGTTCCTTTAAAATTTGGGTGATTAAAGGATTTTGGAAATTTTTTTCCAAGTTTTATTAGTAAATAGCGCTTTGGTTTACGTTTTGAAAATCGAAGTGAGCGAGCAAGCTTGTATCTTTCAACATTCTTACTCATAATAGCACTAAAACCTTTACTAACAATTTCTTGTATAAAGTTTAGATGACGCGGTACATAGTTAATGCGATTTTTTACATTAACAGAACGACGAGGTGTTCTTAATAAAGTTTTAATACTTCTTCTTAAAGAAACTTCTTTAAATAAGAAAACAGGGCGCTCTATGTTTTTTCGAAAACGCTTTTGACGACCAATTTTTCTTGTATTAATCCAAACAAAAGGTCTTAATAAAGTTACTGCACGGTCAATATACCGATTCCAAGTAAATCCCTTAAACTTTAACTGAAGACCTATATCAAGAATATCATTAAAAGTACGTGCTGCCAAACCGTGTTTCTGACTTATTTTTGCTAACCTTTTTGTATATAAAAGTTTATTCAAAATTAAATTTTCATTATTCATTATACCATTTTTGAAAAATGTCGTTTTAAACGACGTAACTGATAACGTAATTCACCTTTTTTTCGTGGCCGTGGAGTTCCATATTTAGAACGACTATTTCGTCGCTGAGCTAAAAAATGACAATCAAAATGACCTCGAACAATGTGATACTTA
>Ga0129341_1203955_pt1 | contig 15337 bp, 12 predicted proteins | sample CPBNA2_6_FD_109917 | JGI IMG/M metagenome (GOLD analysis project Ga0129341, IMG submission 109917) | Freshwater to marine salinity gradient microbial communities from Chesapeake Bay, USA - CPBay_Sum_15_0.8_RNA2 (Metagenome Metatranscriptome) | ecosystem: Environmental > Aquatic > Marine >...
ATGGCACCATCCGAAAGTGGCATACCTGCCTTTACAAAGTCATTTTCTTGAACCAAAATTTGATTCGAAAGCTTGACAAGATATTTCTTTATTTGACCTGTTCGTGATTCAACAATAATCTCACGGTTTCCACGCTTGATTTTACCAAAGGTTACCACTCCATCAATTTCAGAAACTACAGCAGGGTTAGACGGATTACGCGCCTCGAAAAGCTCCGTAACTCGTGGCAGACCTCCTGTAATATCTCCAGATTTTGCAGACTTACGAGGAATTTTCACTAAAATTTTACCATTCTCTATTTTCTCACCATCGTTTACCATAAGGTGAGCGCCTACAGGTAAGTTGTACGATTGTAACGTTTTACCTTTAGCATCCTTAATCAATAAGGTAGGAATGATTTTTTTGTTTCTTGATTCCGAAATAACCTTCTCTTGGAAACCTGTTTGTTCATCAATTTCTACTTGGTAGGTAACACCTTGCTCAATGTTTTCATATCCAATAGAGCCTGTAAATTCAGAAATAATAACCCCATTATAAGGATCCCATTGACAAATCACATCTCCTTTTTTGATTGTTTGCCCATCTTTTACAAAAACAAACGATCCGTAAGGAATGTTGTTGGTACTGAGAACAATACCTGTGTTTTTATCCACAACCTTGATTTCAGAGGTGCGTGAAATTACAATCTTAGCAGGATTTCCATCGTTATCTTTTCCATCAACAGTTTTGAGTTCTTCAATTTCTACAACTCCATCAAAACGAGCAATGAGTTTGTTTTCCTCGGAAATGTTGCCAGCAATACCCCCTACGTGGAACGTACGAAGTGTAAGCTGTGTCCCAGGCTCTCCAATCGACTGTGCAGCAATAACACCCACAGATTCACCCATTTGCACCATTTTACCTGTTGCAAGGTTGCGCCCATAACATTTGGCACAAATTCCTTTTTTCGCCTCACAGGTTAGTGGTGAGCGAACCTCAACACTTTCAATGGGAGATGCTTCGATAGCCTTAACATGAGCATCTAAAATTTCCTCCCCTGCAGTAACAAGAACATCACCCGAAAGTGGGTTAATAATATCGTGCAAAGCTACACGCCCAAGAATACGATCTCCAAGAGATTCAACGATTTCTTCGTTTTTCTTTAATGCAGAAACCGTAAGTCCGCGAAGTGTACCACAATCGTCTTCATTTACGATTACGTCTTGTGCCACATCGTGCAAGCGACGTGTTAAGTATCCTGCATCGGCAGTTTTAAGTGCTGTATCGGCAAGACCTTTACGTGCACCGTGGGTAGAAATAAAGTACTCCAAAATCGAAAGTCCTTCTTTAAAATTGGATAGAATCGGGTTTTCGATAATTTCTCCTCCACCAGAGTTCGATTTTTTAGGCTTCGCCATCAGTCCACGCATACCCGTAAGCTGACGAATTTGCTCTTTAGAACCACGAGCTCCCGAATCCAACATCATATATACCGAGTTAAATCCTTGCTGATCTTCGCTAATGCGCTTCATGGCAAGCTCGGTAAGTGTTGCATTGGTAGATGTCCAAATATCAATTACCTGATTGTAACGCTCATTATTGGTGATAAGACCCATGTTGTAGTTCGCAATAATGCCATCTACTTGTTCATTGGCCTCATCAATCAATACTGTTTTTTCTTTTGGGATAATAATATCACCCAAACTAAACGACAGCCCTCCTTTGAATGCAAACGAGAAGCCCATGTCCTTAATTTTATCAAGGAATTCAGCCGTCTCAGGAACGCTTGTCACCTTAAGAATATTACCAATAATTCCACGAAGGGATTTTTTAGTTAATACTTCGTTGATATAACCAGCTTGTTCGGGCACATGTTGGTTGAATAATATTCTACCTACAGTTGTGTCGATAATTTGATACACCAACTCACCAGCATCGTTAAAGTCTTTTGCGCGGATTTTAACCATTGCATTAAGGTTAACTTTACCTTCGTTAAAGGCAATATTTACCTCATCAGCGCTATAGAAAGTTAAGCCTTCTCCTTTAACCTTATGGTCTTTAGTAGACTTACGTGCTTTGGTCATATAATACAATCCAAGTACCATATCTTGAGAGGGTACTGTGATTGGCGAACCGTTGGCTGGGTTAAGAATGTTATGCGATGCCAACATTAATAACTGCGCTTCAAGAATTGCCTCTGGACCTAGTGGTAAGTGTACTGCCATTTGGTCGCCATCAAAGTCGGCGTTAAATGCGGTACACGCCAGTGGGTGTAACTGAATCGCTTTTCCTTCAATCAGTTTTGGCTGGAAAGCTTGAATACCCAAGCGGTGAAGCGTGGGGGCGCGGTTCAATAGTACAGGATGCCCTTTAAGGACATTTTCTAAAATATCCCATACCACAGGCTCACGCTTATCAATAATTTTCTTTGCAGATTTTACCGTTTTTACAATGCCGCGCTCAATAAGTTTGCGAATGATAAACGGCTTATACAATTCGGCAGCCATATTCTTTGGCAAACCACACTCATAAAGTTTAAGCTCGGGTCCAACTACAATTACCGAACGCGCAGAGTAATCAACACGTTTACCAAGTAAGTTTTGACGGAAACGTCCTTGCTTTCCTTTGAGCGAGTCTGAAAGTGATTTTAGCGGACGGTTTGCATCTGTTTTTACCGCAGAAGACTTACGTGTGTTATCAAACAACGAATCTACAGACTCTTGCAGCATACGCTTTTCGTTTCGCAATATCACCTCTGGTGCTTTAATCTCTAACAAACGCTTTAAACGATTGTTACGGATAATGACACGACGATATAAGTCGTTCAAATCAGAAGTGGCAAAACGACCGCCATCTAGTGGTACCAACGGGCGTAATTCTGGTGGAATCACAGGTACTACCTTCATAATCATCCACTCTGGACGGTTTTCGCGGTTTTTGTTTGCATCACGGAACGCCTCAACAACTTGAAGGCGCTTTAGCGCTTCTGTTTTACGTTGCTTTGAAGTTTCGTTGTTGGCTTTATCGCGCAACTGATACGAAAGTTCATCTAAATCAATGCGATTCAAAATTTCAATCAAACACTCCGCACCCATTTTTGCAATAAACTTATTTGGGTCACTATCTTCCAAATATTGGTTGTCTTGCGGAAGTTTTTCCAGGATGTTTAGGTACTCTTCCTCGGTCAAGAAATCCATTTTTTGAACAGGTTCTCCTTCTTCGTTGGTCGCAATACCTGGTTGAATAACTACGTATCTTTCGTAGTAAATAATCATATCCAACTTCTTGGACGGAAGTCCAAGCAAGTAGCCAATTTTGTTAGGCAGTGAGCGGAAGTACCAAATGTGTGCCACAGGCACCACTAAGCTGATGTGTCCAACACGGTCGCGGCGTACCTTTTTCTCTGTTACTTCTACCCCACAGCGGTCACAAACAATCCCTTTGTATCGAATACGCTTATATTTTCCACAAGCACATTCAAAATCCTTTACAGGACCAAAAATACGCTCACAAAACAAACCGTCACGCTCTGGTTTGTGCGTACGGTAGTTGATGGTTTCTGGTTTTAACACCTCCCCTTTCGAAGCTGCTAAAATGGTTTCGGGCGATGAAAGCCCAATGGAGATTTTATTAAAATCTTTTTGTTGTTGTATTTCGTTTATACGTGCCATGTCAATACTTTTATTATTCTTCTAATCGAATATCAAGGCCAAGACCTTTAAGTTCGTGCATCAATACATTAAAGGATTCTGGAAGACCAGGCTTTGGCATGGCTTCACCCTTAACAATTGACTCGTATGTTTTGGCTCGACCAATCACGTCGTCAGACTTCACGGTCAAGATTTCTTGTAGGGTACTCGATGCACCATATGCTTCAAGTGCCCATACCTCCATTTCACCAAATCGCTGTCCACCAAACTGTGCTTTACCACCAAGCGGCTGCTGGGTAATAAGCGAGTATGGCCCAATAGAACGCGAGTGCATTTTGTCGTCCACCATGTGTCCGAGTTTTAGCATGTAAATTACACCCACCGTTGCTGGCTGATCAAAGCGCTCTCCTGTTCCGCCATCATATAAATACGTATGACCAAACTGTGGGACTCCCGCTTCTTTGGTCAGTGCGTCAATTTGCTCGTTGGTAGCACCATCAAAAATTGGTGTGGCAAATGTTTTGCCCAATTTCTGACCAGCCCAACCAAGAACGGTTTCATAAATCTGACCAATGTTCATTCGTGAAGGTACACCAAGCGGATTTAGTACAATATCCACAGGGGTTCCATCTTCTAAGAACGGCATGTCTTCTTGACGTACAATTCGAGCAACAATACCTTTGTTTCCGTGACGCCCAGCCATTTTATCTCCTACTTTCAACTTGCGCTTTTTAGCGATATACACTTTGGCAAGCTTTAAAATTCCAGCGGGTAGTTCATCTCCCACAGAAATAGTGAATTTATTTCTTCTCAAGGCACCCTGTAAATCATTTTCTTTGATTTTGTAGTTGTGCATTAAGTCATTAATTAGGGAATTTATACGCTTATCTACTGTCCAGTCGGAGTTGACAAGGTGTGCATAATCATCCACAGCGTTAAGCATTTTCAAAGTGAATTTCTTGCCTTTAGGCATTACTTCTTCACCGAGATCATTCATAACGCCCTGACATGTTTTGCCACTAAGGATAGAAAATAATTTTTCTACCAATACAGATTTTAACTTCTCAAATTTAACTTCATAGTTATCCTCTAATTCCGTAATGGCTTCTTTGTCTTGCGAACGCTTACGCTTATCCTTAACAATTCGGGTAAAGAGCTTCTTGTCTATAACAACCCCGTTAAGTGATGGCGATGCTTTAAGCGAAGCATCTTTTACATCTCCCGCTTTATCACCAAAAATAGCACGAAGAAGTTTTTCTTCTGGAGTAGGATCAGATTCACCTTTCGGTGTGATTTTACCAATTAGGATGTCGCCAGCACCTACTTCGGCACCCACACGAATCATACCATTTTCGTCCAAATCTTTGGTAGCCTCTTCGCTAACGTTTGGAATATCATTGGTTAATTCCTCTTTACCCAATTTGGTGTCGCGTACTTCCAATGAATACTCATCAATATGGATTGATGTAAAGATATCATCGCGAACCACCTTTTCTGAGATCACAATAGCATCCTCAAAGTTGTATCCTTTCCATGGCATAAACGCCACTTTCATGTTTCTACCAAGGGCAAGTTCGCCGTTTTCTGTGGCATATCCTTGACAAAGCACTTGACCTTTTTCTACACGGTCACCAACAGAAACGATGGGTTTCAGGTTGATACATGAACCTTGATTGGTTTTGCGAAATTTAATCAGTTCATATGTCTTTTCATCCGAATCAAAAGAAACCAATCTCTCGTCATCAGACATATCGTATTTGATGGTAACTTTTTCAGCATCAACATAGATTACCTTTCCATCCCCTTCAGCATTGATAAGTACACGCGAATCTGTAGCAACTTGACGCTCAAGACCTGTACCTACAATGGGCGCTTGCGGACGCAATAGCGGAACCGCCTGACGCATCATGTTTGAGCCCATTAGTGCACGGTTTGCATCATCGTGCTCCAAAAATGGAATCAAGGAAGCCGAGATAGACGCAATTTGGTTTGGTGCCACGTCTGTGTAGTGTACTTCAGTTTTGTCAACTACTGGATAATCTGCTTCTGAACGTGCAATAATTTTATCAGCAGCTATTTCACCCGACTCACTTTTATCAATGTTTGCTTGTGCAAATAATTTACCTTCTTCCTCTTCGGCAGACAAATACTGCGACTGGGACATATCAACAACACCATTTTCTACTTTGTAGTAGGGTGTTTCGATAAATCCAAGGTTATTCACTTTAGCAAAAACCCCTAGTGAAGATATCAAACCAATATTTGGTCCTTCAGGTGTTTCGATTGGACACAGCCTTCCATAGTGCGTGTAGTGCACATCGCGCACCTCAAATCCAGCACGCTCACGCGAAAGTCCACCAGGCCCTAGTGCAGATAAACGACGCTTGTGCGTAATTTCTGCCAATGGATTGGTTTGGTCCATAAACTGCGAAAGCTGATTGGTTCCAAAAAATGAGTTAATTACTGATGAAAGCGTTTTGGCATTAATCAAGTCGATAGGTGTAAATACCTCATTATCGCGAACATTCATTCGCTCGCGAATGGTACGCGCCATTCGAGAAAGCCCTACACCAAACTGAGATGAAAGCTGCTCACCTACCGTACGAACACGGCGGTTAGAAAGGTGGTCAATATCATCAATTTCAGCTTTTGAGTTAATCAACTCAATCAAGTACTTAATGATGGTAATGATATCGTCTTTGGTAAGCACTTGCTTATCCATATCAATATCAAGACCAAGCTTTTTGTTCATTCGGTAGCGACCTACCTCACCCAAATTGTATCTCTGGTCAGAGAAGAACAATTTGTCAATAATACCACGTGCCGTTTCTTCATCTGGCGGCTCAGCGTTACGCAACTGGCGGTAAATGTGCTCCACCGCTTCTTTTTCCGAGTTTGTCGGATCTTTTTGAAGCGTGTTGTGAATAATGGCATAGTCCGCAGATTGCGACTCTTCTTTGTGCAATAAAATAGTAGCAGCGTTTGCTTCTAATATCTGCTCAATGTGATCTTTTTCTAGCACTGTATCACGGTCAAGTACAATTTCGTTTCGCTCAATAGAAACTACCTCACCTGTATCTTCATCAACAAAATCCTCAAACCACGTGTTAAGTACACGTGCTGCCAATTTGCGTCCTAATACTTTTTTAAGACCTGTTTTGGAAACTTTAACTTCTTCTGCAAGGTCAAAAATTTCTAAAATATCCTTATCTCGCTCATAGCCAATAGCACGGAAAAGTGTCGTTACAGGTAATTTTTTCTTACGGTCAATATAGGCGTACATTACGCTATTGATATCTGTGGCGAATTCAATCCAAGAACCCTTGAATGGAATCACTCGAGCAGAATACAATTTAGTACCGTTAGCGTGAAACGATTGTCCAAAAAACACACCTGGAGATCGGTGTAATTGTGACACAACAATTCGTTCAGCACCATTGATAACAAACGTACCGCTTGGAGTCATATAAGGAATTACTCCCAAATACACATCCTGAACTATGGTTTCAAAGTCCTCGTGTTCAGGGTCAGTACAATATAATTTAAGACGTGCCTTTAGCGGAACGCTATAGGTCAAACCACGTTCAATACATTCTTGAATGGTGTATCTAGGTGGGTCAACGAAATAATCTAAAAATTCTAAAACAAACTGATTTCGGGTATCCGAAATAGGGAAGTTTTCCATGAAGGTATTATATAAGCCTTCATCTCCACGCTCGTCTGACTTTGTTTCGAGTTGGAAGAAATCTTGGAATGATTTGATTTGAATATCAAGAAAATCTGGGTAGGGAGGGGTACCTATGGCCGAAGCAAAATTGTGTCGGATTGCGCTCGTTGTGTTGGACATATGGGTTTACGTATTAAAAAATTAGTACAAGGGGCATAAAACACCAAATGGTTTAAGCCCACCCGCCTCTGGCGGAAGGCTTAAACCTTCGGTTTGTATCGGGAACTTAATTACTTAAGTTCAACTTCAGCACCAGCCTCTTCCAAAGAAGATTTTAGTCCTTCCGCTTCGTCTTTTGCTACACCTTCCTTAATTGGGCTAGGCGCATTATCAACAAGCTCTTTTGCTTCCTTAAGACCAAGACCTGTAAGTTCTTTAACAAGCTTAACTACAGCAAGTTTAGAAGCACCAGCGGCTTTAAGGATTACATCAAACTCTGATTTTTCCTCAGCGGCTTCACCACCACCACCGGCAGCAGGTCCAGCTACGGCAACAGCTGCTGCTGCAGGCTCAATGCCGTACTCTTCTTTAAGGATGTCGGCCAATTCGTTGACCTCTTTTACGGTCAAATTGACCAATTGTTCTGCAAAATCTTTTAAATCTGCCATTTTTGAACTATTTAATTGTGTTTGTGTTACGTTTTAAGCTTCCTTTTCAGAAAGTGTTTTAATTATTCCAGCAAGGGTACCACCACCCGATTGAAGGGCAGATACCACGTTTTTCGCAGGAGATTGTAGCAAGCCTATAATCTCGCCAATCAATTCGTCCTTCGATTTGATGTTTACCAATGCTTCCACTTGATCATCGCCCAAATAAACTGCTTCCTCAATGAAAGCACCTTTAAGAATAGGCTTTTCTGATTTTTTGCGGAATTCTTTAATCAGCTTTGCAGGTGCATTACCTGTTTCTGATAGCATCATGGCAGTGTTTCCAACCAAGACAGTAGATAAATCTTCAAAGTCTTTGTCGGAAGCCTCCATGGCTTTGGCTAACAATGTATTTTTTACCACTTCTAGTTTAATGTTTGCCTTAAAACAGGCACGTCTTAAATTAGAAGTCGTCTCTGCATTCAACCCAGAAACATCTGTTAAATAGATATTCGTGTTGTCTGCAAGAGTGGCAGTTAACTGCTCAATTACGATTGCTTTTTCTTCTCGTGTCATATATTCTGTACGCTATTAACCTACCTTAGTATCAATGAGAATGCTTGGGCTCATCGTGCTAGACATGGCGATACTTTTAATGTAAACGCCTTTTGCCGACGATGGCTTAAGCTTGATAAGTGTTTGTAACAGTTCGTTGGCGTTGCCCGAAATCTTGTCTGCATCAAAGGATGCTTTACCAATAGGTGCATGCACAATTCCTGTTTTATCCACTTTAAAATCAATTTTCCCTGCTTTTACCTCACGAACAGCTTTTGCTACGTCCATTGTAACCGTGCCTGTTTTTGGGTTTGGCATCAATCCTCTAGGTCCTAAAACACGCCCTAGTGGACCTAACTTACCCATCACACTTGGCATAGTGATAATGACGTCAACGTCTGTCCATCCGTCTTTGATTTTCTGCAAATACTCATCTAATCCCACAAAATCAGCACCAGCTTCTTGCGCCTCGGCTTCTTTATCGGGTGTAACTAAGGCCAAAACTCGAACGTCTTTTCCCGTACCGTGCGGAAGGGTTACCACGCCACGAACCATTTGGTTAGCTTTACGTGGGTCAACTCCTAGTCGAACGGCAAGGTCAATGGACTCATCAAACTTTGAACTAGCGATTTCTTTAACCAATGCGGAAGCATCCTGTACCGAGTACAGTTTTGTCCGGTCTATTTTACTGAGCGCCTCTTTACGCTTTTTTGTAACTTTTCCCATATCACTTCAATTAAAAAGGGGATTCTCCTTTAACAGTAAACCCCATTGAACGGGCGGTTCCGGCTACCATTTTCATGGCAGATTCAACCGTAAATGCATTCAAATCCTGCATTTTATCTTCTGCAATGGTGCGCACTTGTTCCCAAGTAACACTTGCTACCTTGCTGCGGTTGGGTTCGCCTGATCCTTTTTTAACCTTAGCGGCTTCCATCAATTGAACGGCTGCGGGTGGCGTTTTTACAACAAAGTCAAACGACTTATCTGCATACACAGAAATAACCACTGGCAATACTTTACCAGCTTTATCTTGAGTTCTCGCATTAAACTGCTTACAGAACTCCATGATATTTACCCCTGCGGCTCCCAGAGCGGGTCCAACCGGCGGCGATGGATTCGCGGCGCCTCCCCTAACTTGTAGTTTTACTACTTTACTTACTTCTTTAGCCATTATTAATTTAACTCTACATTAGTGATAACTGTATTAGTGGAAGCTATACAGTCATCGGTGTGCGTAACACTCAAACTTTTTCTACTTGCATGTATGAAAGTTCTAGTGGCGTTTTTCTTCCGAAAATCTTCACCATTACCTCCAACTTGCGTTTTTCTTCATTTACTTTTTCAATATTTCCGTTAAAGCCGTTGAAAGGACCATCGATAACTTTGATGGTTTCACCAATTTTATACGGAATAACTACGTTTTCGGATTGAACCGATAATTCATCTACTTTACCAAGCATGCGGTTGACTTCAGAAGTGCGTAACGGCACAGGGTCGCCCCCTTTGGTTTCACCTAAAAAACCAATTACATTGGTAATAGAACGGATGATGTGAGGCACTTCTCCAGAGAGATTCGCCTTTATCATGATATATCCAGGAAAATAGTTCCGCTCTTTATTGACTTTTTTTCCATTGCGGATTTGAACTACTTTTTCGGTAGGAACAAGGACTTGTTCAACATAGTCAGAAAGACCAAGGCGCGCAATATCAGTCTCAATATATGACTTGATTTTGTTCTCTTGACCGCTAACAGCGCGAACAACATACCACTTTTTAACTTCCGTATCTGTTGACATCATTAACTAATTAATTGGAAGTAAAATTTAATAACACGCGACAATACGGAGTCTGCTCCCCATATAGCAAGCGAAAATATGATAGAAAAAACGACCACAACAGTTGTATGGCGCAACAGCTCGGACTGTGGCGTCCAAGTAACGTGGTTTTTTAATTCCGCAAAAGCGTCTTTGATATATGAAATAATCGCTGTCATTTGTTTCTCCTTGCACGGGTTGAGAGGCTCGAACTCCCGACACCTGGTTTTGGAGACCAGTGCTCTACCAACTGAGCTAAACCCGTCTCTGTTGGTGCACTGCTCCTGTTTGGGTCGGTACACCCGTTTAGTGCATCAAAAGGTGCTACCATGGCAGCACCTTTATTACACAAAACGTTGATTGTATTAGTCTAAAATCTCTGTTACCTGACCTGCACCTACAGTACGACCACCTTCGCGGATTGCGAAACGTAGTCCCACGTTTAGTGCAATTGGCTGAATTAAATCAACCTCAATTGTCAAGTTATCTCCAGGCATTACCATTTCTACTCCAGAAGGTAACGCAATATTTCCTGTTACGTCTGTTGTACGTACATAAAACTGTGGACGGTAATTGTTATGGAATGGCGTGTGACGACCACCCTCTTCTTTTTTCAGGATATACACCTCAGCTTTAAACTTAGCGTGTGGTTTTACAGATCCTGGCTTGCAAATTACCATTCCTCGCTTGATATCTGTTTTTTCAATACCACGAAGTAAGATACCTACGTTATCTCCAGCTTCTCCACGGTCTAAGATTTTGCGGAACATTTCAACTCCCGTAATGGTTGAGTCAAGTTTTTCAGCTCCCATACCAATAATGTCAACAGCGTCACCTGTGTTAGCAACACCCGTTTCGATACGACCCGTGGCAACAGTACCACGACCAGTAATTGAGAATACATCTTCAATTGGCATTAAGAAGTCTTTATCAACGTCACGCTTTGGAAGTTCAATCCAAGCATCAACTTCTTCCATTAATTTCATTACAGAATCAACCCATTTTTGCTCTCCGTTCAAAGCACCAAGTGCAGAACCAAGAACAACAGGACCATTGTCTCCGTCATAGTCATAGAAACTAAGCAACTCGCGTACTTCCATTTCAACAAGCTCAAGTAGCTCTTCATCATCAACCATGTCGGCTTTGTTAAGGAACGCTACAATGCGAGGTACACCAACCTGACGTCCAAGAAGGATATGCTCACGAGTTTGTGGCATAGGACCATCAGTAGCAGCAACTACTAAGATAGCACCATCCATTTGTGCAGCACCAGTAACCATGTTCTTAACATAGTCGGCGTGACCTGGACAATCTACGTGTGCGTAGTGACGGTTTTGGGTTTGGTATTCAACGTGTGAAGTATTGATAGTAATACCTCTTTCTTTTTCTTCAGGAGCGTTATCAATCTGGTCAAAGCTTTTAGCTTCAGACAAACCTGCATCTGCCAAAACTTTTGTGATTGCAGCTGTTAACGTTGTTTTTCCGTGATCAACGTGTCCAATTGTACCGATATTAAGGTGTGGCTTGGACCGATCAAAAGTTTCTTTAGCCATAATAATGTTCGTTTATTCTTTTAAAATGAGCGCAAATATAATCTTTTCCTGTTTTAAAAACACAATTAAACAAAAAAAATACAAAGAATCTTTGTATATTGGTTAAACCTAAAAACTGATATATGAAATCCAAATCACTAAACCTGTTGAGTATCGTTGCGGCAATAGCCATGATTGCTGGAGGTATTTTAGCAATTTATAACGACGATTATCTTTCTACAGCCATCGGCATATACTTTATTGCAAAGGGACTATTTGTGTTTACGCTAATGCAAAAAATGCAACAGAAATGTTGCTGTAAATAAAAAAGACTTGAGCCAATGAGCAGATTTGAACTGCCGACCTCTTCCTTACCAAGGAAACGCTCTACCCCTGAGCTACATCGGCTTGTAGAAGATAAAGAGCGGGAGACCGGGTTCGAACCGGCGACATTCAGCTTGGAAGGCTGACGCTCTACCAACTGAGCTACTCCCGCAATATTATAAAAGCATGTGGGGAGAGCAGGATTCGAACCTGCGAAGGTAAAAACCAACAGATTTACAGTCTGTCCTCGTTGGCCGCTTGAGTATCTCCCCGTATTACAAAGAACATCATTCCGAAAAATGAAAGAGAGCCGATGGAGGGACTCGAACCCACGACCTGCTGATTACAAATCAGCTGCTCTAGCCAGCTGAGCTATATCGGCTTATATTAAAACAGTTGCAAAATAAATGCTTTTTTTGCCTACAACAAAGTAAAAAGAAATAATTTTTAAAATATTATTTAGCTCTAGGATGTGAATTTTGGAACACCTCTTTTATCCGCTCCATGCTAGTGTGACTATAGATTTGTGTAGCAGATAAACTTGCATGACCCAGGAGCTCTTTTACAGAATTAATATCTGCACCTTCATTGATTAAATGAGTTGCAAAACTATGCCTTAGAACATGAGGAGCTTTTTTAACTTTAGGTGAAACAAGATTGAAATATTCGTTTACTGTCCTATAAACAAATTTCTCTGATAGTTGCTTTCCATCCTTTGATATAAAAAGAAGATCAAGATCTAAGTTTTTAAAACTCTTGGATTTTAACTACATATACTCATTAATTGATTGATTTAGTTTAGGAAGAATAGGAATTATCCTTTCTTTATTTCTTTTTCTTATTATTTTTAGGGTAGATGATTCAAGGTTAACATTAGATGATTTTAGCGAAATAAGCTCAATTCTTCTTACACCGGTAAAATAAAAGAATAAAATTATTGTCTTTTTAAGAGTTCCACTGTAATCTTTATTAAAATAATTACTATCAAGTAAACTATTTATTTCTTCTTTTGAGAATGGCACCTGAATCTTTTTTGATTGTTTAAGAGGGGAATGAGCAACCAAAGGCGAAGACTTAATAGTATCTGTTTTTATTAGAAATTTAAAGAATGATTTTAAACTAGACACCTTTCTGTTTATTGAACGATTAGATATATTATCATTTACCATTTTAACAATCCAAAGTCTAATAACTTTATAATCGATGTTTTCAATTTTAGTGTTATTACCTGATTGAATTAAGAAGTCATTGAAATTATTCAAGTCAGTATTGTAAGCATTAATTGTATGGATTGAGTAGTTTTTTTCTACTCTAAGGTATTCAATAAACTTTTTAATAAGCATTATACATCTAAATTACGATGTGTAAATAAAATATTAAAAAATTTAGAGGTTTTCTTGATCTTTAAGTTTTTGTATATGACGAGCTTTGAGAATTTTGCTTCTATGCTCAACTGATGGCTTAACAAATTGCTTTCTATCTCTAAGAGATCTCATAACACCTGTTTTATCAAACTTACGTTTGAATCTCTTTAGAGCTTTATCAATGTTTTCGCCGTCTTTAATAGGTATAATTAACATATAAGATTAATTTCGGAGGCAAATATAACTAATTGTATTAAATAAGCTTATTAATTTTTACCATTTATTGCTTCAACATACCTAGTAAGCTCCTCTTTAACTTTTGGAAATAGTATAAAAAGCCCTATCATATTTGGAAAAACCAGAGCAAGAATCATAGCATCAGAAAAAGCCCATACAGATGACATATCTCCTGCCGCACCAATTACAATAAATACAAGGAATAATATTTTATAAGTAAGATCTGATATTTTTCCTTTACCAAAAACATACATCCAGGACTGTAAACCATAGTATGACCATGATATCATAGTTGATAACGCAAAAAGAACTACTGCAATTGCAAGAAAGGGACCAGAAAAAGAAATATATTCAGCAAATGCAGCTGAAGTTAGACCAGCTCCCTCAAGCTCTTGTCCTCTTACCATTACAGCTGATGATCCTTCAACTAGGTTTCCGTATGTAAATACGCTGTTATCACCATTAAAGATAATTATTACCAGAGCAGTCATGGTACAAATAACAACAGTATCAATAAATGGTTCAAGAAGTGCAACTAACCCCTCAGAAGCAGGATAACTTGTAATAACAGCTGAGTGAGCTATTGATGCAGATCCAGCTCCGGCCTCATTTGAAAAAGCACCTCTTCTAAATCCTTGTACTAGAACGCCTATAAAACCACCAACAGCTGCCGTAGGTGCAAAAGCTTGATTAACAATCATAGCAAAGGCATCATCTACAAATGATAGATTTGTAAAAATAATATATAAACATGCTATTACATACATACCTGCCATAAATGGAACTATTTTTTCAGTAACTGAAGCAATTCTTTTGATACCTCCAATAATTATAATTCCAACGACAATCATCATTATAATTCCAACAATTGTTCTAGCTGATCCTCCACTTAAACCAAACAAGCTTACCATTTGAAGTGCAGCTTGATTAGACTGAGCGGCATTTCCACCTCCAAATGATGCACCAATACATAGAATAGCAAAAATTACTGCAAGGATTTTACCTAACTTATCAAAGCCACGTTCTTTTAAACCTTTCGAAAGATAATACATTGGCCCACCGTAAACAGTTCCATCTGAACCAACATCTCTATATTTTACACCAAGTGTACATTCAACGAACTTTGATGACATGCCAAGTAATCCACACAAAATCATCCAGAATGTAGCTCCGGGTCCTCCAATAGCAATCGCCATTGCAACACCTGCAATATTTCCATTACCAACAGTTCCTGAAACGGCTGTTGCTAATGCTTGAAAATGACTTACCTCACCGCTATCTTTTCTCTTATTATCAAGGACGTCATATTTACCCATTACAGTTCTCAACGACAAGCCAAAACCTCTAATATTAATGAATCCAAAATATAATGTAAAGAATGCTGCACCACCTACTAGTAAAAAAATGATTGTTGGAATGCCTGTTCCAAAAAACTCATGAAGAATTAATCCCTCCCAAAAGTTTGAAATCGGCTGAAAAGCTTCATTTATTCTTTCATCAATCCCTAATTTTTCTTGTGTAACCATAATTATTAATGTATTGTATTTCTCAATGATTTAATTCCA
>Ga0129341_1024456_pt1 | contig 14452 bp, 12 predicted proteins | sample CPBNA2_6_FD_109917 | JGI IMG/M metagenome (GOLD analysis project Ga0129341, IMG submission 109917) | Freshwater to marine salinity gradient microbial communities from Chesapeake Bay, USA - CPBay_Sum_15_0.8_RNA2 (Metagenome Metatranscriptome) | ecosystem: Environmental > Aquatic > Marine >...
GATAGTCCTGAGATTAAAAAGCTGAAAGAGTATTATGACAAAGGGGAGCCGATTCCATGGAAGAGAATTCACAAGGTTCCTGACTATGCGTACTTTAATCATAGTGTGCATGTTAATAAGGGAATTGATTGTGCTCATTGCCACGGCGATGTAAGAAAGATGGAGAAGGTTGAGCAGGTGCATTCGTTTACTATGGGTAATTGCTTGAGTTGCCACAGAGAGGCGCATGAGAGAATGCCTGAGATAGCGGATCAGATCAACAAAGGTCCAGAAAATTGTAATGCTTGTCACAGATAAGAATTGAAAAATTATGAAAGATAATAGAAGAAGTTTCTTTACCAAATTTACAGGCGGAATGCTTGTGGGTGGCTTATTTTCGATTAAGCCGATTAGTATGCTTTCTAAAACTTTTTCTTCGAAAGAAGATAATAAGAAGTTTGAAGTGAAGATACATCCTGGTGCAGTGAAAAGAAATGCAAGGAGTGGTAAATGAGTAATAATGAAATGAAAAACTTGAGTAAAGTAAAATCTTTACCAAAGATTGAAAATCCAGAGAAGTATTTTAATCTTCCAGCTGATGAAGAGACTAAAAGAAATGCTAAAAGAAATAAATACTGGAGAAGTTTGAATGTGTTGAATAATCCTGAGTCTCAGGATGTAGTAGATGCTAAAAAGATGGAATTTCCTCATGGTGAAGATCAACCGATTGAATTGGATAAAATGGATCCATTTTCAAGAAGAAAGTTTTTAGCTTTGATGACTGCCTCTGGTGTATTTGCTGCAACTGCTTGTACTGACTACAGGGATAAGGGTAAAATTATTAATTATACTACTAAGCCTGAAGCTGTTCAACCTGGTATTGCAAATTACTACGCTTCTACTTTGAATTTGAATGGTAATTCATGGGGTATTTTGGTTAAAACGAGAGAAGGAAGACCGATTAAAATTAATGGTAATCCTGAACACCCGGTTAACCAAGGTAAGTTGAGTAATTTGGCTCAAGCTACTATTTTGAATTTATATGATCCAAGTAGATTAAAAGAGCCTGCTAAAAAGACTGATATGCATTTCCCTGCTTTCAAAGATATGAAATGGGAAAATATTGATGCTGAGATAGTAAAAGCTTTGGATGAAGCTAATGCTTCTGGTAAAGAGATTGCTATTTTGACTGAGCAGGTTGTTTCTCCTAGTTATGCTAAGTTGTTAAATGACTTTGCTGCTAAATATCCTACTACAAAAATTTATACTTATAATACTTTTAATAATGATATTAGAAATATGGCTTGGCAAGAGTCATATAATACTAATGATTTGTATCCGGCTATTGCTTTGGATAAAGCTGATGTTATTTTATCTTTGGATAATGACTTTTTAGGTACTGATGGCGATGTGTTAGAGAATACTAGAATGTTCGTATCTAGAAGAGATATTGATAATTTGGATAATTTCAATAAGCTTTATACTGTTGAAGCTGGTATGAGTTTAACTGGTGCTAAGTCTGATTATAGATTTAGATTAACTCCTGAGATGCAATTTGAGTTTGTTGCTTCGTTGATTAATGAAATGGGCAGAAAAACTGGAATGGGTATTGATGGTGCTTTTGCTGGTTATTCATTAGATAAATTTATTAAAACTAACGGGATGAATGCTCAGAAGATTGGTTACTTGGTTAATGACTTGATGAAGTCTAAAGGTAAATCAATCGTTATGGCTGGAAGACAGTTGACTAAAGAGGTTCATATTGCTGTTAATTACTTGAACGAAATGTTGGGTAATAGTGCATTGTATAGAACTGATAGTCAAAATGTTTCTTACGGTGCGTTGAGTATGAATTCGAACATGATGGACTTAGCTAATGATTTGAAAGCTGGTAAAGTTCATGTGTTATTAAATGTTGATACTAACCCTGTGTTTAATTTACCTTCGGATATGAATATGTCTGAACTTTTAGGTAAAGCTAAAGTTGTGGTTACGATGTCTGAAATGGAAACTGAAACTTCTAAACTTTCTAGTTATGTATTGCCTATTAATCATACTTTAGAGTCTTGGGGCGATGGTCAATCAAGAAATAATGTATCGAGTTTACAACAACCAGTGATTTCTCCTTTATATAATTCTAGAGAGAAAGAAGCAATTTTATTGAACTGGATGAATGGTGGTAATTCTTATAATTATGATATTTATTATAATTATGTAAGAGCAAGATGGAAGAGCGAAGTTTATCCTTTATTTAATTCTGTAGCTAATTTTGATACATTTTGGAATAATTCATTGCACGATGGTGTTGTGACTAGAAATTCTACAATGTTTTCATCTTATGTATTTAATAGTGGTGTTTTCAGCGGATTAAGTTCAGCTAAGAAGAGTGGAGTTACTGTAATATTTACTGAAAGCGCTTCTGTTGGTGATGGTAAATATGCAAATAATGGTTTCTTGCAAGAAACTCCTCACCCAATAACTAAAGTTACTTGGGATAACACTGCTAATATTTCTATTGATACAGCAAGAAAATTAGGCGTAGCTTATGAGGATATGATTGAATTATCATTGAATGGTAAGAGCGTTAAATTACCTGTTGTAATTCAACCTGGTATGGCTGATGATGTAGTTGCTGTGGATTTAGGTTATGGAAGAACAGCAGCTGGAGAAATTGGTAACGCTGTTGGTTTTGATGTTAATATGTTAAGATCTGGTAAAGGTTTGACTCCTTGGGTATTTACAGGTGCAAGTCTTTCTAAATCTGAGGGAACTTATAAATTAGCTTCTACTCAAGAGCATCACCAAATGGATGAGACTGTTGGTGAGAAAATTTTGGGTGATAAAGCTTATAAGATTTCTGAATTCCATATTGAAAGACATATTATTCAAGAAACTGAAGTAGAAACTTATAAAAATGATAAAGAAGTAATCTCTAGACATGGGCATGATACTAAGTCAATTATGAAAAATCATGATTACACTGGTATTAAATGGGCTATGGCTATTGATATGAATAAATGTACTGGTTGTAACGCTTGTATTACTTCATGTAATGTGGAGTCAAATGTACCAGTGGTTGGAAAAGATCAGGTTTCTCGTGGTAGAGAAATGCAATGGATGAGAATGGATAGATATTACAGTGGTGATGAGAATAATCCTAGTGTAAGTATTCAACCTATGTTATGTCAACATTGTGACAATGCTCCTTGTGAGAATGTTTGTCCGGTAGTTGCAACGACTCACTCACCTGATGGTATTAACCAAATGGTTTACAATAGATGTGTTGGTACTAGATATTGTGCGAACAACTGTCCATATAAAGTAAGAAGATTTAATTTCTATGATTTCCGTGATAATTTAGCTAAAGGATATTATTACGAGTTGTCAATGCAGCAAATGTATAACCCTGAAGTAACAGTAAGATCAAGAGGGGTTATGGAGAAATGTGATTTCTGTACTTCAAGAATTGCTGATGCAAGGGCATTAGCAACTAAAGAAGGAAGACAATTCACAGGAGCTGACGTTACAACTGCATGTCAAGAAGCTTGTCCTGCAAATGCGATTTACTTTGGAGATGCTAATGATCCTAATTCAGCAGTATCTAAATTGAGAAATCACGATTTAGGATATCATGTATTAGAAGTTTTAGATGTGAAGCCAAATGTAACTTATGTTGCAAAATTAAATAATATAATTCCAGATAAAGAAAATTCAGAGGGTCATAATAGTGCACACTGAAAGTAAAGATTTTGATAATGATTTAAGACTGGAGCCACCTATCGTCGAGGGGAGTAGATCCCTTAAAGAGATAGATGATGCGATAATAGCTCCACTAAATCGAATTCCAAATATTAAATTTTGGATAGCGTTAGGATTTACCTTAACATTATTGATGACTGGTGCAGTAGCATTAGGTTTATCATTCTACTATGGTACAGGTTTATGGGGTAATAATAACCCAGTTGGTTGGGCATTCCCAATTGTAAACTTCGTATTTTGGGTAGGTATTGGTCACGCGGGTACATTAATTTCTGCGATTTTGTTTTTATTAAGACAAAGATGGAGAAATGGTATTGCGAGATTTGCTGAGGCAATGACGATTTTTGCGGTAATAACTGCATTGATATTCCCTTTGATTCACACAGGTCGTCCTTGGGTAGCGGCTGTTTATTTGTTACCTTATCCTAATCAGCATAGTTTGTGGGTGAACTTTACATCTCCATTACTATGGGATGTATTTGCGGTATCTACTTACTTTACTGTATCATTTGTATTCTGGTATGTAGGATTGATACCTGACTTTGCTGTATTGAGAGATAGAGCAACTGGAAAGATTAAGAAATTAATTTACTCTTTATTCTCTTTAGGTTGGAGATTTTCAAATCGTCACTGGAAACACTATGAGATGATGTATTTGATTTTAGCAGGTATGGCAACTCCACTAGTATTATCTGTACACACAATCGTATCTTTTGACTTTGCTGTGTCGATATTACCTGGATGGCATACAACAATCTTCCCACCTTATTTCGTAGCTGGTGCGATCTTCTCTGGTTTTGCGATGGTACAAAACTCATTGATTGTAATCAGAAAGATTTTTGATATGGAAGATTTGATTCCAATGAGAACTTTAGAATTAATGAACAAGATTATATTATTGACTGGTATGATGGTAGGATATGCTTATTCAATGGAGTTTTTCATTGCTTGGTATTCTGGAAATCAACCAGAGACATTTACATTCGTGAATAGAGCTTTTGGACCTTACTGGTGGGCTTATTGGATAATGTTCTCTTGTAACGTATTCATTCCTCAGTTATTCTGGTTCAAAAAAATAAGAAGAAACTTATTTGTTATGTTTATTATTGCAGCTTTAGTAAACGTAGGTATGTGGTTTGAGAGATTTGTAATTACTGTTACATCTTTATCAAGAGACTTTTTACCTTCAAGTTGGGCGTACTTTACTCCAACAATTACTGACTTTGCGATATTGATTGGTAGTTTTGGATTGTTCTTTACTTTAGTATTATTATTCGTAAGAGTATTACCTGCTGTGTCTATTGCTGAGATTAAAGCAGTGACATCTAAAGGACAACCATCACATGCACATATACATATTAGTAACGGAAAATCAAACGAGGCACATTAATGAATAACGAAAAATTATATGCTTTAACAGCACTGTTTGATACTCCTGATGGAATAATGAAGGCGGCAGACGCAATATCTGGTCAATATTCTAGATTTGATGTAAATACACCTTATCCAGTTCATGGAATGGACGATGCTATGAAATTAACACCATCGAGAATAGGATATTTTACTATTTCGATTGGTTTGGCTTGTATGTCTTTAATGTTATATTTCATTTTCTGGACTAATAATGTTGATTATCCTCAAATAATTGGTGGGAAACCGTTTTTCGCATTCCCTACTTATGTTCCAATTATGTTTGAGATTACTATTTTAACTGGAGCTGTATTATCAGTTGCAATGATGATTTCTGTATTATTTAGATTTCCTAATAATGCGCATCCATTACATGATAGTGGATATATGAAAGCCGTATCATCTGATAAATATGGTATCTATATAGAAGCTAAAGATTCAAACTTTGATTATGCTAAAGTTGAGTCTTTATATAAAGAATTAGGTGCTATTGAGATATCACCAGTTTATTATGATGAAGAAGAATTAAATTGGACTCCTCAAACTTGGGATCCTAAATTTGTTATTGGAACTTTAGGTATTGCTGCATTTACTTCTTTTTCAGTGTACATGCATATGAATAAAGTTTTGTTCTTACCTCCATTTAACTGGATGATGGAACAACCAAGAGCAGATTATGGTGAAGAATCAGAATTTTTTGCTGATACTTACTCTATGAGAGTTGCTCCTGCTGGTACTATTGCTAGAGGATTTATGCCTTATACTTATGACAATCCTGATAGTGCAGCAAAATATTTGAGTAACCCTACAGTTCCCACTGAGGAAAACTTAAAATTAGGTCAAAGAAAATTTACAAGTTATTGTTCACCTTGTCACGGTAATTTAGCTGAAGGTGCATCTAGACTAAGAGGTCAAATGCCTCCTGGTCCAGATCTTAGAGCTGAAATGTATCAAAACTTTGAAGATGGTAGATTTTATCATACTATCACTAAAGGAAAAGGTATAATGTCAGGTTATGAGGCTCAAATTACTAGAGAAGAAAGATGGGCAATAGTTAATTATATAAGAACTTTACAAAAAGCTTATGGTGTTCCTGCTCCGAAAGAAGAAACAGAAGCAGTAGCAGAAAATATGGATAATAATACGGAGGCATCTAACTAATGGGAGCTTCAATTACAGTAGAATACGTAAAAAAGGCATTACCTGCAGGTTTAGGTAAATGGTCTTTGATTGGTGTTGTTGTTGGCTTAGGTTTAGCTATTTTAGCATTGACTATGGACCCACAAAGAGCAACATTTGCTTCATTACTAGGATTTATGTTTGTAATGAGTATAGCAATGGGTTCTTTATTCTTTGTTGCTCTAGATCATATTACTGGAGCAGTATGGAGTGTACCTTTTAGAAGAGTTGCTGAGTTATTATCTAATACATTATTTATTGCGCCTATATTAGCTGCACCAATTTTATATAATATATTCTTGGAAATGGGTGGACATGGTATGTTTGATATGTACCACTGGACTCATGATGAAGTAGTAGCAGCAGATCCATTTTTATCTCAAAAAGCACCTTATTTGAATGAATCATCATTCTTATTTAGATATGTTTTGATATGGGTATTAATGGTTGTGTTTAGATTTATTTTAGTTGGTAATTCATTTAAACAAGATAAAAACTTTAATCATAAATTAAATAAAACTAATGCTGCTTTTTCAGCTTTATTTATGATTGTTTTTGCTATTTCAATAACAATAACAGCTATTGACTTTTTAATGAGTTTAGAGCCTCACTGGTTCTCTACAATATTTGGAGTTTATTACTTTGCTGGTACATTTGCAACAGTTATTGCAATGATTACTATTATTAGTGTGAATTTCAATGAAAGAGGAATAATGATTGAAGGTATTAACAAAGATCATTACTACTCATTAGGTGGTTGGATGTTTGCATTTACTACTTTCTGGATGTATATGGCTTTCTCTCAGTTTATGTTGATTTGGTATGCAAATATACCAGAGGAAACTTTCTGGTTTATGCCAAGAATGGAAGGTGGTTGGGCAATCGCTTCAATTGCATTAATATTTATTAAGTTTATTATTCCATTTGGATTGAGTATTCAAAAACCTTCTAAATCAAATCCTAGAAGATTGAAATTATTGGCTTTATGGATTATGGGTGCACATATTTATGATATGTGGTGGTTATCATACCCAACATATTCTCATTTAACTGATAGTCATGGACCTGTATTTGGATGGCAAGAAATTGGATTTATTATTTTAGCTGTATCATTGGTATTATTCATATTCAATATGACTGCTAAAAATAAAAATATTGTTCCAATTGGTGATGCTAAAATGGAAAGAGCGCTTAATTTTCACTTATAATATTGATAGGTAAAATATAATGGAAAATACGAATAAATTTGAAGATGAAATTGATTTTAAGGATGTGATGACTAATCCTAAAAGATGGTTTGGTTTCTATTACTTATTATTAATTGTAGGTATTGTATTAGGTGGGGTGTATTATTTAAAAAATATAAATAATATTTATATTAATAGTGTAAATAATTCTGTTTACTTACCTGACTCTGTTAATGTTGATGAATCTGCTCAATTTATGATTGATGCAGCTAAAGAAGAATTAATTGCAATGGCTTCTGAGAAGTCTATGAAAATTGAATATGTTGCCAAAGAACTTAAAAGTATGGAAAAGGTAAGTTGGATGGTGGCTGTAGGAAATTGTAAAAAAATCGCTGGTATGCTAGTTAATAATTCAAGTTGGAAAGGTAATAGACAACAGTTTATTAATATGATGCTAGCTAATATTGGAAATAATGGTGTTAAATCTGATTTTACTGAATTATCTTCAGCTGAAGTTGATATGATGTACAATACTTTTTTAACATTAGTTAGTGGAACTAATACAAACGGATAATCGTCAAAATGTATTAATTTCATTACTAGAAGGATTATATGTATTTATTATTTTTGTTCTTAAATTTATTGTTAGCGAGTCCTGAAGAAAACAAGGAAATACAAGTAGGTATTGATGAACATCTTGGTGAATTTATTGACTTGAACTTGAAGGTTGTAAATTCAACTGGAGATACATTGATGTTGAAAAACATTGTTACTAAGCCGACAGTATTATCCTTAGTTTATTACAATTGCCCAGGGATATGTAATGAGTTACTAAATGGGTTGAGGGACGTAATAGAAAGATCTGATATTGAACCAGGCGTTGATTATAATATCTTATCTTTGAGTTTCAATCATACGGAAGACTATGTTCTTGCTAGAAATAAAAAGCAGAATTATATAGCGGGTATGAATAGAGAAATTAACAAGGATGCTTGGTATTGGGTTGTAAGTGATAGTGTTACTATAAGAAAAGTAACTGATGCAATCGGCTTTAAATTTAAGCAAGACAATTTCAGAGATGGAATGTTAGATTTTCTTCATGCAGGTGCTTTGGTATTTTTATCACCGGAAGGAAAAATAACTAGATACTTGAACGGTACTGAGTTCTTACCTTTTGATATGAAAATGGCTACAATAGAAGCTGCAGAGGGAAGAGAACAGCCAACGATAAATAGATTATTAAAATTTTGTTTTAAGTATGAGCCCGAAGGGCAAAAATACGTTTTGAATGTTACACAAATATTTGGTGTAATAATTAGTTTAGGAGCATTAGCATTAGTATTAGTGCTCACATTGTCTAAAAAGAAAAAAACTACTGAGGTAGAATCATGAGTGATATTTCATTAGATATGAATAAGTCATCGAGGGATTTCCAACATGGAGATGGAAATACTAAAGGCGAATTTGTTACATTTTATGATGTAAAAACAAAGTATGGCACATTTATGTCGTGGTTGTTTACTACAGACCATAAAAGAATTGGTTTGATGTATTTGTTTACTATGACAGGTTTCTTATTACTAGGTTTAACATTTGCATTTCTTATGAGATTTGAAATGTTAACTCCAGGTGAAACAATAATTGATGCACAAACTTATAATTCCTATTTTACTTTACATGGAATTATAATGGTATTCTTGTTTATTATTCCAGGGATACCAGCAGTATTTGGTAACTTTATTATGCCAATTCAGATTGGGGCGGAAGATGTTTCGTTTCCAAGACTGAATTTGATGTCATACCATTTATATGTTTTAGGTGGATTAATGGCATTAGGGTCTGTTGTATTTGGTGGTATACCAGTAGATACAGGTTGGACTTTTTATGTACCTTATTCACTAAGAACTGGTGCAGATGTTGTAGTTCCACTATTAGCGGCATTTATTTTAGGATTTTCATCGATTTTAACTGGTCTAAATTTCGTAGTAACGATGCATAGATTGAGAGTTAAAGGTATGGGAATGTTTGATATGCCTTTATTTTCATGGGGATTATATGCGACTGCATGGATCCAGGTAATTGCAACTCCTGTAATTGGTATTACGATAGTATTAGTTATTTTAGAAAGAGTATTTAAATTTGGTGTTTTTGATCCAAACTTAGGTGGTGATCCAGTATTAATGCAACATTTATTCTGGATATATTCTCACCCTGCAGTTTATATTATGATTTTACCAGCATTTGGTGTGATGAGTGATGTAATTGCAACTTTTTCAAAAAGACAAATTTATGGATACAAAGCTATGGCTATTTCTATGATGGCGATTGTATTCGTAGGTTATATGGTATGGGCTCACCACATGTTTACATCTGGTATGAGTGATTTTGCAAGAGCAATATTCTCTTTCTTTACTTTCTTGGTAGGTGTACCAACAGGTGTTAAAATATTTAACTGGGTTGCTACTTTATGGAGAGGTTCAATTAGGATAACAGTTCCAATGTTTTTTGCATTGGCTTCTATATTTTTATTTTCAATAGGTGGGCTAACTGGTTTAGTACTTGGTGCTTTAGCAACTGATGTTCACTTGCATGATACTTATTTCGTAGTAGGTCACTTCCACTATGTGATTTTAGGTGGTATCTTGACAATGTTCTTTGCTGCATTCCACTATTGGTTCCCTAAGATGTTTGGTAGAATGTATAACCAAAAAGTATCTATGGGTGGAGCAATAATGTATTTTATTGGTGTGAACGTATTGTATTTCCCTATGTTTATTATGGGGTATAATGGTATGCCAAGAAGATACTATGACTATTTACCAGAATTTCAAATTTACCATCAAATATCTACAGTTGGATCTTGGATATTAATAGCTGGTATTTTAATAATGTTTATCAATTTATTTTATTCAATGTTCAAGGGTAGAGAAGAAAGAAATCCTAACCCTTGGGGTGCGTTGACATTGGAATGGGATCAAGCTCCATCTCCACCACCATTATTGAATTTTACAGAGGAACCAGTGTTTACTCATGGTCCTTATGATTATCCTGATTATAAACCAGAAGAAAATAAAGAGGAGGCTAAATAGTGGGAGCTGTTGCTGAAACTCATGAGCATGACCATCACGGTCATCATGATCATGCAGGACATGGTTATGGAGATAACTCAAAGTTATATGTTCACATATTTAGAGATGATTTAGGCTCAAAAGCCGGAATGTGGCTTTTCCTATTTACTGAGATATTATTATTTGGTGGATTGTTCTTTTTATACTTTGGATACAGAGTAGCTGATCCACATGCATTTCATGATGCAGCATTAGAATTGAATGTAATGTTAGGAGCGGTTAATACTATAATACTTCTAACATCAAGTTTGACAATGGTGTTAGCTATAGTTGCTATTCAAAGGAATTCAGTTAAATTATCATTGTTTTATTTAGTGGTAACTATAGGATGTGCTTTGGCATTCTTAGTAAATAAATACTTTGAATGGTCATACAAAATACACCATGGTATTTACCCTGGTTCTGAAGAATTAGCAATGAGAGCAAAAGGTGAAATTACATTCTTTGGTTTATATTATTTGATGACTGGTTTACATACATTCCACGTTATTGTTGGAGCAATAATTTTAACTGTATGTATGGTTTTCATTATGAAAAAACATATAAATCAAGATAAGTATATAATTTTAGAAAATAGTGGTTTATATTGGCACTTGGTCGATTTAATTTGGATTTTCTTATTTCCATTATTTTATTTATTACATTAATTTAAGGGATGATTAATGTCTAATCACGGAAATACACACGCAGAAGAACATCACCACGAAGAACATCATGGTTATGGATTCTTTACTGCAATTTGGATTGGTTTAATAGCATTAACTGCATTGACTGTAGCGATAGCTGGTGTTGATATGGGAGTGTATACAGTTCCATTAGCACTTTTGATTGCTGGAATTAAAGCAATGTTAGTGATAAACTACTTTATGCATATTAAATTTGATACTCCTTTAGTTAAATGGTTTGTAATTGCTTGTGGAGTTATCTTTGCTATTGTAGTAATATTTTTAGGTTTTGATGTCTTTATTGGGAGAGCATTATAATGAATAGCAGTATATCACAATATGCAAGCGATGTAGATTTTTCAATGATATATATCATTGTAATTTCTATTGTGATGTTAATAGGTGTTACTTTTGTAATGTTGTTGTTTATTTACAAATACCACCATAAGAGAAATCCTAAACCAACTCAAACTCATGGTAGTGTTGCTTTAGAAACGGTATGGATAGTTGTTCCTACTTTTATTGTATTGTCAATGTTTTATGTAGGTTATGCTGATTTTTCAAAAAACAGAGCTGATTTAGATAACGCTGATAATATAGTAAAAGTTACTGGTCAACAGTTTGACTGGAGATTTACTTATGATAATGGTGCTACACTAGATACTTTATTTGTTCCTGTAAATAAAATTACAAGATTTGATATTACTTCAATTGATGTAATCCACAGTTTTTATATTCCTTCAATGAGAATTAAAGAAGACGCTGTGCCTGGAAGAATCAATCAATATACAATTAATCCATTAAAAACTGGATCATTTGATATTGCTTGTACAGAGTACTGTGGTGTTAGACACTGGGATATGTACACAAAAATTAATGTAGTTACTCAAGAAGAATATGATGCTTGGTATGCTGAAGTTACGAAAACTGTAGAAGCTGAAACACCTAAAGAAGAGGTTGCAGCAACTGAAGAAGTAACTGAAGAAATCCAAGAATAATTTCAATTAGGAAAGGTGCATATTAAAAATATGCAATAAATGAATTGAATAAAAAAAGTTCATTAAGTATAAAAGATCTAATAAGTATTTATTTTGATCTTGCGAAAATAAGAATAACTATATCAGTGACTATTACATGTATGATAGGTTATTTGTTGTTTTCAAGTTCTTTGACAGATTTATTATTTTTTGCAATAGTAGGAACATTTCTTTTAGCTTCTGGTTCATCTGCATTAAATCATTATCAAGAAATTGAATATGATGCTATAATGGACAGAACAGCAAAAAGACCTTTAGCTGCGAATAGAGTTAGTTCAACTCATGGACTACTTTTTGGTTTATTTATAGCATTAATTGGTTATTTAATATTAATGTTTTATGTAAATGAGTTAGCGGCATATTTAGGACTAAGTGCATTGGTTATATATAATGGTATATATACTCCGATGAAAAGAAAGAGTGTTTTGGCTGTTTTTCCTGGAGCAATAATTGGAGCAATACCTCCGATGATTGGGTGGGTAGCAGCTGGTGGACATGTATCTGATACTTCTATACTAGCATTAGCTTTTTTCATTTTTTTTTGGCAGATACCTCATTTTTGGTTACTGGTATTAATTTATGATGAAGATTATAGAAAAGCAGGATATCCTACATTGACTGAAAAAATTAGTCAATTGCAATTAAAAAGAGTTACATTTATTTGGATATTTAACTTAGCAGTGTGTTCAGTTATATTCCCATTTTATAATTTGTCTAGCTCTTTAATAGTAAATATAATATTTTTAATATCAGGTTCATATATGATTTGGGGTTCTAGGAATCTATTGAGGTATGAATTTGATAAAAAGTTAATAAGAAAAACATTTATGAGAGTTAATCTCTTTGTATTAATTGTTTTATTCACTTTAATTATTGAAAAATTAGTAAAATAACAAAGTTAAGGCGATTATTATGATGTCTTTGGAAAATTTGGCATTACCAGTATCAGGTTCACATCTAAGTTTATTAAGCTTTTTGATGATGTTGGCTATGGTATCATTTACAATCTATACTGGAATAGTCTTTGGAAGTATGATTTTATCATACATTTTCAAAAGAGAATATAATAAAACAGGAAATGAATTACAGAATAAGTTTTCACAAGATGTAATTGGAGTAATAACTACTAATCCTACAACTTGGTTTGGATTTGGTTTAATGCCTTTATTAGCTATTATTATGATGTATATCCAAATGGCTGGTGGGCAAGGATTAAATTCTGTAAATATAATGATTGTATCATTTATATTTTATGCAATCGGTATTACTGTAATATATTTCTACAAAAATTCGCTTCATTATCAAATGCTTTACAATTTATTTACTAAGAGAAAAGCTATTGTTAGTGATGAATTTAGTGAAGGACTAGCTGCAGAGACTAATAAGCAAATGGGTATTCTAAACAGATCTACTGGATTTTGGGGAATTACATTTATGTTATTAGCAGTATGGATTTTTGTAACTGCTTCTCAATATGCTATCGATGAATCTATGTGGGGTGCTTCTGCTGTCGAAAATATGTTGACATTTGCAGTATTCTTTAAATTATTACAATTTATAGTAGCTGGTATCTCAATGTCAGGTGCTACTTACATATTTTTAAGATTTTACTGGAATGGCGGATACGATTTCAAAAATGAAGAATACTCAGAATTTGCTAGAAAAACAGCTTCAGGTTGGGCATTAGCTACATTAGTAATTCAACCTTTATTGATGGCAATTGCTATTGGTTATTCACCTAAATCAACTGTATCAGGTATGGTATATATTGGGGTGGCTATAGCTATTGTATTTTCATTTGTAGGAAGTCACATGATATTTTCATATTTAAGAAACAAAACAACAAATTTACTTAAATATGCATTTACATTAGTATTAGCTGCGTTTACATTTTTTGCAGTATCTCAACAGCAAAACTTCAAAGAAGCTAATGAGCAACATCTAGCTTTAAGAGTTCATGAATATGAGATGTTAGAAATGGCTAGAGCTGCAGAAAAATCTGGTCCTGTAGAAATTGATGGTAGTGAAATATATAAAACAAGATGTTCAGCTTGTCATAAATTTGACGTAGCACAAGCAACTGCTCCAGCATATACTGATGTAGTTCC
>Ga0129341_1309690_pt1 | contig 14002 bp, 27 predicted proteins | sample CPBNA2_6_FD_109917 | JGI IMG/M metagenome (GOLD analysis project Ga0129341, IMG submission 109917) | Freshwater to marine salinity gradient microbial communities from Chesapeake Bay, USA - CPBay_Sum_15_0.8_RNA2 (Metagenome Metatranscriptome) | ecosystem: Environmental > Aquatic > Marine >...
AGACGTTGAGGCTATCGATGGAACTAATCCTGATACCGATGAGCCAGCGTCTAGAAAGCCATCTGCTGATGAGCCATTCGCAGCGCTTGCATTTAAGATTGCTACTGACCCGTTCGTTGGAAGACTTTGTTTCACCAGAGCGTATTCAGGTATTTTACCAGCAGGATCTTACGTGTTGAACACAAGAACTGGAAAGAAAGAAAGAATTTCGAGAATTTTCCAAATGCACGCTAACAAGCAAAATCAGATTGACCAGTTACACTGTGGGGATATTGCTGCATTAGTTGGATTTAAAGATATTAAGACAGGAGATACTTTGTGTGATGAGAAAGCACCAATCGTGCTTGAATCTATGGATTTCCCAGAACCGGTAATTGGAATTGCAATCGAGCCTAAAACTCAAGCTGATGTTGATAAACTAGGAACAGCAATTGCTAAATTGACGGAAGAAGATCCTACACTTACTGTTCACACTGATGAAGATTCAGGTCAGACAGTATTAAGCGGAATGGGAGAGCTTCACTTAGATATTATCCTTGATCGTCTTAAAAGAGAATTTAAAGTTGAGTGTAACCAAGGTGCACCTCAAGTAAATTATAAGGAAGCAATAACAGGAAGCATTGATCATAGAGAAGTTTACAAGAAGCAGTCTGGTGGTCGTGGTAAGTTTGCGGATATTCAAATTAAGATTGAACCAGCAGATGAAGATAAAGAAGGATTAGTATTCGAAAACCTTATCAAAGGGGGTAACGTTCCTAAGGAATTTATTCCATCAGTAGAGAAAGGATTCAAAGAAGCTATGAAGAACGGTGTATTAGCAGGTTTTACAGTTGATAGACTGAAGGTTACTTTGTTTGATGGATCTTTCCACGCGGTGGATTCGGATCAATTATCATTCGAATTAGCTGCTAAGATGGCGTACAGAAACGCATTGCCAAAATGTTGCCCTGTATTGCTTGAGCCAATGATGAAACTAGAAGTTGTTACTCCAGAGGAGAACATGGGTGACATTGTAGGTGACTTAAACAGAAGAAGAGGTATGGTTGAAGGCATGGATGATAGAGCTGGATCTAAGGTTGTTAAAGCTAAAGTTCCGTTATCAGAAATGTTTGGATATGTTACCGCATTAAGAACGATTTCATCGGGTAGAGCAACATCATCTATGGAATTCTCTCATTACGCAGAGTGTCCTAAGAATATTGCTGAAGAGGTAATCGCTAAGGCAAACGGAAAAGTAGAAGCATAAATCATTTATCAAACGAGATAATGAATCAGAAAATCAGAATAAAGTTAAAGTCTTACGACCACAATTTGGTTGATAAGAGTGCTGAGAAGATTGTAAAAACAGTTAAGAGCACAGGTGCAGTAATAAGTGGACCAATTCCATTACCTACGCACAAAAGAATTTACACGGTGTTAAGATCACCGCACGTAAACAAGAAAGCGCGTGAGCAATTTCAACTATGCTCTTACAAGAGATTAATGGACATTTATAGTTCATCATCCAAAACGATAGATGCATTGATGCGTTTGGAGTTGCCAAGTGGTGTTGAAGTAGAAATAAAAGCATAATTAATAACCAACTAAAAAGAAAAAAGATGCCAGCATTGATTGGAAAAAAGTTGGGAATGACTAGCTTGTACAGTGCCGAGGGTAAGAACTTACCATGCACGTTGTTAGAGGTTGGTCCATGTTATGTAACGCAGTTAAGAACTATCGAAACGGATGGTTATGAAGCTGTACAGATAGCATGGGGTGAGCGTAAAGAAAAAAATACGCCAAAGTCCTTACAAGGACACTTCAAAAAAGCTGGGGTTTCCCCAAAATCAAAGGTCATTGAAGTAGATGGCTTTGATCAAGATGTTAACGTAGGCGACACTGTAGGTGTTGATATTTTCGAAGAAGGCGAACTAGTTGACGTAGTAGGAACATCTAAAGGAAAAGGTTTCCAAGGTGTTGTAAAAAGACATGGATTCGGTGGTGTAGGTCAGGCTACGCATGGTCAGCACAACCGATTAAGAGCGCCAGGTTCGATAGGTGCAGCTTCATACCCAGCGAGAGTATTCAAGGGAATGAAGATGGCCGGTAGAACTGGAGGAAATAGAGTAAAAGTTGAATCGCTAGAAGTGCTTAAGGTAGATGCAGAGCGCAATGTTATTGTTGTGAAAGGATCTGTTCCAGGCGCTAAAGGTAGCACTGTAATCATAGAGAAATAATGGAATTAGCAGTTGTAAATACTACAGGCAAAAAGACCTCTAAAAAGGTTAAATTGAATTCCGATATTTTTGGGATTGAGCCTAACGATCACGCTATCTATCTTGATGTAAAGCAGCACTTAGCGAATAAGAGACAAGGTACTCACAAAGCAAAAGAGCTGAGATTTCAGGAAGTACACGTAAAATCAAAAGACAAAAAGGTACTGGTACTGCAAGAGCAGGTAGTATTAAGTCTGGTACACGTGTAGGTGGTGGTAGAATTTTTGGACCACGTCCAAGAAACTACAGCTTCAAGTTAAACAAGAAACTTAAGCAATTAGCACGTAAGTCAGCATTGTCTTATAAGGCAAAAGATGAAGCAATCTTAGTTTTAGAGGATTTTAACATGGATACACCAAAAACTAAAGAGTTTGCGGCAATCCTTAAATCTCTTCAAGTTGATGGTAAGAAAACTTTAATAGTTGTACCAGAAAACAACGAGAACATTGCTAAGTCTGCACGTAACCTTCAAAAGGCAAACGTGTCGATAGCTTACAAGTTGAATACTTATGATATTTTGAACGCGAACAATGTGATTTTCACTGAGAGCTCGCTTTCGAAAGTTGACGAACTATTTAAAGCGTAAACGATGGCGAAAGGAAGTGTAATTATAAAACCAATCATCACAGAAAAAGCAACAGCTATGACTGAGAAACCTTCAAAGGGAGGCGAAACTAAGTATGGCTTTGTGGTTGCTAAAGATGCTGATAAGAATGAAATCAAATCAGCTATCGAGAAGATGTATGGAGTTAGCGTTGAGAGAGTAAATACTATGAACTACGGTGGAGGTAAAGCCAAAATGAGATACACTACTAAAGGTGTAGCTTTCGAAAGAAAGAAAGTTTGGAAGAAAGCTGTCGTGACTGTAGCGAATGGTGATTATATTGATTTTTACAGTAGCATATAAATAAAAGGAAAATGGGTTTAAGAAAACTAAAACCGATAACGCCGGGTCAACGACACAAAATTGCTTCAGACTTTGAGGATATCACAACTGATAAGCCTGAGAAGAGTTTGTTGGCGCCTTTAAAGAAGTCTGGTGGTAGAAATAACACAGGTAAAATGACTATGCGCTACATAGGTGGTGGTCATAAAAGAAGATACCGTATTATAGATTTCAAGAGAGATAAGCATGGTGTTGAAGCTACTGTAAAGACTATTGAGTACGATCCGAATAGAAGTGCAAGAATTGCATTATTGGAATATAAAGATGGTGAGAAGAGATATATCATCGCACCACAAGGTTTAAAAGTAGGAATGAAGATTAATTCAGGTAAAGGAATTGCTCCAGAAGTGGGAAATACACTTTACTTATCTGAAATTCCTCTAGGTACAGTAATTCACAATATTGAACTTCAGCCAGGTAAAGGAGGGATCCTTGCAAGAAGCGCAGGTTCTTATGCACAGTTGAACGCAAGAGATGGAAAGTTTGCAATTGTTAAGCTTCCTTCAGGAGAAACACGTATGGTGTTAATCACTTGTGTTGCAACTATTGGATCTGTTTCGAATTCAGAGCACAACCTTGAGAGATCAGGTAAGGCTGGTAGAAGCAGATGGTTAGGAAGAAGACCAAGAGTAAGAGGTGTTGCCATGAACCCTGTAGATCACCCAATGGGTGGTGGTGAAGGACGTTCATCAGGAGGTCACCCAAGATCTAGAAAAGGTCTTCCGGCTAAAGGGTATAAGACACGTTCGAAGAACAGATATTCGGACAAGTACATTATTGAAAGAAGAAAAAAATAACTGAGAAATGAGTAGATCGCTTAAGAAACCACCATTTGTGCACTACAAGCTTATGCAAAGAGTTGATGAAGCACAAGAATCAGGAAAGAAGAGTGTGATTAAGACATGGTCACGTGCTTCAACTATTACTCCTGAATTTGTAGGATTAACTATTGCAGTGCACAATGGGAATAAATTTATTCCTGTCTATGTTACGGAAAATATGGTAGGTCACAAGTTAGGTGAGTTCTCTCCTACACGTAACTTCAGAGGACACGGTGGAAATAAGAAAAGATAAGTAATCTCATAAAGATTAAAGAACAATGGGAGCGAGAAAAAAAATAAAGGCTGATGCAATGAAAGAAGAGCGAAAGAATGTTGCTTTCGCAAAACTTAATAATTGCCCAACTTCACCACGAAAAATGAGACTTGTTGCTGATATGATCAGAGGAGTTGAAGTTGAAAAAGCGTTGGCAATTTTAAAATTCAGCACTAAAGAAGCCTCTAATAGATTGGAGAAGCTATTGATGTCAGCTATTGCTAATTGGGAGCAAAAAAATCCTGACGAGAGACCAGAAAGCTTAATCGTAAAAGAAGTTATGGTTGATGGTGGTAGAATGCTTAAAAGAATTCAACCAGCTCCTCAGGGTAGAGCACACAGAATTAGAAAAAGATCTAATCATGTGACAATTATAATTGATAAAATTAACCAACAATAATTTACACTAGGAATGGGACAAAAGACGAATCCAATAGGTAATAGATTAGGTTTCATCAAAGGATGGGATTCAAACTGGTACGGTGGTCGTGACTATACTGAGAAATTGGTAGAGGATGATAAGATCAGAAAGTACTTGAATGCACGTCTTCAAAAAGCTAGTATCTCTAAGATTATTATTGAGAGAACGTTGAAACTGGTAACTGTTACTATTAATACTGCTAGACCTGGTGTAATTATCGGAAAAGGTGGTCAAGAGGTTGACAAGTTAAAAGAAGAGTTGAAAAAACTTACTAAGAAGGAAGTTCAAATCAACATCTTTGAGATTAAGAGACCAGAACTTGATGCACAGTTGGTTGCTGATAGCATAGCACGCCAAATTGAAGCTAGAATTTCATTCAGAAGAGCGATTAAAATGTCAATCGCTTCAACTATGAGAATGGGAGCTGAAGGAATTAAGGTTTTAATCTCTGGAAGATTAAACGGAGCTGAGATGGCAAGAAGCGAAATGTATAAAGAAGGAAGAACTCCTCTGCACACATTTAGAGCGGATATAGACTATGCTTTAGCAGAAGCGCATACAACTTACGGACGTATCGGAATTAAAGTTTGGATATGTAAAGGAGAAGTTTTCGGAAAACGTGATTTATCACCAAATTTCGGATCGCAGAATGGAAAACCTGGAGCTGGAGGAGCAAAAGGTAAAGGAAATAAGAGAAGAAAATAAGACAAAAATTTAGGCCATGTTACAACCTAAAAGAACGAAATACAGAAAGAATCAAAAGGGTAGAATTAAAGGTAATGCACAGAGAGGTGCAGAACTTGCATTCGGTTCATTTGGACTAAAAACCCTTGACGAAGGATTCATCACTTCAAGACAAATAGAAGCTGCAAGGATTGCGGTTACTCGTTACATGAAGAGAGAAGGAAAAGTGTGGATTAGAATATTTCCAGACAAACCAATCACTTCTAAGCCTGCAGAGGTAAGGATGGGTAAAGGTAAGGGTGCTTTGAGCCATTGGGTTGCGCCTGTTAAGCCTGGCAGAATCATGTTTGAAGCTGAAGGTGTTCCGTTCGAAACAGCCAAGGAAGCCATGAGACTTGCTGCTCAAAAGCTGCCGGTAAAAACTAAATTTGTTGTACGTAGAGATTACGTTGAATCAAAATAAAAAGTAGATCATGAAGGCATCAGAAATAAGAGAATTGTCTATCGCTGATTTGAAAGAAAGAATCGACGAACAGACTACACTTTATCGCAAGATGAAGATGGATAATGTTGTATCTGACATTGAAAATCCAATTAGAATCAGATCTACAAGAAAGACAATTGCAAGATTGAAAACCGAGTTAAGAGCCAGACAATTGGCTGAGAAATAATGGAAGTAATGGAAAAGAGAAACTTACGAAAGGAAAGAATCGGGGTAGTGACCAGCGACAAAATGGATAAGTCCATCGTTGTATCGGTTGAGCGTAAAGTAAAGCACCCTATATACGGTAAGTTCGTTAAAAAGACGACTAAGTTTGTTGCTCATGATGAGAAGGACGAGTGTAACATTGGTGACACTGTTCGTATCATGGAAACTAGAAAGTTGAGCAAGAGAAAGTGGTGGAGATTGGTCGAAATAATTGAAAGAGCTAAATAATTAATCATGATACAACAGGAATCAAGATTATCAGTTGCAGATAACAGCGGAGCAAAAGAAGTACTTTGTATTCGTGTACTAGGTGGTACAAAAAGAAGATATGCTTCTATCGGGGATCAGATTGTAGTGTCTGTAAAGAATGCAATGCCTTCTGGTAATGTTAAAAAGGGACAAGTGTCTAGAGCCGTTATCGTAAGAACGAAGAAAGAAGTTCGCAGACAGGATGGTTCATACATCAGATTTGATGACAACGCAGTAGTGTTGTTAAACCAAGGTGGTGAGATGAGAGGAACAAGAATTTTTGGCCCTGTCGCTAGAGAACTTAGAGAAAAGCAGTTTATGAAAATTGTATCACTTGCACCAGAGGTGATCTAATTTTAGAAGATATGCAAAAGAAATTACACATAAAGAAAGGAGACACCGTAGTAGTCATTGCCGGTAAAGAAAGAGGCAAAGAAGGTGTTGTTCTTCAAGTGAACCGTAAATCAGATAGAGTTTTGATTGAAGGCCTTAACATTGTTAAAAAGCATGAGAAGCCATCAGCAGCTAATACTCAAGGAGGAATCACTGAAAAAGAAGCTGGAATTCACATTTCTAATGTAATGCTTGTTAGTGGCGGTAAAGCTACTCGTGTTGGCAGAAAATTAGATGAGAAGTCTGGTAAGATTAAGAGATATTCTAAGAAAACCAGAGAAATCATAGAGTAATGAGCTATACACCGAGATTAAGAGAAAAGTATCAGAAAGAAGTTGTTCCAGCATTAATGGAACAGTTCGGATACAAAAGCATTATGCAAGTGCCTAAGATTGAGAAAATTTGTATCAATCAAGGTGTTGGTGATGCAGTGTCAGATAAGAAGTTGATCGAATACGCAGTAAATGAGATGACTCAAATTACTGGTCAGAAAGCGATGATTACTTATTCAAAGAAAGACATCTCTAACTTTAAATTACGTAAGGGAATGCCAATTGGTGCACGCGTTACGTTAAGAGGAGATAAGATGTACGAATTTTTGGATAGGCTTATTTCTGTTGCTTTACCAAGAACAAGAGATTTTAGAGGCGTAAAATCTAAGGGCTTTGATAGGTTTGGAAACTACACTTTTGGAGTGAAAGAACAAATCATTTTCCCTGAGATTGATATCGATAAAGTGAATAAAATCACTGGTATGGATATTACATTTGTGACCTCTGCTGAAAGTAAAGAAGAATCAAAAGCATTGTTAGAGGGATTCGGTTTCCCCTTTGCTAAAAATTAAGATATGGCAAAAGAATCAATGAAAGCGCGTGAGCGCAAAAGAGAAAGGTTAGTTGCTAAGTATGCTGCTAAAAGAGCTGCCTTAAAAGAAGCAGGTGATTGGGATGCGCTTCAAAAGCTTCCTAAGAACTCTTCTAAAGTTAGAATGCACAATAGATGCCAACTAACTGGTAGACCAAGAGGGTATATGAGACAATTTGGAATTTCGAGAGTAACATTCAGAGAAATGGCTGTTGCAGGAAAAATACCAGGTGTTACAAAAGCTAGCTGGTAAATAAATAAGTAAATAATAAATTAAAATTTTAGTATGTATTCAGATCCAATAGCCGATTACTTGACTAGAATCCGTAATGGAATTATGGCTAACAAGAAAGTGGTTGAAATACCATCTTCTAAGCTAAAGAAGTCCATGACTGAGATTCTTTTTGACAAGGGATACATTTTGAACTATAAGTTCGAAGATGAAGGCAACCAAGGAAACATTAAGATAGCCTTGAAGTACCACCCATCCACTAAATTACCTGCAATCAAGAAATTAGAAAGAATTTCAAGACCAGGTTTGAGAAGATATGCTAGTGCAACAGAAATGCCTAGAGTATTAAATGGATTAGGTATAGCAATCGTGTCAACTTCTAAAGGTGTTATCACCGATAAAGAAGCTAGAGTCATGAATGTTGGTGGTGAAGTTTTATGTTACATTTATTAATAATAGGAAGAAATGTCTAGAATAGGAAACGCACCCATAAGTATACCGTCTGGAGTTGAAGTATCAGTAAATGAAGCTTCAGTTACAGTTAAAGGACCAAAAGGAGAAATTTCTCAGGATTTTGACGCTTCTGCTGTTATTATTAAAGTAGAAGATGGAAACGTAGAAATTTCAAGAAAGTCTGAGGCAAAAGAACACAAGGCAAAGCACGGTTTATACAGATCGTTAATTAATAATGCAGTTGAAGGTGTATCTACAGGATATAAAATCGAGCAGGAATTGCACGGCGTAGGTTACAGAGCTAACGCAAGCGGACAGCAATTAGAGCTTATGCTAGGTTACTCTCACCCAATTGTATTCGAACTTCCTTCTGAAGTTAAGGTAAGCGCTGAAACTCAAAAAGGTCAACCACCATTGGTTACACTTGAGTCTCACGATAAGCAACTAATTGGTCAAATTGCAGCAAAGATTAGATCATTTAGAAAGCCTGAACCATATAAAGGAAAAGGAATTAGATTTAAAGGAGAACACATTAGAAGAAAAGCTGGTAAAGCAGCTGCTAAATAATAAAAGCTATGGCACTAAGTAAATCTGAAAGAAGAACAAGAATCAGAAGACGTATCAGAAAAAATGTATCTGGTACTGCACAGAAGCCAAGAGTGGCCGTGTTCAGAAGTAACAAGCAAATTTATGCGCAAGTTATTGATGATGTAAACGGTGTAACGCTTTTATCAGCTTCTTCACTGAAAAATAAAGACGCGCAGACTATTTCAAAAATCGAACAAGCGGCAATGGTTGGAAAAGAACTTGGAGAGAAAGCAGTTAAAGCTGGTATCACTGAGGCAGTTTTTGATAGAGGTGGATATAGATTCCATGGTCGTGTTAAACACCTAGCTGACGCAGCTAGAGAAGCAGGTCTAAAATTATAATTTAGAGAAATTAAAGTTATGGCGAAAGCAAACGTAAAAAGAGTAAAATCAAGTGATATCGAATTAAAGGATACACTTGTGGCGATCAACCGTGTTACTAAAGTAACGAAGGGTGGTAGAACATTCAGCTTCTCTGCAATTGTAGTTGTTGGTAACGAGAATGGAATCGTTGGTCACGGACTTGGAAAAGCGAAAGAAGTTACAACAGCAATCGAGAAAGCGATTGATGATGCTAAGAAAAGCTTAGTAAAGGTGCCAGTATTGAAAGGTACAGTGCCTCACAAACAAATTGGAAAATTTGGTGGTGCTAAGGTGCTTCTTAAGCCAGCTTCTTCTGGTACAGGTTTGATAGCAGGGGGTGCAATGCGTGCAGTACTTGAAAGTGCTGGTGTAAAAGACGTATTGGCAAAATCTCAAGGTTCATCTAATCCGCATAACGTTGTTAAGGCGACTATGGAAGCTTTAATGCAAATGAGAGATGCTAGAATCGTAGCTGCTCAAAGAGGCATTGAAATGGATAAAGTGTTTAACGGTTAAAATTTGATCTCATGGCAAAAGTGAAAGTAAAATTAGTTAGAAGTACGATCAATCGTCCTAAGAGACAAAAAGCAACTGTACAAGCGCTTGGTCTAAAAAAACTTAATCAAGTAGTAGAGCATGAGGGAACTCCTCAAATTCTTGGAATGATTAAGAAAGTTGAACATTTGGTTGAAATTCAATCGTAATAAGATATAAGATGGATTTAAGTAAATTAAAACCAGCTAGTGGCTCTACTAAGAGCGAAAAGAGAATCGGTCGCGGACAGGGTTCTGGTAGAGGTGGTACTTCTACAAGAGGTCACAAGGGAGCGAAATCTAGATCTGGTTATAGCAAGAAAATCGGTTTTGAAGGTGGACAAATGCCACTTCAAAGAAGAGTGCCTAAGTTTGGATTTAAAAACCCCAATAGAGTTGAGTATAAGGGAATCAACCTTGACGTAATTCAAGCTCTAGTCGATAATAAGAAAGTGAAAGAAATCACTCCAGAAGTTTTAGCTGATAATGGTTTAGTTAGTAAAACTGAATTAGTGAAAATCCTTGGAAGAGGTGAACTAAAAGCTAAGATTAACGTTAGTGCACATGCATTCTCTGCTTCTGCAAAAGAATCTATCGAGAAGGCTGGTGGTGAAGTAGTAGTGATATAAGTTGAAGTAGACTGTAATGAAGGAATTTTTACATACATTAAAGAACATTTGGAGCATAGAAGAACTTAAGAAAAAGATTCTTTTTACGCTTGGAATGATTCTTATTTTTAGAGTACTGTCCTTTGTGACGCTACCTGGTGTTAACCCAGATGCGTTAAGCAACAGTATGGGAAGTTTGGGAGATTTATTAAACATGTTCTCGGGTGGTGCATTTACAAATGCGTCTATTGCCGCTCTTGGAATCATGCCTTACATTACAGCATCCATTATTATGCAGTTATTGGGTATTGCTGTTCCAGCTATCCAAAAAATGCAGAGAGAAGGAGAAAGTGGTCAGAAGAAAATCAATCAGTACACACGTTATTTAACGATTGTAATTTGTGCTTTTCAAGCACCAGGTTATATCGCTATGTTTGTGCCTGGTAACGCTAGACCAGATGATCCGTTCTGGTGGATTACTTCAGTTTTAATACTTGTAACAGGTACCTTATTCATTATGTGGATCGGTGAAAAAATCACTGATAAGGGTATCGGTAATGGTATTTCACTTCTCATTATGATTGGTATTATCGCTGGATTGCCTAGAGCATTTACACAAGAGCTTGTGTCTAGACATGATGCTGGTGGCTTAGTGTTGTTACTAGTTGAAATGGTGATGCTGCTGTTCGTGATACTGTTTAGTATTATGCTTGTGCAAGGTACCCGAAGGGTCCCCATACAGTTTGCAAAACGAATCATGTCGGCACGTGGTGGTAGACAGCAAGTAGGTCAAGCACCAAGAAGATACTTACCATTAAAGGTGAATGCGGCTGGTGTAATGCCTATTATCTTTGCTCAGGCATTGATGGTGTTGCCAACCTATTTAGGATCAACATTACAGTGGCAGGCTTTGGCTGATTTCGCTAACCCTGCGAGTTTGACCTATAATCTGGTGTTGTTCTTCATGATTATAATATTCACGTATTTCTATACGGCAATTACTATCAATCCGAATCAAATGGCAGATGAGTTAAAAAGGAACGGTGGATTTATTCCGGGAGTCAAACCGGGAAGAAAAACCGCAGAATTTTTGGATTCTCTATTATCTAGAATAACTTTGCCGGGCTCAATATTTTTGGGCATGATTGCCATTCTCCCTGCATTCGCAATGATGTTTGGAGTAAAGCAAGGTTTTGCTATGTTCTACGGAGGAACTTCATTGTTGATTCTTGTAGGGGTAGTGCTTGACACATTGCAGCAGATTGAGACTTATTTGTTAAATAGACAATACGACGGATTAATGAAATCAGGACGCATTAAAGGAAGAAGCAGTAGCAACTTCCCAGGTGTGGCAGGATAATTTATATGGCAAAACAAGCATCAATAGAGCAAGATGGAACAATAATTGAAGCATTATCAAATGCTATGTTCCGAGTGGAGTTAGAAAATGGGCATGTTATTACGGCACACATTTCTGGAAAGATGAGAATGTATTACATTAAAATCCTTCCAGGAGATAGAGTGAAAGTAGAAATGTCTCCATACGATTTGACAAAAGGTAGAATAACGTTCAGATATAAATAGAACGTAAAAAATAAGAACTGATGAAAGTAAGAGCATCATTAAAGAAAAGATCAGCTGACTGCAAAATTGTACGCAGAAAAGGCAGATTGTATGTTATTAATAAGAAGAACCCTAGGTTTAAACAAAGACAAGGTTAATATTTAAGTACTATGGCTAGAATAGCAGGAATAGATTTACCTAAAAATAAGAGAGGCGTAATTGGCCTTACTTACATTTTTGGTATTGGTGCAAGCACCGCAAAGAAAATACTAGACGAATGTGGTATTGATCATAGCATCCGTGTTCAAGATTGGGATGACGATCAACTTGCCAAGATTAGAGGGTATATTAATGACAACATTAAAGTTGAAGGTTCGTTAAGATCTGAAATCCAATTAAACATTAAACGTTTAATGGATATCGGTTGTAACAGAGGTATCAGACACAGAGCTGGTCTTCCTCTTAGAGGTCAACGTACTAAGAACAACTCTAGAACTAGAAAAGGTAAAAGAAAAACTGTTGCTAACAAGAAAAAAGCAACTAAATAATAAGAGTGCTGAGTTATGGCAAAGAGTAACGCAAAAAAGAAAAAGAATGTTAAAGTTGACAGCGTGGGTAAAGCATTTATCCAAGCTACGTTCAACAACATTATCATCTCTCTTACAAACGCACAAGGTCAAGTTATTTCTTGGTCTTCTGCTGGTAAAATGGGATTCAGAGGTTCTAAGAAGAACACACCTTATGCTGCTCAGGTAGCTGCTGAAAACTGTTCTAAAGAGGCTTACGAGTTTGGCCTTAGAAGAGTTAAGGTATATGTTAAAGGACCAGGGTCAGGTCGTGAATCTGCAATCAGATCAATCCACAATAGTGGTATTGAAGTGACTGAAATCAACGATATCACACCGCTTCCGCACAACGGTTGTCGTCCACCTAAGAGAAGAAGAGTATAATAAAATTAATCATAGTTGGGAGCAGTATTATCGAAGGATATGCCTTAATTCATAATCCCCAACAAAACTAAATTAAGATGGCAAGATATAGAGGACCAAAATCAAAAGTCTCAAGGAGATTTAGAGAACCAATCTTCGGCCCAGATAAGGCGCTAGAGAGAAAGAATTACCCTCCTGGTATGCACGGACCAAGAAAAAGGAGAGGGAAGCAATCTGAATACGCAGTTCAGTTAGCTGAAAAACAAAAAGCAAAGTACACCTATGGTATTCTTGAAAAGCAGTTTTCTAATTTATTTAAGAAAGCGTCAAGAATGAAAGGTATAACTGGTCATAACTTACTTATGCTTTGTGAGTCTAGATTAGATAACACTGTATTTAGATTGGGAATTTCTCCTACTAGAAGAGGTGCTAGACAGCTTGTAGGTCACAGACACATCACTGTAAATGGAAATATTGTGAATATTCCTTCTTACAAACTAAGACCAGGAGATGTGATCGGTGTTCGTGAGAAATCAAAGTCACTAGAAGCAATTACTGAATCACTTGCGGCTAATTCGGAAGCATTCGAATGGTTGTCTTGGGATCCTGCTTCAATGTCTGGAACTTTTAACGCGTCTCCTGAAAGAGAGCAAATTCCAGAAAACATCAAGGAACAATTAATCGTCGAACTTTACTCTAAATAATATTACACTATGGCAATTTTAGATTTTCAAAAGCCGGACAAGGTAATCATGATTAATTCGGATGACCACATTGGTCAATTCGAGTTTAGACCGCTTGAGCCAGGTTATGGTATTACCATAGGTAATGCATTAAGAAGAATATTACTTTCGTCACTTGAAGGTTTCGCAATTACTTCTATTAAAGTTGAAGGTGTGGACCACGAGTTTTCTACCATCAAAGGAGTAGTAGAAGATGTAACTGAAATCGTATTAAACCTTAAACAGGTTCGTTTCAAGCAACAAATCGAAGGAACTGATTCTGAAAAAGTAATCGTTTCAGTTTCAGGTCAGGATACTTTGACAGCTGGAGATATTGGGAAATTCACAACTGCTTTCCAAGTGTTGAACCCAGACTTAGTAATCGCTAAGATGGAG
>Ga0129341_1063509_pt1 | contig 13945 bp, 11 predicted proteins | sample CPBNA2_6_FD_109917 | JGI IMG/M metagenome (GOLD analysis project Ga0129341, IMG submission 109917) | Freshwater to marine salinity gradient microbial communities from Chesapeake Bay, USA - CPBay_Sum_15_0.8_RNA2 (Metagenome Metatranscriptome) | ecosystem: Environmental > Aquatic > Marine >...
CTAAAATCTAATCGTCTTTCTAAGCCTGCCCCGTAGGACCGCCGAAGTTTAAAGGAATATTAGGCTGTTCCACATCCTGGATTTCCCCGTGTTGTTGCTCATAGCGAGCCACATTATCGCCCATAGCCCGCAAAAAACGCTTGGCGTGCTGCGGAGTAAGTACGATGCGAGACTTCACGCGAGCTTTGGGTACTCCGGGCATGATTTTGATAAAGTCCAGCACAAACTCACTGGGAGAGTGATTAATGATCGCCAGGTTGGAATAAATCCCTTCTGCGATTTCCTCACTGAGTTCCACATTGAGATTGCCATCTTGCAATGGCATTTGTTGCTGGTTCTTTTTCTCTTCAGCCATCTTTTATTTGTTTACCTCTACCGCTTCAACTTCCTCACTGGCTTTAAGACGCTGATAGTCTTCCATGGAGCCAACAATGATGTTGTTGTATTCTTTCAGACCGGTACCGGCAGGTATCTTGTGACCTACAATAACGTTCTCCTTGAGACCTTCAAGGGTATCGCGCTTACCATTCACCGCAGCCTCGTTCAGCACCTTGGTAGTTTCTTGGAAGGACGCCGCTGAGATGAAGGACTTGGTTTGCAGTGAAGCACGGGTTATACCCTGAAGTACTGGACGGGCAGTTGCCGGCTGAGCATCACGAGCCTCAACCAACTGCTTATCGGCACGACGCAGCAGAGAGTTTTCATCTCTGAGAGTACGGGCGTTAATAATCTGTCCGGCTTTCAGTGTTTCTGAATCACCAGCGTCACTTACCACCTTCATACCAAAGATCCAGTCATTCTCCTTAATGAAGTCATGTTTGTGTACCAGGTTGCCTTCCAAGAAGCTGGTATCACCCGGATCCTGAATTTCCACCTTGCGCATCATCTGACGAACGATAACCTCAAAGTGTTTATCATTGATCTTCACACCCTGAAGACGATATACTTCCTGTACCTCGTTAACAAGATATTCCTGAACACGGTTTGGCCCCTGGATGGCAAGGATATCCGCCGGAGTAATGGCTCCGTCAGACAGAGGCATACCAGCACGGACAAAGTCATTCTCCTGTACCAGGATCTGCTTGCTAAGGTTGATCAGATATTTCTTGATCTCACCAGTGCGGCTTTCTACAATGATTTCCCTATTACCACGCTTAATCTTACCATAGGATACTACACCGTCAATCTCCGAAACAACGGCCGGGTTTGATGGGTTACGCGCTTCGAAGAGCTCGGTTACCCTGGGCAGACCACCGGTGATATCACCAGCTTTGGCAGATTTCCGAGGGATCTTTACCAGTGTTTTACCAGCCTTGATCTTATCGCCTTCCTCTACAATAATGTGGGCACCCACCGGCAGAGTATAGTGCTTAAGTTCCTTACCCTTGCTATCAACAATAGCAATAGTGGGAATCAATTTACGGCTGCGGGTTTCAGAGATAACCTTCTCCATGAAACCAGTTTGCTCGTCAATCTCTTCACGGTAAGTCACCCCTCTTTCAATATCCGTAAACTTGATGGTTCCGGCACTTTCAGAAATGATAACAGCATTGTAAGGATCCCAATCGCAGATCACAGAGCCCTTCTTCACCTTGGCTTTGTCTTTCACACGAAGGTAAGAACCATAAGGCACGTTGTTGGTTGCCAGGGTTATTCCAGTCTGCTCATCAATCAGTCGCATTTCAGCAGTACGGCCAATCACTATCTCCACTGCATGTCCATCATTATCTTCACCCTCAACCGTACGTAGTTCCTCAAATTCGATGTTGCCATCAAACTTGGCGGTAATATTTGATTCTTCAGCAACGTTACCTGCTGTACCACCCACGTGGAACGTACGCAACGTAAGCTGGGTACCCGGTTCACCGATAGATTGGGCTGCAATAACCCCAACGGCTTCGCCCTTCTGAACCATTTTACCGGTAGAGAGATTGCGTCCATAACATTTGCTGCAGATGCCGCGATCAGACTCACAGGTAAGCGGGGAGCGTACCTCGACCATTTCCAATGGAGAGTCCTCAATGCGTAGAGCCATCCTCTCGGTAATCAGTTCACCGCTTCGGGCATAAAGCTCGCTGGTAACCGGATCTACAAGGTCATGCAGTGATACACGACCAATGATTCGGTCAAAAAGAGGCTCAACCACTTCTTCATTTTTCTTAAGAGCAGTAACCTCCAATCCGCGTAAGGTGCCACAGTCCTCTTCATTAATAATGACATCCTGAGCCACGTCTACCAAACGACGGGTAAGGTATCCAGCATCAGCCGTTTTAAGAGCCGTATCTGCGAGACCCTTGCGGGCACCGTGCGTAGAAATAAAATACTCAAGGATGGAAAGACCTTCCTTAAAGTTCGAAATAATCGGGTTTTCAATGATCTCTCCACCCCCTGAACCGGATTTTTGTGGCTTGGCCATCAGACCACGCATACCCGAAAGCTGACGAATCTGCTCTTTTGATCCCCGTGCACCGGAATCGAGCATCATGTAAATCGGGTTGAAACCCTGACGATCACTACTCAGGTGATGCATGGCACGCTCAGTAAGACGGGCGTTAGTATTTGTCCATACGTCAATCACCTGATTGTAACGTTCGTTGTTCGTAATGAGTCCCATATTGTAACTGCCGAGTATCTGTTCGATCTGCTCTTCAGCATCCTGTATGAGAGTTTCTTTTTCTTCGGGAATAATGATGTCCCCAAGGCTGAAAGACAGACCTCCACGGAAAGCGTTACCGTAACCCAACTGCTTAATGTCATCAAGGAAATCGGCCGTAGTAGGAATATCTGTCTTTTTCAGAATACCGGCAATAATTTCACGCAGGGCTTTCTTGGTCAACACTTCGTTTATAAAGGCTACGTTTTCAGGCACTGCCTGATTGAAAAGAACCCGGCCTACTGAAGTTTCAATGAGCTTATACACAAGATCTCCCTTCCGATCCTCTACCCGGGCACGCACTTTAATGGGAGCATGCAATTCTACTTTACCTTCGTTATAGGCAATCTGAACTTCTTCATCAGAATAGAAGGCCATACCCTCACCCTTTACCGGTACATCCTTGGTTCCCTTGCGAATCTTGGTCATATAGTACAGACCAAGAACCATATCCTGAGAAGGAACAGTGATTGGAGAACCGTTCGCCGGGTTAAGGATATTATGAGAAGCGAGCATGAGCAGTTGCGCCTCCAGAACTGCTGCTGCACCCAGAGGCAAATGCACCGCCATCTGGTCACCGTCAAAGTCAGCGTTAAAAGCCGTACAGGCGAGGGGATGCAACTGAATTGCTTTGCCTTCGATCAACTTGGGCTGAAAAGCCTGAATACCAAGACGGTGAAGCGTTGGAGCGCGGTTTAGAAGAACGGGGTGTCCTTTCATAACGTTCTCCAGAATATCCCAAACTACAGGCTCACGCTTATCGATAATCTTTTTTGCAGATTTAACCGTCTTTACAATTCCTCTTTCAATCAGCTTGCGCACAATAAATGGCTTGTAAAGTTCAGCCGCCATATTCTTGGGAAGACCACATTCATGCAGCTTAAGCTCAGGACCCACCACGATGACCGAACGGGCAGAATAGTCTACCCTTTTACCGAGCAGGTTCTGACGAAAGCGTCCCTGTTTACCTTTCAATGAATCAGAAAGTGACTTGAGAGCACGGTTGCTGTCAGTCTTAACTGCACTGCTTTTACGGGTATTGTCAAACAATGAATCCACCGCTTCTTGCAGCATCCTCTTTTCGTTCCGAAGAATCACCTCAGGAGCCTTAATTTCCATCAAACGCTTAAGGCGGTTGTTACGGATAATTACCCTTCGGTAGAGATCATTGAGGTCAGATGTAGCAAAACGACCACCATCCAAAGGCACCAACGGACGCAGCTCAGGTGGAATTACCGGTACCACCTTTACAATCATCCATTCAGGACGGTTCTCAATTCGGGTGTTGGCATCGCGAAAAGCTTCAACCACCTGCAGACGCTTGAGCGCTTCCTGCTTGCGTTGCTGTGAAGTCTCCGTATTAGCCTTATGGCGTAGGTCATAGGATAGCTGATCCAGATCAAGACGTGAAAGCAGCTCAATAAGAGCCTCCGCACCCATTTTGGCGATAAATTTATTAGGATCACTGTCATCCAGGTACTGGTTCTCTGTAGGAAGTCGATCCTGTATCTCAAGGTATTCTTCTTCCGTAAGGTACTCCATATAGCTAAGTTTAGAACCGTCTGGCTTCGTTGCCGAACCAGCCTGTATCACTACATAGCGTTCATAGTAGATGATCATATCCAGCTTCTTGGTGGGCAGACCAAGCAGATAACCGATCTTATTGGGCAGCGATTTGAAGTACCAGATATGAGCAACAGGGACCACCAGATTGATGTGTCCGATGCGCTCACGACGTACCTTCTTTTCTGTTACCTCAACACCGCAACGGTCACAAACGATACCCTTGTAACGGATGCGTTTGTACTTTCCGCAGGCACATTCGTAATCCTTAACCGGACCGAAGATGCGTTCGCAGAAAAGACCATCGCGCTCAGGTTTATGCGTGCGGTAGTTGATAGTTTCAGGTTTCAGCACCTCGCCGTAGGACTTCTCCAAAAGAGACTCCGGTGACGCCAGGCTAATGGTAATGCTCTGGAAGTTGCTGCTATAGTTGTTCTTATCGTTTTTCCTCAAAGCCATGTATTGGGAACTTAAATTCTAAAAAATGATTACTCCAGGGTGACCTTTAGTCCGAGTCCGTTCAATTCATGCAGTAGCACGTTGAAGGATTCCGGAATACCCGGTTCGGGCATCGGTTCACCTTTAACAATGGTCTCATAGGTCTTGGCCCGTCCCATTACGTCATCTGACTTGACCGTCAAAATTTCACGTAAAATATTAGACGCACCAAAAGCTTCCAGAGCCCATACCTCCATTTCCCCAAAACGCTGACCACCAAACTGTGCTTTTCCACCGAGGGGTTGTTGCGTGATAAGTGAGTAAGGACCAATGGAGCGGGCATGCATCTTATCATCCACCATGTGGCCGAGTTTTAACATGTAGATTACACCAACTGTGGCCGCTTGGTCAAAGCGCTCACCAGTTCCTCCATCATACAGATAGGTATGACCAAATTGCGGAATACCAGCCTCCTCAGTATATTTATTGATATCGTCAAGTGAAGCACCGTCAAAGATTGGGGTTGCAAACTTCTTTCCAAGTTTAAGACCAGCCCATCCAAGTACCGTTTCGTAGATCTGTCCGATATTCATCCGGGAAGGCACACCCAGCGGATTCAGAACGATATCCACCGGCGTTCCGTCTTCCAGGAACGGCATGTCTTCTTGACGAACGATCTTGGCAACAATACCCTTGTTACCGTGACGTCCCGCCATCTTATCACCAACTTTAAGCTTGCGCTTTTTGGCGATATAAACCTTGGCCATTTTTACGATACCCGATGGCAGCTCATCACCAATACTTATGGCAAAACGTTCGCGTTTGTATACACCGAGAATATCGTTCACTTTGATCTTGTAGTTGTGGATCAGAGTGGCGATCAGCTCATTCTTATCGATGTCAGTAGTCCATACACCACCTGTAATCCGAGTATAATCATCTATACCGTTAAGAATCTTCTGAGTAAACTTGGTGCCTTTGGGAATAACTTCCTCATTTAGATCATTCTTAACACCCTGAGAGGTTTTACCGGCAACCAGAATATTTAGTTTCTCAAGAAACTTCTGACGAACGATTTCCACCTTCATATTATAATCCTCTTCCAGTTTATCAAGGAGATCCTTGTCAGACAGGCGGGTCTTCCTGTCCTTAACTGAACGGGCAAACAACTTTTTGTCTATCACCACTCCGCTCAGCGAGGGACTGGCCTTGAGCGAAGCATCCTTAACATCTCCGGCTTTATCTCCAAAGATGGCACGCAAAAGTTTCTCTTCGGGTGTAGGATCTGATTCTCCTTTCGGAGTGATCTTTCCAATGAGAATATCACCTGCTTTAACTTCTGCACCGATACGGATAATACCATTCTCATCCAATTCACGGGTGGCATCTTCACTTACATTCGGGATATCCGCTGTAAGTTCTTCGGCACCAAGCTTGGTGTCACGCACATCAAGTGAATACTCGTCAATGTGGATAGACGTGAAGATATCGTCGCGAACCACTTTCTCAGAGATAACAATCGCATCCTCAAAGTTATATCCTTTCCAGGGCATGAAGGCCACCTTCAAATTGCGCCCCAGTGCGAGTTCACCATCCTGAGTGGCATAACCCTCACAAAGAACCTGACCTTTACTTACCTTCTCACCGGTGTTAACAATCGGCTTAATATTGATACAGGTACCCTGGTTGGTTTTTCTAAACTTAATCAGGTCATAAGTTTTAAAGTCATCCTCAAAACTAACAAGACGCTCATCCTCTGTGCGATCATACTTGATGGTAATGGTATTGGCATCAACGTATTCCACTACTCCCGTACCCTCAGAATTTATCAGCACACGGGAGTCAGTAGCCACCCGACCTTCCAGACCGGTACCTACGATAGGTGCTTCTGGACGGAGCAGCGGTACCGCTTGTCGCATCATATTTGATCCCATGAGGGCACGGTTGGCATCATCATGTTCAAGAAAAGGAATCAGAGATGCCGAGATGGACGCAATTTGGTTTGGCGATACGTCCATATAATCGATCTTATCCGGTTCAAGCAGCGGATAGTCTGCTTCTTCACGAACCTTAACACGATCATTTTCAAATTTACCGTCGTCCCCCACCGGCGCGTTGGCCTGGGCAATTACTTTTTCCTCCTCTTCCTCGGCACTGAGGTAAACCGGAGGCTTGGAAAAGTCAATCTCGCCATTCTTAACCTCGCGGTAAGGGGTTTCCAAGAATCCCATCTTGTTAACCTTGGCATAAACGCACATGGAAGAGATAAGACCGATGTTGGGTCCTTCTGGTGTTTCAATGGGGCAAAGACGTCCATAGTGAGTGTAGTGAACATCTCGTACCTCGAATCCAGCCCTTTCACGTGAAAGACCACCTGGTCCCAAAGCTGAGAGACGACGCTTGTGCGTAACCTCTGCAAGCGGGTTGGTCTGATCCATGAACTGAGACAGCTGGTTTGTTCCGAAGAAGGAGTTTATGACCGAGGACAGGGTCTTGGCATTGATCAGGTCAATAGGAGTAAACACCTCGTTGTCACGAACGTTCATGCGCTCACGGATGGTTCGGGCCATTCTTGCCAGGCCCACTCCGAACTGGTTAGCCATTTGCTCACCTACTGTGCGAACCCGTCTATTGCTCAGGTGATCGATGTCATCAACCTCAGCCTTAGAGTTGATCAGTTCGATAAGGTATTTTACAATACTCAGAATATCATCCTTGGTCAGAACCTGGGTATCGGCTTCAATATTAAGACCCAGTTTCTTGTTTAATCTGTAACGACCAACTTCACCCAGGTTATATCGCTGCTCTGAGAAGAAGAGTTTATCAATGATACCCCGGGCTGTTTCCTCATCCGGCGGCTCTGCATTGCGCAGCTGCCGGTAAATGTGTTCCACCGCTTCTTTTTCAGAGTTGGTAGGGTCCTTTTGCAGAGTATTGTGAATAATAGAATATTCTGAAGCCTCAATATCTTCCTTATGGAGAAGAATTGTTTGTACGTCGGCATCAATAATCTCCTCAATGTGTTCTTTTTCAAGTATCGTATCGCGGTCGAGGATTACTTCATTACGCTCGATGGATACCACTTCACCGGTATCTTCATCCACAAAGTCTTCGATCCAGGTCTTTAGAACACGAGCCGCCAGCTTACGGCCCAATACTTTCTTTAGGCCTGATTTAGAAACTTTAACCTCTTCAGCAAGGTCAAATATCTCCAGAATGTCTTTATCCCTTTCGTAACCGATGGAGCGCAGGAGTGTGGTAAGAGGAAGCTTCTTCTTACGGTCGATATATGCATACATCACGCTGTTGATGTCGGTAGCAAATTCAATCCAGCTACCCTTGAAAGGGATGATTCGGGCTGAATAAAGTTTAGTACCGTTTGCGTGGTAGCTCTGACCGAAGAAAACACCGGGCGAGCGGTGCAACTGAGAAACAATTACGCGCTCAGCTCCATTTACAATGAAAGTACCGCGTGGGCTCATGTAAGGAATCGTTCCCAGGTACACATCCTGTACTATGGTTTCAAAATCTTCGTGCTCTGGATCTGTACAATAGAGCTTCAGCCTTGCTTTGAGAGGCACGCTGAAAGTCAGTCCGCGAGCAATACATTCCTCCTCGCTGTAGCGGGGCGGATCTACAAAGTAGTCAAGGAATTCCAGTACAAACTGGTTTCTGGCATCAGTAATCGGGAAGTTTTCGCTGAAGGTGCGGAAAAGCCCTTCGTTGGCCCGGTCTGAAGGTTTGGTGTCAAGTTGGAAAAAGTCCTGAAAAGACTGGATCTGAATATCCAAAAAGTCTGGATAATCAAACGCATTTTTTATGGATGCGAAGCCAATTCTTTCCTTGTAGTTCAGTGTATCTGGATTATTGGACATTGGAGAAACTATAAAGTTAAATCAAACACAAAAGGGTTTAGGTCCATCACCCCGGGTGAACGGGACGAAAGACCTAAACCGTCAATCTCGGCAGAGTTAGTTGAGATCTTAATTAATCTCAACCTCAGCACCCGCTTCTTCCAATTGAGCTTTAAGTGCTTCTGCTTCGTCTTTTGCAACACCTTCTTTCAAAGGCTTGGGAGCTCCATCTACTAGCTCCTTGGCTTCTTTAAGACCTAAACCGGTAAGTTCTTTAACCAGTTTAACCACAGCAAGTTTAGAACTTCCAGCAGCTTTAAGGATAACGTTAAATTCAGTTTTTTCCTCTCCGCCTCCGGTTTCAGCACCCGCAGCAGGTCCAGCTACTGCAACAGCCGCTGCAGCAGGCTCAATTCCGTGCTCTTCTTTAAGATAAGCAGCAAGTTCGTTAACTTCTTTCACGGTTAAGTTCACCAGCTGATCTCCTAGTTCTTTGATATCCGCCATTTCGGTTTTCTTTTTTAAAAAAATTAATAATTACGCATTTATGTGGAAGCAAGAGTGCGTACACATTTGTTAGGCTGCTTCTCCCCTTTCTTCGAGGGCCTTGATAAGGCCACCAATAGTATTCTTTCCGCTTTGAAGGGCAGAAACAACATTCTTGGCAGGAGATTGCAGCAGGGCGATAACATCGCCGATCAGTTCGTTTTTGGACTTGAGGTTAGCAAGCGCCTCCAACTGATTATCACCAATAAAAACAGCCTCCTCAATGTATGCACCCTTTAAGATCGGCTTGTCCGCTTTCTTGCGGAACTCCTTCATCAATTTCGCAGGTGCATTTCCGCTTTCGGAAAGCATGATACTGGTATTCCCTTTAAGCGTTTCCACGATTGCTCCGAAATCTTTTTCAGAACGTTCTATGGCTTTCTTAAGGAGGGTATTTTTAACAACGCTGATCTGTATGCCGTTTTTGTAGCAGGCACGACGAAGATCACCGGTCTGCTGAGCATTTAGCCCGGCTATATCCGCAACATAAAGGATGTTAGTCTCCTTCAGCACTTCCGTCAGCTTGTCTATTTCCTGGTTTTTTTCTTCTCTTGTCATCTTAAAATCTCATTGTGCGTTTAGAAAGACTTAGGATCTACACTAATTCCCGGGCTCATGGTACTACTGAGACTAATGCTCCTCATGTAAGTGCCTTTCGATGCCGTGGGTTTCATCCGGGAAAGGGTCCTCAGCAGCTCTGCTGCATTGTCCTTAATCTTTTCAGCATCAAAAGAAACCTTACCTACAGAAGCATGTACGATACCGTAACGATCAACTTTAAAATCAATCTTACCTCCCTTTACATCCGAAACTGCCTTGGCTACATCCATAGTAACGGTTCCGGTTTTAGGATTAGGCATCAAGCCCCGGGGGCCGAGCACACGACCCAGAGGACCTATCTTACCCATAACACTAGGCATAGTAACAATAACGTCAACGTCCGTCCATCCGCCTTTGATTTTATCGATATACTCATCCAATCCAACGTAATCAGCACCTGCAGTTTTGGCCTCCTCTTCCTTATCAGGGGTTACCAGGGCCAGAACTTTCACGGTTTTGCCGGTTCCGTGGGGAAGGGTTACTACACCGCGTACCATTTGATTTGCTTTACGGGGATCAACCCCCAGACGTACGGCCAAGTCAACGGAAGCGTCAAATTTGGTTGTATTCACTTCTTTTACCAGAGCACTTGCCTCTGCAAGGGAATAGACTTTTTTGCGGTCTATTTTCTCCAGTGCAATTTTTCTTTTCTTACTTAAAACTGCCATTTCGTAATTTTTAGAAAGGTTTAGAACCGGTTACTGTCAGTCCCATACTACGGGCAGTTCCTGCAACCATCTTCATGGCAGATTCCACGGTGAAAGCATTGAGATCCTGCATTTTATCTTCTGCAATGGTTTTCACCTGATCCCATGACACCTTGCCTACCTTCTGAAGGTTACTCTGGGGAGAGCCCTTTTTAATTTTAGCAGCTTCCATCAGTTGCACCGCAGCCGGAGGAGTTTTGATGACAAATTCAAAAGACTTGTCAACATAAACGGTAATAACTACCGGCAGCACCTTACCCTGCTTATCCTGGGTACGAGCGTTGAACTGCTTACAGAATTCCATAATGTTCACACCCTTGGCACCCAAAGCAGGTCCTACGGGCGGTGAGGGATTTGCTGCCCCACCTCGAACCTGAAGCTTGATTAACGCGCTTATTTCTTTAGCCATTTCTTAAAACGTGTATTAATAAATCTAAATCCAGTGCCGGAGATGGAAGCTTCCCCGGGCTTATTGAGCTCACAATTTTTATCCTTCTTTCTCTACCTGCATATAGCTCAACTCCAGAGGGGTCTTTCTGCCGAAAATCTTAACCATCACCTCTAGCTTGCGCTTCTCTTCGTTGATTTTTTCTATGGTTCCATTAAAACCATTAAAAGGTCCGTCGATCACCTTTACGGTTTCCCCAATGATATATGGTATATTGATCTTCTCATCCACTTCGGAGAGCTCATCAACTTTACCAAGCATTCGGTTAACTTCTGATTGTCTCAGGGGCACAGGATCTCCGCCTTTGGTTTCGCCAAGAAAGCCGATCACCCCGTTAATATTTTTGATAGCGTGAACCATCTCTCCGGAGAGGTTGGCTTCGATCATAATATAGCCGGGAAAGTAATTTCTCTCCTTGCTTACCTTTTTTCCGTTCCGAATCTGGAACACTTTCTCCGTAGGCACCAGTACCTGGCCAAAGTAATCCTGCAATCCCTGATACTCTATCTCACTTTCAATATAGCCTTTGACCTTATTTTCCTGTCCGGAAATGGCCCTGACCACATACCATTGCTTTCCACTCTCACCCATGCTGCTTCTCCTTTGTTATTTAAATAAGTCGTAGAAGCCCTCGAGAGCCGTACTAATAATCTTGTCCATGGCAAAAATGAGCAGGGCGATCAGTATGGATGCCACTGCCACCAGCACAGTGGTGCGCTGGAGTTCTGACCAACTGGGCCAGGAGGTTTTATGCATCAGTTCCTGATAGGAATCCTGGAAATATGATTTAACTCTACTCATTATTTTATGCTTTGCACGGGTGGTAAGAATCGAACTCACGACCTTCGGTTTTGGAGACCGCTGCTCTACCAGCTGAGCTACACCCGTATTTCTCCGAAAACCACTCTAGTCATAAGAATCAGCCTCTTAAAATTGACAGCTGCAACTCTCGGATTTTTACTTTCCCTTTTTATGGCAGAAAGGTGATCCCGGAAATCCGGGAACACCTTTTCAACCATTATTCTAAAATAAGACGATGCCTTATTCAATAATCTCGGTTACCTGTCCGGCACCAACTGTTCTTCCACCTTCGCGAATTGCGAAACGAAGTCCTTTGTTGATAGCTACGGGAGCGATTAGGTTTACAGTAATTGAAACGTTATCACCAGGCATTACCATTTCAGTTCCTTCAGGGAGAATAATCTCACCGGTTACGTCAGTTGTGCGCAGGTAGAACTGAGGACGGTATTTATTGTGGAAAGGAGTGTGGCGACCACCTTCTTCTTTCTTAAGGATATACACCTCAGCCTTAAGCTTGGTATGAGGAGTAATTGATCCTGGTTTGCAGATAACCATACCACGACGGATATCAGACTTTTCAATACCACGGAGCAAGATACCCACGTTATCACCTGCTTCACCGCGGTCAAGGATCTTACGGAACATCTCAACACCGGTGATAGTAGAAGTAAGCTTTTCATCACCAAATCCGATGATTTCCACAGGATCACCAGTATTGGCAACACCAGTTTCAATACGACCAGTGGCCACTGTACCACGACCAGTGATTGAGAATACGTCTTCGATGGGCATCAGGAAAGGCTTCTCATTATCGCGCACAGGCTCTTCGATCCATGTATCAACCGCTTCCATAAGAGCCATTACTGTGTCAACCCATTTCTGCTCACCATTAAGGGCACCCAAGGCAGAACCTTGAATCACAGGAGTGTTGTCACCATCATACTCATAGAAAGACAATAGTTCACGGATTTCCATTTCAACCAGCTCAAGCAGTTCCTCGTCGTCTACCATATCCACTTTATTCATGAATACAACCATGCGCGGAATACCTACCTGACGACCGAGCAGAATGTGTTCACGGGTCTGAGGCATAGGACCATCAGTTGCAGCTACAACAAGGATAGCACCGTCCATCTGAGCAGCACCAGTAACCATGTTCTTTACGTAGTCAGCGTGACCAGGACAGTCAACGTGAGCATAATGACGGTTAGCGGTTTGGTACTCAACGTGGGAGGTGTTAATGGTGATACCGCGCTCTTTTTCTTCAGGAGCGTTGTCGATTGAATCGAAGGAACGTTTCTCAGAAAGACCGGCATTCGCCAATACATTAGTGATGGCGGCAGTCAAAGTGGTCTTACCGTGGTCAACGTGTCCGATAGTACCAATATTCAGGTGAGGCTTGGTACGTTGGAATGTTTCTTTTGCCATGGTTTTAAACTTCTGTTTTAATTAAATCATCTATAAAGCGAGACCACCGTGGTCTTTCACTTAGAGCCAATGAGGGGATTTGAACCCCTGACCTCTTCCTTACCAAGGAAACGCTCTACCCCTGAGCTACATCGGCAGTTACCAGTTAATTGGTTGATTTGTTAGTTGGTACCGGTTGCCAAAGCCTCACCATTTAACCAATTCCGAATCAACCAATAACTACCCTTAAGCGGGAAGCCTGCCTGAATGAATTCATTCTGGCGGGCGGGATTTGAACCTCCCGTATAACGGGAAAGGCGCGACCTGAGTCGCAATTTTTCTGGTTGCCCAGAAAGCCTGGCATTCTAACCCCATTCTCCACTTTGAGCGGGAAACGGGATTCGAACCCGCGACCCTCAGCTTGGAAGGCTGATGCTCTAGCCAGCTGAGCTACTCCCGCTTTTTTCTCCGCTTGCAACGGAATCTGGCACCGTTCGCCATAACTTAAAGGGTGGCGAACTTCACTTACCGCAGCCTTGGCTCCAGTAAGCACTTTTAACATTTAAAGAACAATTTGTTCACCTATTCTCAAGCTTCTGTGAACGCTGTCCACCTAAGCCAAAGCTTTAATGAACGCTGTGGGGAGAGCAGGATTCGAACCTGCGAAGGTGTAAACCAACAGATTTACAGTCTGTCCTCGTTGGCCGCTTGAGTATCTCCCCTCTGTACTATTCTCTGACAGCTGGCTTGATTTAAAAAACAAAAACAAACCCCTCTATCTAAAAAAGAGCGACACAAACCCTCCGTGTGTAGCTCATTTTTTTATGAGCCTGTGGAGGGATTCGAACCCCCGACCAGCTGATTACAAATCAGCTGCTCTGGCCAACTGAGCTACACAGGCAAGTTTTAGGTATCTATATAAAAGAAC
>Ga0129341_1325242_pt1 | contig 12567 bp, 7 predicted proteins | sample CPBNA2_6_FD_109917 | JGI IMG/M metagenome (GOLD analysis project Ga0129341, IMG submission 109917) | Freshwater to marine salinity gradient microbial communities from Chesapeake Bay, USA - CPBay_Sum_15_0.8_RNA2 (Metagenome Metatranscriptome) | ecosystem: Environmental > Aquatic > Marine > Coastal...
AAACAACAATAATTATGGCTAAAGAAACATTTGACCGGTCGAAACCCCACTTAAATATTGGAACTATTGGTCACGTAGATCACGGAAAAACAACTCTTACTGCAGCAATCACAAAAGTGCTTGCAGATGCAGGTTTTTCTGAAGCAAGAAGCTTTGATCAAATTGACAACGCTCCTGAAGAAAAAGAGCGTGGAATCACGATCAACACTTCACACGTTGAATACCAAACAGCAAATCGTCACTACGCACACGTGGATTGTCCAGGTCACGCCGACTATGTAAAGAACATGGTTACTGGTGCTGCTCAAATGGATGGTGCTATACTTGTTGTTGCTGCAACAGATGGCCCTATGCCACAAACTAGAGAACATATCCTTTTGGGACGCCAAGTAGGTGTACCACGTATTGTAGTGTTCTTGAATAAAGCAGACATGGTGGATGATGAAGAATTACTAGAATTAGTTGAAATGGAAGTACGTGAATTACTTTCTTTTTATGACTATGACGGAGATAATACACCTGTTGTTTTAGGTTCTGCTCTTGGAGCATTGAACGGAGAGCAAAAATGGGTCGATACCGTAGTGAAATTAATGGATGAAGTAGATACATGGATCGAATTGCCCAAGCGTGACGTCGACAAAGACGCTCTAATGCCTGTGGAAGATGTATTCTCAATTACTGGTCGTGGTACTGTTGCTACTGGTCGTATTGAAACAGGAGTATTCAATACTGGAGATGAAGTTGATATCATTGGTATGGGTGCTGAAAAATTAAAATCTACAGTTACCGGAGTTGAGATGTTTAGAAAAATATTAGACCGTGGGGAAGCTGGAGATAACGTAGGTATCCTTTTGAGAGGTATCGAAAAAACCGATATCAAAAGAGGTATGGTAATCTGTAAGCCAGGTTCTGTAACTCCTCACGCTAAATTTAAAGCCGAGGTATATATCTTGAAAAAAGAAGAAGGTGGTCGTCACACACCATTCCATAACAACTACCGTCCACAGTTTTACGTTCGTACTACTGACGTTACAGGAAATATTGCTTTACCTGACGGAGTTGAAATGGTAATGCCTGGTGATAACTTAACGATCAATGTTGACTTAATTAGCCCAATCGCTTTAAGCATTGGACTACGTTTTGCGATCCGTGAAGGGGGTAGAACTGTAGGGGCTGGACAGGTTACCGAAATCCTAGACTAAGTAAAATGTTTTTAAAATGACATTGAAGGTGTCCCGTAAACACGGGACGCCTTTTGTGTCAAATAAAAACGGGTTTAGCTCAGTTGGTAGAGCACTGGTCTCCAAAACCAGGTGTCGGGAGTTCGAGCCTCTCAACCCGTGCTGATAAAAATAATAGATGGCAGCAATGATTGATTATATAAAAGATTCATTTGAGGAATTAAAAAATAACGTTTCTTGGACTGAACGTTCCGAACTTCAGCGTTTGGTAGTCATTGTACTTGTGTTTTCTGTCCTATTTTCTTTGGCAATATGGGGTGCAGACACCTTGCTTTCCAAAGTGATACAGTTTTATTTTAATTTGATCGGATAAGGATGGCTACAACGACAAGCGATAAAAAATGGTATGTAGTTCGTGCTGTGAGCGGTCAAGAGGCAAAAATCAAAGACTACATCATGTCTGAGATTACACGCTTTAGTTACGACCACCTTGTTGAGGACATTTTAGTTCCTACAGAAAAGGTTGTACAAATTCGCAATGGAAAAAAAATTAGTAAAGAGCGCACTTATTTTCCAGGATATATTATGATCAAAGCAAATTTATCTGGAGAACTTCCACACATCATCAAGTCAGTTACCAATGTTATTGGATTTTTAGGAGAGACCAAAGGGGGAGAGCCCATACCTATGCGTGAAGCAGAAGTTAACAGAATGCTTGGTAAGGTGGATGAATTAGCCCTTACTACAGAACACATTTCCATTCCTTTCAACGTAGGTGAAAATGTAAAAGTTATTGATGGTCCATTTAACGGATTTACGGGGACTATCGAAAAAGTAAATGAAGAAAAACGCAAACTCGAAGTGATGGTTAAAATCTTCGGACGAAAGACCCCGCTAGAGTTGAGTTATATGCAAGTAGAAAAACTATAAATGTTACATAAATTAAGATGGTGTAGCCGCTTCCAACTTCTACACCCCCTTAAAATTAAATTAGACAATGGCAAAAGAAGTAAGTAAAGTATTAAAACTACAAGTTCGGGGAGGTGCTGCGAATCCATCGCCACCGGTTGGACCCGCGCTCGGATCTGCAGGAGTCAATATCATGGAGTTTTGTAAGCAGTTTAATGCACGAACCCAAGATAAACCTGGTAAAGTTTTACCAGTAGCGATTACTGTATATGTTGACAAGTCCTTTGAGTTTGTCATCAAGACTCCGCCAGCGGCCGTTCAACTGATGGAAGCAGCCAAAGCTAAAAAAGGTTCTGGAGAACCCAATCGAAAAAAAGTGGCTACGGTCACTTGGGATCAGGTAAAAGTTATCGCAGAAGATAAAATGCCTGACCTCAATGCCTTTACCGTAGAGTCTGCTATGAAAATGGTAGCGGGTACGGCACGTTCGATGGGATTCAAAATCTCAGGAGAAGCTCCCTTTTAATCTTTAATAGTAAGCAATGGCTAGATTAAGTAAAAAACAAAAAGAAGCGCGAGCAAAAGTAGATCCTAAAAAAATCTATTCACTCCAAGAAGCTTCTGCTTTGGTAAAAGAAATTACCAATACAAAATTTGATGCGAGCGTTGACTTGGCAGTTCGACTGGGTGTTGATCCCAAAAAAAGCCAATCAAATTGTTCGTGGTGTAGTTACCCTACCTCACGGTACAGGAAAGGACGTTCGCGTTCTCGCCTTGGTAACTCCAGATAAAGAAGCAGATGCCAAAGAGGCAGGTGCAGATTTTATAGGTCTTGATGACTACCTTCAGAAGATCAAAGGAGGATGGACCGACGTTGACGTAATTGTCACTATGCCCAGTGTGATGGGAAAATTAGGCCCTTTAGGTCGTGTATTAGGTCCTCGTGGCTTAATGCCCAACCCCAAAACGGGAACTGTCACCATGGATATCAAAAAGGCTGTAGCCGACGTCAAAGGAGGTAAAATTGATTTTAAAGTGGATAAGACAGGAATTGTTCATGCTTCCATTGGAAAAGCATCTTTTTCTGCGGAAAAGATTTTTGAAAATGCAGATGAGCTGTTGAAAACCATTTTAAAGTTAAAGCCTTCAACCTCAAAAGGAATTTATGTCAAAAGCGTTTATATGTCTAGTACGATGAGTCCTGGGATTTCCATAGACACCAAACTAGCCTAACGCACAATACGCAAGCAATGACAAGACAAGAAAAAAACGAAGCAATTGAAAGCCTTAAAGAAGCATTAGGAGGAGTTAAAAACCTTTATTTAGCGGATATTGCAGGGTTGGATGCAAAACAAACAAGCAACCTGAGAAGGGCTTGTTTCAAGCAGAATATAAAACTGCAAGTGGTTAAAAATACATTACTCGCCAAAGCTATGGAAGCTTCCGTTCATGACTTTGGAGAGTTGACAGGGATCCTGAAAGGGAATACCTCGTTGATGTTTTCCGAATCGGGAAATGCACCTGCAAAGGTGATCAAGGACTTTAGAAAAAAGTCGGACAAACCCATTTTAAAAGGTGCTTTTATTGAAGAAGCCGTTTACATTGGGGATGACCAACTAGACGCCTTAGTTGCGATCAAATCTAAAGATGAGTTGATTGGAGATATTTTAACATTGTTACAATCGCCAACCAAAAACGTGGTTTCTGCACTTCAGTCAGGAGGTGGGAAACTCTCTGGAATTTTAAAAACACTTTCAGAACGTTAAACCCTGACCCAAAAAAGTACGCACTCGAATTAACACAATAAAGTTTTAACAGAAAAATTAGTAACATGGCAGATTTAAAAGAATTCGCAGAACAACTAGTCAACTTGACGGTAAAAGAAGTCAATGAGTTGGCAGATATTTTAAAAGATGAGTACGGAATCGAACCTGCAGCTGCTGCAGTTGCGGTTGCTGGACCTGCTGGTGGCGGAGCCACTGGAGATGCAGCAGAGGAAAAGTCAGAATTTGACGTGATCCTTAAAGCCGCGGGAGGTTCTAAACTCGCAGTAGTAAAATTAGTAAAGGAATTGACTGGTCTTGGGCTTAAAGAAGCTAAAGAATTAGTTGACGGTGCACCCGCTCCATTGAAAGAAGGAGTTGCTAAAGATGAAGCTGAAGCGCTTCAAAAATCTCTAGAAGAAGCAGGTGCCGAGGTTGAGCTTAAGTAGTCTCAATCCATACCAATAGAGGTCTAGGCTTTTGGATTTTTTCCAAAGGCCTATCCCTTTTTAATGTCCGCCCCTTTTGTATGATGACCCTTAAAAACACAGTTAGATGCCTAGTAAACAGAGCCAAAGAACCAACTTCGCAGGAGCAAAACACACTCCCAATTATCCTGATTTTCTGGATATTCAAATTAAATCTTTTCAAGATTTTTTCCAGCTAGAAACAAAATCTGACGAACGTAATGTAGAAGGTCTCTTCAATACGTTTAAAGAAAATTTCCCCATTTCAGATACCAGAAATCAATTTGCTCTCGAATTTTTAGACTATTTCGTGGATCCTCCACGCTATTCAATTCAAGAATGTATCGAAAGAGGACTGACTTATTCCGTTCCGCTTAAGGCACGTTTAAAACTGTATTGTAACGATCTAGAGCACGAAGATTTTGAAACAATTGTCCAAGATGTCTTTTTAGGGACTATCCCCTATATGACACCTAGCGGTACTTTTGTTATCAATGGTGCAGAACGTATTGTTGTTTCTCAATTACACCGTTCACCTGGAGTTTTCTTTGGCCAATCCTTTCACGCCAACGGTACAAAATTATACTCAGCCCGAGTGATTCCATTTAAGGGTTCTTGGATTGAATTTGCTACGGATATCAATAGCGTTATGTACGCCTACATTGACCGTAAGAAAAAATTACCTGTAACGACTTTGTTCCGAGCGATTGGTTTCGAACATGATCGTGACATCCTTGAAATTTTTGATCTTGCAGAAGAAATTAAAGTAACCAAAGCAGGACTAAAACGAGTTTTAGGAAGAAAATTGGCAGCACGTGTATTAAAGACTTGGCATGAAGACTTTGTCGATGAAGATACAGGAGAAGTTATTTCTATTGAGCGTAACGAAATTATTATCGATCGGGATACTATCCTCGAAAAGGAACACATCGATGAGATTATGGAGGCAAGTGTAAAAAACATTCTTTTACACAAAGTCGATGCGCATATGTCAGACTATGCCATCATTTACAATACTCTGCAAAAAGATCCAACCAATTCCGAAAAAGAAGCGGTAGAGCATATTTATCGCCAGTTGCGTAATGCAGAACCACCAGACGAAGATACTGCTCGTGGAATCATCGATAAGCTGTTTTTCTCTGACCAAAGGTATAACCTAGGTGAAGTAGGACGTTATCGAATGAATAAAAAACTCGGTTTAGATGTTGAAATGGACAAACAAGTTTTGACCAAATTAGATATCATTACCATTGTAAAATATTTGATTGAATTGATCAACTCTAAAGCAGAGATTGATGATATCGACCACCTTTCCAACCGACGTGTACGAACAGTAGGAGAGCAGTTGTCTTCTCAGTTTGGAGTAGGTCTTGCCCGTATGGCAAGAACCATCCGAGAGCGTATGAATGTGCGGGATAACGAGGTATTTACTCCCATTGATCTAATTAACGCGAAAACATTATCCTCAGTAATCAACAGTTTCTTTGGAACCAACCAGTTGTCGCAGTTTATGGATCAAACCAATCCATTGGCAGAAATTACCCACAAACGTCGTTTGTCTGCCTTAGGACCTGGAGGACTTTCTCGAGAACGTGCTGGATTTGAGGTGCGGGATGTACACTACACCCACTATGGTCGCCTTTGTCCTATTGAAACTCCTGAAGGACCGAATATTGGATTGATATCCTCCCTCGGAGTATATGCAAAAGTGAACAATCTTGGCTTTATTGAGACACCTTATCGTAAAGTTGAAAACGGAAAGATCAACTTGAAAGAAACTCATTACCTCAGTGCTGAGGAAGAAGAGGATCAGTTGATTGCTCAAGCCAATATCAACTTTGATAAATCTGGACAGATACTCGATGATAAAATCATTGCCCGAGATCAAGCCGATTTCCCTGTGGTGTCTCCCGAACAGATTAACTATACCGACGTAGCACCCAATCAGATCGCTTCGATTTCAGCATCTTTAATTCCCTTTTTGGAACATGATGATGCCAACCGTGCGCTGATGGGATCTAACATGATGCGTCAGGCAGTACCTCTTTTACGTCCTGAGTCTCCTATTGTGGGAACAGGATTGGAAAAGCAAGTTGCTTCGGATTCTCGTGTTTTGATCAATGCGGAAAGTGACGGTGTAGTTGAGTATGTCGATGCAGAAAAAATATCTATCCGTTATGACTTTACAGAAGAACAAGGTCTGGTTAGTTTTGATGGAAATTTAAAATCTTATAATCTAGTTAAATTTAGAAAAACCAACCAAGGTACTTGTATCAATCTAAAGCCGATAGTAAAAAAGGGTGATCGTGTTTCAAAAGGTCAGGTCTTGTGTCAGGGGTATGCTACCGAAGCTGGAGAATTGGCTTTGGGAAGAAATATGAAAGTAGCCTTCATGCCTTGGAAAGGGTACAACTTTGAAGATGCAATCGTGATTTCTGAAAAAGTAGTTCGACAAGACATTTTTACCTCCATTCACATTGATGAATATTCTTTGGATGTTCGCGACACAAAATTGGGAACGGAAGAGTTGACCAACGACATCCCGAATGTCAGTGAAGAAGCTACGAAAGACTTGGATGAAAATGGAATGATCCGCATTGGAGCTGAAGTCAATCCTGGAGATATTTTAATAGGGAAAATTACTCCTAAGGGAGAATCTGACCCTACTCCAGAAGAAAAATTATTACGCGCTATTTTTGGGGATAAAGCAGGAGATGTAAAAGATGCTTCGTTGAAAGCACCACCCTCTTTACGTGGAGTAGTAATTGACAAAAAACTCTTTACTCGTTCGGTAAAAGACAAACGCAAACGCAACCAAGACAAGCAAGAATTGGAGGCACTAGAAGATGTGTTTGACGTAAAATTTGAAGAATTGAAAACTGTTTTGATTGATAAACTGTTTTCAATAGTCAATGGTAAAACCTGTCAAGGAATCACCAACGACCTAGGTGAAGAAATTCTTCCAAAAGGCAAGAAATACACCTTAAAGTTACTTTCCGCAGTGGAGGACTATACCCATTTAGCGAAAAGTACTTGGACGACTTCAAAGGAAACCAACGAATTGATCGCAGATTTGATTCACAACTACAAAATCAAAGAAAATGATCTGCAAGGAGCCCTTCGTCGCGAGAAATTTACGATCAGTGTGGGAGATGAACTTCCTGCAGGAATCAAAAAATTAGCAAAAGTATACATAGCGAAAAAGCGCAAGCTTAAAGTAGGAGATAAAATGGCAGGACGTCATGGAAACAAAGGGATTGTAGCTCGAATTGTCCGTGAGGAAGAAATGCCATTCCTCGAAGACGGAACGCCGGTAGATATCGTATTGAATCCATTAGGTGTACCTTCTCGAATGAATATTGGTCAGATTTATGAAACCGTTTTAGGATGGGCAGGTCAAAACTTAGGAGAGAAATATGCTACTCCTATATTTGATGGAGCCTCTATAGATCAGATCAATGCCTTGACAGAAAAAGCCAATGTACCTTTATATGGACATACATATTTGTATGATGGAGGGACAGGAGAGCGCTTTGACCAGCCTGCTACAGTAGGGGTGATTTATATGTTAAAATTAGGACATATGGTCGATGACAAAATGCACTCGCGTTCTATTGGACCGTATTCATTGATTACGCAACAACCTCTAGGAGGTAAAGCACAATTTGGAGGTCAGCGTTTTGGAGAAATGGAAGTATGGGCACTCGAAGCCTATGGAGCATCCAGCACCCTTCAAGAAATTTTGACCGTAAAATCCGATGATGTGGTAGGTAGAGCAAAAACCTATGAAGCCATTGTGAAAGGCGATACATTGCCAGAACCTGGATTGCCCGAATCCTTCAACGTATTGATGCACGAGCTGAAGGGACTAGGACTTGACATTCGATTGGAAGAATAATTTTTAAAAAGACGAAATTTAGCTATGGCTAGAAATAACGAAATCATTACGCAAAAAAAATTCAATAAAATCTCTATTGGTTTAGCCTCGCCTGAGATCATCCTAGGAAACTCTCGTGGAGAAGTATTAAAGCCTGAGACGATCAATTATCGGACACACAAACCAGAACGTGACGGACTTTTCTGTGAGCGCATCTTTGGCCCAGTCAAAGATTTTGAATGCGCCTGTGGAAAATATAAAAGAATCCGTTATAAAGGAATCGTTTGTGACCGTTGTGGGGTAGAAGTTACTGAAAAGAAAGTCCGAAGAGACCGTGTGGGGCACATCAACTTGGTGGTACCTGTAGCACATATTTGGTATTTTCGTTCACTTCCTAACAAGATTGGATATTTACTTGGACTTCCTTCCAAGAAGCTCGATATGATTATCTATTATGAGCGCTATGTAGTCATCCAACCTGGAATTGGCAAAAATGAAGAAGGTGAACCTTTGCAATCGATGGACTTCTTGACGGAGGAAGAATACCTGAACGTCATGGAGCAAATCCCGCTAGAAAACCAGTATTTGGAAGACTCAGACCCGGAAAAGTTTATTGCTAAAATGGGTGCAGAATGTTTAATTGAATTGCTTTCTCGCATCGATTTGGAATCCCTTTCTTTTGAATTGCGTCATAAGGCAAACAACGAAACATCAAAACAACGTAAAACAGAAGCCTTAAAGCGACTACAAGTTGTTGAGGCGTTTCGCGATGCCAATGAACGTGGAGAAAACCTTCCTGAGTGGATGATCATGAAAGTGATTCCAGTAATTCCACCTGAATTACGACCTTTAGTTCCACTAGATGGAGGACGTTTTGCCACTTCAGATTTGAACGACCTTTATCGTCGTGTGATTATTCGAAACAACCGTTTGAAGCGTTTGGTAGAGATCAAAGCTCCTGAGGTGATCTTGCGAAACGAAAAGCGAATGTTACAAGAATCTGTAGATTCCTTATTTGATAATACACGTAAAGCTTCAGCAGTAAAAACAGACTCCAACCGTCCTTTAAAATCACTTTCGGATTCACTTAAAGGAAAGCAAGGACGTTTCCGACAAAACCTATTGGGTAAACGAGTAGATTACTCTGCCCGTTCAGTAATTGTTGTGGGACCTGAGTTAAAACTATTTGAATGTGGATTGCCTAAAGATATGGCAGCCGAATTGTACAAACCCTTCATTATCCGCAAGATTATTGAAAGAGGAATTGTGAAAACGGTCAAATCTGCGAAAAAGATAATCGATCGAAAAGAACACGTAGTTTGGGATATTTTGGAAAATGTATTGAAAGGTCATCCGGTACTCTTGAACCGTGCACCCACACTACACCGTTTGGGTATCCAAGCATTCCAGCCTAAACTTATTGAAGGAAAAGCCATCCAACTACATCCTCTGGTTTGTACTGCCTTTAATGCAGACTTTGACGGAGACCAGATGGCGGTTCATTTACCTTTAGGACCTGAGGCCATCCTGGAAGCACAGCTTTTAATGTTGGCATCCCACAATATACTAAACCCAGCAAATGGATCACCCATCACCGTACCCTCACAAGACATGGTATTGGGATTGTACTATATGACCAAAGCTCGAAAGTCAACGCCGAAAGAAAAAGTAAAAGGCGAAGGCTTGACCTTCTATTCAGTAGAAGAAGTACATATAGCATACAATGAAAAGCGTGTGAATCTCAATGCGATGATCAAAATCAGAACAAAGGTACTTAACGATGCAGGAGTTCTGGAAAATCAAATTATTGATACAACGGTAGGACGTGTCTTGTTCAACGAAGTTGTTCCAGAAGCAGCAGGTTTCTTTAATGTGGTCTTGACCAAGAAAAACTTACGCGAAATCATTGGAGATGTTCTCAAAGTGACTAGCGTTCCTGAAACTGCAGCCTTTTTGGATAAAATCAAAGGCATGGGATATGGATTTGCCTTTAAAGGCGGTCTCTCCTTTAGCTTAGGAGATATTATTATTCCACCAGAAAAACTCACCATGATTGACGAGGCCAATGGTCAAGTCGATAGCGTTATCGGAAACTATAACATGGGTCTGATTACCAACAATGAGCGATATAATCAGGTGATTGACATTTGGACTTCTACCAATGCAAAATTGACCGAATTGGCAATGAAACGTATTAGTGAAGACCAACAAGGATTTAATTCTGTATTTATGATGTTGGATTCTGGAGCTCGGGGATCTAAAGAACAAATACGTCAGTTGACCGGTATGCGGGGCTTGATGGCAAAACCCAAAAAATCTAACGTAGGTGGAGGAGAAATTATCGAAAATCCGATTCTTTCAAACTTTAAAGAAGGACTTTCGATTTTGGAATACTTTATCTCTACCCACGGAGCACGAAAAGGGCTTGCTGATACCGCATTAAAAACAGCAGATGCGGGTTATCTAACCCGTCGTCTTCACGATGTATCTCAAGACGTCATTGTCAATATTGAAGATTGCGAAACGTTACGAGGAGTAGAAGTCAAACCTCTCAAGAAAAACGAGGAGGTTGTAGAGACACTTGGTGAACGTATTTTAGGACGCGTTACCCTACACGATATTGTAGATCCTCGTACCAATGAGGTTATCATTGCTTCTGGAGAAGAAGTCAAAGAAGCACATATTGCCCGAATAAAAGATACACCTATAGAGTCTGCCGAAGTCCGTTCTCCCTTGACTTGTGCTGCCCAATACGGGATATGTGCAAAATGTTATGGTAGAAACCTTGCTACTGGTAAAATTGTTCAACGTGGTGAAGCTGTAGGGGTAATTGCAGCTCAATCTATTGGAGAGCCAGGTACTCAGTTGACTTTAAGAACCTTCCACGTAGGAGGAGTTGCAGGGAATATCTCTGAGGAGAACAAGCTCGTCACCAAGTTTGATGGAGTTGCTGAAATTGAAGATCTAAAGACTGTTAATGGTAAAGATGCCGATGGTAAAGATGCTGAAATTGTCATTTCGAGAACTACGGAAATTAAAATTTTAGACGCTAAAACCAAAAGCGTACTCAGTACCAACAACATTCCTTATGGTTCATCACTTCAAATTAAGAATGGAGCGAAAGTTAAAAAAGGAACTATTGTGTGCCAGTGGGATCCATTCAACGGTGTAATTGTTTCTGAGTTTACAGGGAAAATTGTATTTGAAAACATCGAACAAGGAGTAACCTATCAAGTAGAAATTGATGAACAAACTGGTTTCCAAGAAAAAGTAATTTCTGAATCTAGAAACAAAAAAATCATTCCCACCTTATCCATTGCGGACAAGAAAGGAAATGTATTGCGATCCTACAATTTACCTGTGGGAGCTCACTTGATTGTCAATGAGGGAGACCAGATAGAAGAAGGAAAAATTCTAGTGAAAATTCCACGTAAATCTGCAAAATCTGGAGATATTACAGGAGGTTTGCCTCGTGTAACGGAATTATTCGAAGCACGAAATCCATCCAATCCTGCTGTAGTCTCTGAAATTGACGGGGTGGTTTCTTTTGGTAAAATCAAAAGAGGAAATCGTGAGATCATTGTAGAATCTAAGTTTGGATACATCAAAAAATATTTGGTCAAACTTTCCAATCAGATTTTGGTTCAAGAAAACGATTTTGTTAAAGCGGGAATGCCATTATCTGACGGATCGACAACTCCAGCGGATATTTTGAACATCAAAGGGCCTTCTGCTGTGCAGCAATACCTCGTGAATGAAATCCAAGAAGTTTATAGACTTCAAGGAGTGAAAATCAATGACAAACATTTTGAAGTCGTTGTGCGCCAAATGATGCGTAAGGTTCGTATACTAGATCCAGGAGATTCTATTTTCTTAGAAAATCAGTTGGTTTTCCGTTACGACTTTATCAAAGAAAATGACACTTTATTTGGAATGAAAATTGTAGAAGAAGTTGGAGATTCTGAAAACCTAAAGCAAGGACAGATTGTTTCTTCACGTCAGTTGCGTGATGAAAATTCATTGCTAAAACGCGAAGACAAGAATTTGGTAGTAGCCCGAGATGCTGCTGCAGCAACAGCCAAGCCAGAATTGCAGGGGATTACCCGTGCATCGCTACAAACCAAGTCCTTTATCTCTGCAGCTTCCTTCCAGGAAACTACCAAGGTATTGAACGAAGCAGCGGTAAACGGAAAAGTAGATTTCTTAGAAGGTTTGAAAGAGAATGTCATTGTGGGGCATAAGATCCCTGCTGGTACAGGACTGAGAACTTATAACGATATTATTGTAGGTTCAAAAGAGGAATATAAAAGTCTTTTGATTGACAAAGAAGAGGAAATAAGTTTCTAAACATGAGTGATAAAAAAGCCCCA
>Ga0129341_1010923_pt1 | contig 12052 bp, 7 predicted proteins | sample CPBNA2_6_FD_109917 | JGI IMG/M metagenome (GOLD analysis project Ga0129341, IMG submission 109917) | Freshwater to marine salinity gradient microbial communities from Chesapeake Bay, USA - CPBay_Sum_15_0.8_RNA2 (Metagenome Metatranscriptome) | ecosystem: Environmental > Aquatic > Marine > Coastal...
ACAGGAAGAATTGAAAGAGGAGTAATCAACACTGGAGATCCAGTAGAGATCGTTGGTATGATGAGAGATGGTGAGAAACCATTGACTTCAACTATCACAGGTGTTGAGATGTTCCGTAAAATCCTAGAAAGAGGTGAGGCTGGTGATAACGCAGGTCTTCTTCTTAGAGGTATTGACAAAAATGATATAAAAAGAGGTATGGTTATCGTTAAGCCAGGCTCAGTAAACCCACACAAGAAATTCAAGTGTGAGGTATACGTTCTTGGTAAAGATGAAGGAGGTAGACACACACCATTCTTCAACGGATACAGACCTCAGTTTTATTTCAGAACTACTGACGTTACTGGTGATGTAAAACTACCAGATGGTGTTGAGATGGTAATGCCGGGTGATAATGTATCACTTGAGGTGAGTTTGCTTAATACTATTGCGATGGAAAAAGGATTGAGATTTGCGATCAGAGAAGGAGGTAGAACAGTAGGTGCAGGTCAGGTAACTGAAATACTCGAATAAGAAGTTATTTGACTCTTAACAAATTGATATCATGAATTAAGCACTCATTAATTTGAGTGCTTAATTTTCTGCATTATAGCAGTTATGTATTCGACCCATAGGGGAGTAGCTCAATTGGTAGAGCGACGGTCTCCAAAACCGTAGGCTGCGGGTTCGATTCCTGTCTCCCCTGCAATTAAAAGACGAAAGAATATGAACGATCTTATTCTATATATCAAAGAAAGCTACAACGAGCTGATTCACAAGGTTACATGGCCAACGTGGCCAAGCCTGTTCAGCAGTTCAAGGCTTGTTATTATCGCGACAATAATCTTGTCCTTGGTCATATTCTTGATGGATGTAGTATCCAAAGGGGTGCTAACAAGGATATACGAGTTGAATTTTATTTAATCTGAGATAATATTTCTCATGTCAGAAGAAACTAGATGGTACTCTCTTCGCGTAATAAGCGGAAAAGAGAAGAAAATAAAGGAATATATCGAGCTTGAGCTGCAGAGAAAGAAGTGGAATGATTTTGTGACCCAGGTTCTTGTTCCTACAGAGAAAGTGTATAAAATTAGAAACGGTAAGAAAGTTATCCTTGAAAGAAACATTCTTCCAGGTTATATACTTATAGAAGCTCTGCCATCTAAGTTTACAGGAGAGATGATCACAACCATAGCCAATGTGCCTAATGTGATTCATTTTCTTGGAAAATCGAACCCGATTCCTATGCGCCAGTCTGAGGCCAACAGAATGCTGGGTAAAGTCGATGAGTCTCAAGAAGTGGGCGAATCCATGCTTGAGCCATTCATCGTTGGTGAGACAGTGAAGATAATAGATGGCCCTTTCAATGATTTCGTTGGTGAAATCAAGGAAGTCAACGAAGAAAAGAAAAAGTTGAAAGTCATCGTTAAGATATTCGGCCGTGGAACAGAGGTCGAACTGAATTTTATGCAAGTAGAAAAACAATAAGTCATTTAAGATAATTTGTTATGGCGAAGGAAGTAGAAGGCTTTATCAAACTACAGGTCAGGGGAGGATCAGCAAACCCTTCTCCACCAGTAGGCCCTGCACTGGGTGCTAAAGGTGTTAACATCATGGAATTCTGTAAGCGTTTCAACGCAAAGACAGAAGACCAAAGAGGAAAGGTCTTGCCGGTTGTAGTGACTGTCTATAAAGACAAGTCATTCGACTTTATCATCAAGACTCCACCTGCTGCTGTACAGTTGATGGAAGCTGCTAAATTGAAAAAGGGATCTTCAGAATCCAATCGTGACAAAGTGGGCTCCGTTACTTGGGACCAAGTAAAAGCGATCGCTGAAGATAAAATGCCAGACCTCAACGCATTTACCGTTGAATCAGGAATGAAAATGGTTGCTGGGACAGCCAGAAGCATGGGGATAGTCGTCAAAGGTACGCCCCCATGGGAAGCATAAATTAATTTTTTTTAACAAGGGAGTTCGCATAATACCGAACGCTAAAACCTTTAATTATGGCAAAACTTACTAAAAAGAGAAAAGTTGCAAATGCCAAAGTCGATCAGGATAAATTATATCTGCTCGACGAGGCTATGAGCCTGGTAAAGGAAGTCAACACCGCAAAATTCGATGCATCCGTTGACTTGCACATCCGCTTGGGTGTGGATCCACGAAAGGCTGACCAGGCTATCAGGGGTACCGTAACTCTTCCCCACGGTACAGGAAAATCAAAATCGGTTCTAGTACTTTGTACACCAGACAAGGAAGAAGAAGCCAAGGCTGCTGGTGCTGACTACGTAGGGCTTGATGAGTATATCACAAAAATCCAGCAAGGATGGACAGATGTAGATGTGATCATCGCTGCTCCTAATGTAATGGCACAGTTGGGTCGTGTAGGACGTATTCTAGGTCCTCGTGGCTTGATGCCAAACCCTAAGTCAGGTACTGTTACACCTAATGTAGGTGACGCAGTAAAAGACGTAAAGGGTGGTAAAATCGCCTTCCGGGTTGACAAATACGGAATTATCCACAGCACAGTAGGTCGCGTGTCTTTCAGTCCTGAAAAGTTGACTGAGAACGCTAAGGAGTTGTTGACAACGATCCAGCGTTTACGTCCTGCCTCGGCAAAGGGTAATTACCTTAAGTCGATCAGCGTAGCTTCTACGATGAGTCCGGGTATCAAAGTTGAAACCAAAATTTAAGTTCATTTTAAAAAAGCCTAAAAATGACCAGAGAAGAAAAATCAGTGGTGATCCAGGAATTGAGCGAGAAGTTCAAAGTATCACCCTATTTCTATATAGCAGACTCTTCGGAATTGACCGTAGAGGAAATTAATAAGTTCAGGGGTCTTTGTTTTGAGAAAGGCGTAGAGATGCGTGTCGTCAAAAATACCCTGATACAGAAAGCTCTTGAAGCTGCTGGAGGTGAAGAATCAGGATATGAGGAAATTTATGGTGCCCTTAAAGGACCTTCTTCATTGATGTTTACAGAAGTAGCCAATTCACCAGCCAAGCTGATCAAGGAGTTCAGAGAATCATTCGATAAGCCACTTTTGAAGGCGGCTTTTATCGAGTCATCCGTTTACCTTGGTGATGAAGCCCTTTCAGAGTTGGCTTCACTAAAATCTAAGGAAGAACTTCTTGGCGATATTGTATTGCTTCTGCAATCGCCTGCTAAAAACGTTGTATCTGCGCTTAAGTCAGGTAGTTCAACAATTGCAGGTCTTGTTAAAGCGCTACAGGAGAGAGCTGAATAAATTTGGCTTCCAAGCTAATCGCATCTTTATTTATTTATTGATGTAATTATTAAAAATATTAAAACTTAAATCATGGCAGACTTAAAGTCAATTGCGGACCAACTGGTTAACCTAACAGTAAAAGAGGTTAATGAATTGGCAGACATTTTAAAGGAAGACTACGGTATTGAACCTGCTGCTGCTGCTGCTGTTGCAGTTGCTGCTGGCCCTGCTGCTGGCGGTGGAGAAGCTGGTGGTGGAGAGCAATCTGAATTCACAGTAATGTTGAACTCAGCTGGCGCAGCCAAGCTTGCAGTTGTTAAAGAGGTTAAAAATCTATTAGGTCTTGGACTAAAAGAAGCAAAAGAACTTGTTGATGGTGCACCAGCTCCAGTTAAGGAAGGTGTATCTAAAGAAGAAGCAGAAAGCATTAAATCTGCTTTAGAAGCTGCTGGTGCCGACGTTGAATTAAAATAAACGTCCTACCAGTAGATGAACAAATATTGTTCTAATTGCTTAAAGTATAAGGAAGCTTAGTCATTGAACGCAATGGCTAGGCTAAACCTGTTTATATACAAACAGGTCCTCCTTTAATTATTATTTCCTGTTGTTTTAAATACATTTAAATGGCTCAAGCAAGTGTAGTCGCACCGAACAAAAATCAGAGGCATTTCTTTGGAAAAGCAAAATCTACAGATGCTTATCCTGATTTATTGGAAATTCAAATTAAATCATTCCAGGAGTTCTTCCAGTTAGAAACAACACCCGAAAACCGGGGTAATGAAGGACTTTTCAGCGTGTTTCAGGAAAACTTTCCTATTACAGATGCACGTAACATTTTCGTCCTGGAATTTTTAGATTATTTTATTGATCCTCCACGTTACAGCATCGAGGAATGTATGGAAAGGGGTTTAACCTATAGTGTTCCCCTTAAAGCCAAACTCAGATTGTCGTGTAATGATGAGGAACACGTAGATTTTCAGACTATTGTTCAGGATGTATTCCTGGGCAATATTCCGTATATGACGCCTAAAGGTACATTTGTCATAAATGGAGCCGAAAGGGTTGTGGTATCTCAGCTGCACAGGTCACCAGGAGTATTTTTTAGTCTGAACTTCCACCCGAATGGTTCTAAAATTTACTCCGCAAGAGTAATTCCTTTCAAAGGAGCCTGGATGGAATTTACTACGGATATTAATAATGTGATGTTTGCATACATCGACAGGAAGAAGAAATTCCCTGTTACTACATTATTGAGAGCTATCGGTTACGATTCAGATAAGGAAATCCTTGAGATTTTCGGTTTATCTGAAGAAATCAAGGCGGATAAACGAAGCCTCAAGAAAGCAATCGGTAGGAAATTGGCCGCCCGTGTCTTGAAAAAGTGGAATGAAGACTTCGTAGATGAAGATACTGGTGAGGTGGTTACCATCGAGAGGAATGAGATCATCATGGAAAGGGACGATACCCTTGATGAAGAAAATATCAATCTCATTCTTGAATCAGAAATCGATTCAATCATCCTTCAAAAGGATAAAGAAGGGGAGGATGCCAAAGACTACAGCATCATCTATCAGACAATGCAGAAAGATCCTGCGAGTTCTGAACTTGAAGCCGTTACACAGATATACAGACAACTAAGAGGAACAGATCCACCGGATGAAGAAACGGCGCGTGGTATTATTGATAAATTGTTCTTTTCGGATAAGAGATATAACCTTGGTGAGGTAGGTCGATATAAGATCAACAGAAAACTTAATCTTGACATAGACCTTAAAACACTTGTACTTACTAAGGACGATATCATTGAAATCATCAAGTATATTGTTGACCTAATCAACCAGAAGGCCGAGCTGGATGATATTGATCACCTTAGCAACAGGAGGGTGAGAACCGTAGGTGAGCAGTTGTACGCTCAGTTCGGTGTTGGTCTTGCCAGGATGGCGAGAACAATCCGTGAAAGAATGAACGTAAGGGATAATGAGGTCTTTACGCCGATCGATCTTATTAACGCTCGAACACTTTCATCAGTGATCAATTCATTCTTCGGCACCAGTCAGTTATCACAGTTCCTTGACCAGACAAATCCTCTTTCTGAAATCACTCACAAGAGAAGGATTTCAGCCCTGGGACCAGGAGGTCTCTCGAGAGAAAGAGCTGGTTTCGAGGTAAGGGACGTTCACTATTCTCACTACGGTAGACTATGTACCATTGAGACTCCGGAAGGACCTAACATTGGCCTGATCTCGACACTCTGTGTATTCGCCAAGGTTAATAAGATGGGATTCCTTGAGACACCATACAGGAAGGTCAATAAAGGAAAGGTAGATTTGAAGACTGAGATCGAATATCTTTCAGCCGAAGGTGAGGATTACAAGAAAATTGCGCAGGCCAACGCTGCTGTGTCAGAAAAAGGCGCGTTTCTGAGTGACAGGATTAAATGTAGAGAACACGGTGACTTTCCGGTATTGATGCCGGAAGAAATCGAATATATGGATGTGGCACCTAACCAGATTGTTGGTGTGTCTGCTTCTTTGATTCCATTCCTTGAAAACGATGACGCCAACAGGGCATTGATGGGATCCAACATGCAGCGACAGGCTGTTCCGCTTGTCAAGCCAAAATCTCCTATCGTAGGTACAGGAATTGAAAAGAGAGTTGCTGAGGATTCTAGAATCCTTATCAACGCAGAAGGTAAAGGTAAGGTCCAGTACGTAGATGCGGAAAAAATTGTAATCGAATACGACAGATCCAAAGAAGAGGAACTTGTCTCTTTCGAAAGCAACGTTAAAACATACAATCTATCTAAATTTAAGAGAACCAACCAGGGATCAACAATCAACCTGAAGCCTATAGTAAGCAAAGGTGAGAGGGTTGAGAAGGGGACCCTCTTAAGTGACGGTTACGCTACAGAGAAAGGTGAATTGGCTCTAGGTCAAAACCTTCTGGTATCCTTTATGCCTTGGAAAGGGTACAACTTCGAGGATGCCATCGTGCTTTCTGAAAGGGTTGTTCGTGAGGACGTATTCACATCTATCCACATCGTCTCCTACGAGTTGGAGGTCAGGGATACAAAACTTGGTGAAGAGGAATTGACAAACGACATTCCTAACGTCAGCGAAGAAGCTACCAAAGATCTTGATGAGAATGGTATCATAAGGTTGGGGGCTTGGGTAAAAGAAGGAGATATTCTTATCGGTAAGATCACACCTAAAGGTGAGTCTGATCCTACACCGGAAGAGAAGCTTCTAAGAGCCATCTTCGGTGACAAGGCGGGCGACGTTAAGGATGCTTCATTAAAAGCACCACCATCTACTAAAGGTGTTATCATTGACAAAAAACTTTTTGCCAGAGCCAAGAAGGATAAATTCCAGAAGGTTCAGGAAAAAGAGCTTTTGTCCAAACTCGAAGATTCTCACGCCGTAGCGCTTAACGAGTTACGTACCAAGCTTATTGATAAATTACTTGTGATCCTGAAAGGTAAAGTGTCTGAAGGTGTCAAGAGTATTTATAATGAACCTTTGGTGGCTAAAGGTGCGAAGTTTACAACTAAAACTTTGAAGGATCTTGATTATTCTCAAGTAGACTTTTCGAACTGGACTAAAGCAGATTCTACCAATAAGTTAGTAGCAACACTGCTTCATAACTATACTATCAAGTTCAACGAAGAAGTCGGACGTTACAAGAGAGAGAAGTTTAATATTTCTATTGGTGACGAGTTGCCAGCAGGTGTATTAAAGCTTGCTAAAGTTTATCTTGCTAAAAAGCGTAAGCTTAAAGTGGGGGACAAGCTTGCAGGTCGTCACGGTAACAAGGGTATCGTATCCAAGATCGTTAGACAGGAGGATATGCCATTTCTTGAGGATGGTACTCCGGTAGATATCGTTCTTAACCCACTGGGTGTACCTTCAAGGATGAATCTCGGACAGATTTTCGAAACTGTTCTTGGTTGGGCCGGACAGAAGTTGGGTGTCAAATTTGCTACACCAATTTTCGATGGAGCCAGCCTTGACGAGATCGATCAATTTGTGAAGAAAGCGGATCTTCCTTCTTTGGGTCAAACTTATCTGTATGACGGTGAGACAGGAGACAGATTCCACCAGGAGGCTACTGTTGGTATCATCTATATGCTTAAACTGAGCCACATGGTCGATGATAAGATGCACGCCAGATCCATTGGGCCATACTCACTTATTACACAGCAGCCATTGGGTGGTAAAGCCCAGTTTGGTGGTCAGCGTTTTGGTGAGATGGAGGTTTGGGCACTTGAAGCATTTGGAGCATCACATATATTGAGAGAATTGTTGACTATCAAGTCCGATGATATCATTGGTAGGGCAAAAGCTTACGAAGCTATCGTTAAGGGTGAGAACCTGCCTGAACCAGGTATTCCTGAATCATTCAACGTATTGATTCATGAGTTGAGAGGTTTGGCTCTTGATGTCAAATTCGACTAGTACTTTATAGTAATTGTGTTTTAATAAAATTTTTATCTCTATAAATTTTAGATTATGCCTTTCAAAAGAATGAACGATGCAGACAGTAAGAATTTCGATTCAATTACTATTTGCCTGACTTCACCGGATGAAATCCTTGAGAGATCCTATGGTGAGGTTCTAAAGCCCGAAACGATCAACTACAGAACCTACAAGCCTGAAAGGGATGGTTTGTTCTGTGAGAGAATTTTCGGGCCCGTAAAGGATTATGAGTGCTACTGCGGCAAGTACAAAAGAATCCGTTACAAGGGTATTGTTTGTGACAGGTGTGGTGTTGAGGTGACTGAAAAGAAGGTCAGGAGAGAGAGAATGGGACACATCAAACTTGTTGTTCCAGTAGTACACATCTGGTTCTTCAAATCATTGCCAAATAAAATTGGTTACCTCCTGGGTCTATCATCCAAGAAGCTTGAATCCATAATTTATTACGAAAGGTATGCTGTGATTCAACCGGGTATAAAGGATGGTGATATTGCAAAAATGGATTTGTTCACAGAAGAGGAGTACTTCGAGATTCTGGATACACTTCCTGAAGGTAATCAGCAACTTGATGATTCAGATCCACAGAAGTTCATAGCCAAGATGGGTGCAGAAGCAGTCTTCGATCTCTTGGAAGGTCTCGACCTTGACAGCTTGTCATACGAGCTTAGACACCAGGCTGCCAATGAAACATCACAGCAGAGAAAATCCGAAGCTCTTAAAAGACTTCGAGTTGTTGAAGCGTTCAGAGATGGGCTTACACGTATTGAAAACAAGCCTGAATGGGCTATCATTAAATATCTTCCTGTAATACCACCTGAGCTCAGGCCTCTTGTACCTCTCGATGGCGGACGATTTGCGAGTTCCGACTTGAACGACTTGTATAGGAGGGTGATCATAAGAAATAACAGACTTAAGAGGCTTCTCGAAATCAAAGCTCCTGAAGTTATCCTCAGAAACGAGAAAAGGATGCTACAGGAAGCTGTTGATTCACTATTCGATAATTCAAGAAAATCGAATGCTGTAAAAGCGGAAGGAGGTAGGTCTCTTAAATCATTGAGTGATATTCTAAAAGGTAAACAGGGACGTTTTCGACAGAACCTACTTGGTAAAAGGGTAGACTACTCTGGTCGTTCTGTTATCGTAGTAGGTCCTGAACTTAAATTGCATGAGTGCGGTCTTCCTAAAGGAATGGCGGCAGAGCTCTTCAAACCTTTCGTTATCCGAAAGTTAATTGAAAGAGGTATTGTAAAGACGGTGAAGTCGGCTAAAAAACTGGTTGACAGAAAAGACCCTGTTATTTGGGAGATTCTTGAAAATGTGTTGAAAGGGCATCCGGTAATGCTTAACCGGGCTCCAACACTACACAGACTTTCTATCCAGGCTTTCCAGCCAAAACTGGTAGAGGGTAAAGCGATTCAACTTCACCCGTTGGTGACCGGCGCGTTCAACGCGGATTTCGATGGTGACCAGATGGCGGTACACTTGCCATTGAGCCAGGGTGCAATACTTGAAGCACAAGTATTGATGCTTTCATCTCATAACATGTTGAACCCACAGAATGGATCACCTATTACACTTCCTTCTCAGGATATGGTACTTGGTCTGTATTACCTGACCAAAGAACACCCTGAATTGAAGATTGGAAGTAATGGAAAAGATAAGATCTTCTATTCTGCTGAAGAAGTCTTGATTGCTTACAATGAAAACAAGCTTGATCTTCATGAAGGCATCAAGGTGAGAGCCAATGCAGAAGATGAAGAGGGTAACATAGTAAAGCAGATTATTGAAACAACTGTGGGTAGAGTAGTTTTCAACCAGAAGACGCCTAACACTGTACCATTCATTAATGTATTGCTTACAAAGAAGAACCTTAAAAAGGTAATTTCTGATTTTATTACAAGGACTGATTTCCCAACTACAGCTAATTTCCTTGACGAAATCAAGACTATGGGATTCTATTGGTCATTCAAAGCGGGATTATCTTTTAACCTTGGAGATCTTATTAACCCTACTATCAAAGAATCTACTTTGCTTGAAGCTCAGGATGAAGTTGATGAGGTTTGGGAGAATTACAACATGGGTCTTATTACGCCAAATGAGCGTTATAATCAGATCATCGATAAATGGACCTATGCCGATAATAAGATTACTGAAAACCTTATGAAGGAGCTTCAGGAGCATAAGTCTGGGTTTAACTCAGTATATATGATGCTTGACTCCGGTGCAAGGGGTTCTAAACAACAGATTAAGCAGCTGTGTGGATTAAGGGGATTGATGGCAAAACCACGTAAATCAGGCGATACCGGAGGAGCGATTATTGAAAATCCGATCCTTTCCAACTTCCTTGAAGGTTTGTCCGTACAGGATTACTTTATCTCCACACACGGTGCTCGTAAAGGTCTTGCCGATACAGCCCTTAAAACAGCGGATGCGGGTTACCTTACAAGGAGACTTGTTGATGTAGCCCAGGATGTTATTATATCATCATACGATTGTGATACTTTAAGAGGTATCAAGATGACAGCGCTTGTGGAAAACGATAAGATTGTCGAGCCTTTGGCTGACAGGATTGAGGGTAGATACATTTTGAATGACGTGTACCATCCAGAGACTGATGAGCTAATGATTGAAGCTGGTGATTATATTGATCATAAAATGGCCGACAAGATAGAGGCTTCTGGTATCGAAAGTGTCAAGATAAGGTCTGTTCTGACATGTGAAGAAAAATCCGGCGTGTGTGCGAAGTGTTATGGTAAAAACCTGGCTACCAACAGGCTGGCCGAGATCGGGGATGCCGTAGGTATTATCGCAGCTCAAAGTATTGGTGAACCGGGCACACAGCTTACATTGAGAACCTTCCACGTGGGTGGTATTGCTTCAGTTTCCAAGACGGAGTCTGAACTTGTTTCCAAGCACGATGGTGTAGCGCAATTCGATAATGTTGAGTTTACTCAGTTTGAAGAGAATGGTGTCAAGCAAAATGTTGTCTTGTCAAGATCAGGTGAGGTTAGACTTGTTGATCCTTCTTCTAAGAAATTGCTTACAACATTCTACATTCAGTACGGATCTGTAATCCATATCAAGGACAAGCAAAAGATCAAGAAAGGAGACCTTATTTCACAATGGGATCCATTCAATGCATTGATTATATCTGAATATGATGGTATCGTTAAATTTGAAGATCTCGAAGAGGGTATGTCTTTCAGAAAGGAACGAGATGACCAGACAGGTAACGAGGATATTGTTATCGTCGAGTCTAAAAACAATAAGGTCATTCCGATGATCAAAATCATATCTCCTTCAGGTGAAGAACTTAAATCTTACAATATGCCTGTCGGCGCTTACCTAACCGTTCAAAACGGAGAGGAAGTGAAGTCGGGTCAAAAAGTAGCCAAGATTCCAAGAAAGCAGGGACAGATCCAGGATATTACCGGTGGTCTTCCAAGGGTTACTGAATTATTTGAAGCGAGGAACCCATCCAATCCAGCTGTTGTATCACAGATTGATGGTATCGTTTCATTTGGTAAAGTGAAGAGAGGTAACCAGGAGGTTTTTGTTACTGATGAAAAGACCGGACAAAAAACCAAATACCTTATCAAAAAAGGTAAATTGATGCTTGTCCAGGATGGAGACTTCGTAAGAGCTGGTACAAAACTTTCTGATGGTGCTACTTCGCCGTTCGATATCTTGAATATTATGGGACCATATGCTGTCCAGCAGTACCTGGTTAATGGTATTCAGGAAGTATATCGTTCACAAGGTATCGGCATCAACGATAAACATATTGAGGTTATTTCTCGTCAGATGATGCGTCGAGTAGAAATAGAAGATCCGGGAGATACGCACTTCCTTGAAGGCGAAGCCGTTGAAAGATATGACTTCCTTCAAACTAATGACGCTGTTTTCGACAAGAAGGTAGTTGATGAAGCAGGTGATTCTTCCAATTTGAGACCTGGGCAATTGGTTACCATACGAGAGATCAGGGAAGAGAATTCATACCTTAAGAGAAATGACAAGGAGTTGGTTAAATTCCGAGATGCAATTCCTGCAACCTCCAAACCATTGCTTCAAGGTATTACCAAGTCTTCACTTGGTGTTCAATCTTGGATTTCTGCTGCTTCATTCCAGGAGACTACCAAAGTATTGAGTACTGCGGCCATTGGAGCTAAGCGTGATGATCTATTAGGACTGAAAGAAAATGTAATAGCCGGTAAGAATATCCCAGCTGGTACAGGTACAAGAGCTTTCAGAGACTTTATAGTTACCGCAAAACCTCTAACCAATGGCTCAGAAGGTGAGGAGCAACTGGTAGAGACTACTGAAGAATAAGCATAATCAGTAAGAATATCCCAGCTGGTACAGGTACC
>Ga0129341_1127882_pt1 | contig 11402 bp, 8 predicted proteins | sample CPBNA2_6_FD_109917 | JGI IMG/M metagenome (GOLD analysis project Ga0129341, IMG submission 109917) | Freshwater to marine salinity gradient microbial communities from Chesapeake Bay, USA - CPBay_Sum_15_0.8_RNA2 (Metagenome Metatranscriptome) | ecosystem: Environmental > Aquatic > Marine > Coastal...
CCTGTTTCCTGTCGTACGGTGCGGCAGTGGGGTGGGTCAAAATCACCAGAATTGGCGAGGCACCGATGGGCCGGTACCACTACGTCTTCCCCAAGTGGAGCAACCTTCTCCTTCCCGGAGCGCTCCTCTTTGGCGCAACCTTTCCCTTGTATGCCGTCTTCGTGGTCGCCTTTGGCTTCAGTCCAACGACCACAGATGTGGGCTACATGCCAGAGCAACCCATTCCTTACTCCCACGCACTGCATGCGGGTGAGCTCGGAATCGATTGTCGGTACTGCCACAACACGGTGGAAGATGCAGCCCACGCTGCGATCCCACCCACCCAGACGTGCATGAACTGCCACGCGCACATCAAGAAAGATTCCCCGCTGCTCGAACCTTTGCGGCAAAGCTGGGAAAGCGGTGAGCCGGTCCGCTGGGTTCGCGTGCACGACCTCCCTGACTACTCCTACTTCAACCATGCCGCCCACGTGAACCGTGGTGTTTCTTGCGTGTCCTGCCACGGCCGGGTGGACCTCATGGAAGAAGTCTGGCAAGAAGAGAAGTTGTCGATGGGTTGGTGCTTGGAGTGCCACCGCAACCCCGAGCCTCATTTGCGTGACCCTGCATTGGTCACCAACCTCGCTTGGACCTTCGACGGTGAGGCGGAAGCCGAAGCCGACTACCACGAACGAATCCGCGACCAGTTCGCGGTGAATCCTTCGCAAGATTGCAGCACGTGCCACCGATGATTGACACCAACGCCAACGAAGACAACACCGCACCGAGCGCTCCGATTCAAGGGGCCAAGTCCGGAGGGTCCGCCTACTGGCGTTCTCTGGATCACGTTGCGGACACCGCCGAGTTCCGCGAGTACATGCACCGGGAGTTCCCCAAGGGTGCTTCGGAACTGATGTCCGACGACCGCCGAACCTTCCTGAAGGTCATGGGCGCTTCCTTTGCTTTGGCTGGGATCGGCCTGGGCGGATGTCGCCGTTGGCCGGTCGAGGAAATCGCGCCGTATGCCAACCGTCCCGAAGGTCGCATCCCTGGTGAAGCTGAGCACTACGCCACGGCTTGGGAATTCGCAGGCCGGGGGGTTCCCATGGTCGCGGCGTCGATGGACGGCCGTCCGGTCAAGCTCGAAGGCCACGAATCGTTCCACGGCGGTGGCACCGACTCGTTCGCCCAAGCGACCCTGCTTGATCTGTACGACATCGATCGCAGCCGAGCGGTTCTGCAAGATGGCACCCCATCCGATTGGTCGGCCTTCGACGCGTTCTGCGCCTCCGACTTGGCCGGAGTTGCGGCCGACAAAATTGCCGTGATCGCGACAGCAATGTCAGGACCTTCGGCCAAGGCCGCTAAGAAATCCTTCTTGGCCAAATTCCCCGGCGCGCGCTGGGTGACTTTTGAACCAGTCTGCCTCGACCACTTGGTCAATGCCACGACCGCCGTGTTCGGCGCGCCCATGCGTCCAGATCACAAGTGGGACGAGGCCGATTGCGTGTTGGTGCTCGATGGTGATCCGTTGGGCACCGATGCCGACGCCACCGGCAATGCCCGAGGCTGGGCCGCCAAGCGGACGCCCGACAGCCACGGCCACATGAGCCGGGTGTATGCATTTGAATCCATCCTGAGCGTGACCGGTGCCAACGCCGATGAACGCCACACCGTCTCCGCGGCGGACTTCCCCGCGCTGGCCGCAGCATTTGAAGCCGCCATCAGTGGTGGTGCCGGAGAAGCGCCAGCCGGGTTGGCCGAAGCCGTCGCCCACGCGGTCGAAGACCTCAAGGCGGCCGGCAAGCATGCCTTGGTCGTGGCCGGAGCCGATGCTGATCCTTCGGTGCAAGCGGCAGCCTGCCGCATGAACGCCGCACTGGGTTCGATCGGAACCACCGCGTTCTGGCGTCCCTTGGACGACGCTCCTTTGGCGTCGGCCATGCAGGCGTTCATGAAGGATGCCGAGAGTGGTTCTTTCGAAGCCATCATCGTGCTGGATGCCAACCCCGCCCATGATGTTGAAGGTTTCGCCGCGGCGTACGCCAAGGCTGCCCACCGAATTCATCTTGGTGCGCACAACAACGAGACGGGCATGGCGTCGACGTGGCACCTGCCAGCGGCCCACTGGCTCGAAGCTTGGAACGACGTCACCAATGGCGACGGTTCCATTTCGATTGCGCAGCCTTTGGTGATGCCTCTCTTCGGCGGTCGCAACACGATCGAAGTGCTCTCCGCTCTGTCGGGAAGCTTTACCCCGGCCCGCGCTCAAGTGGAAGCAAACTTCTCGGGCAACACCGCGGCTTGGCGTACCGCCCTGCACGACGGTGTGGTCGAAGGTTCGGCCACCAGCGCCGTCTCCCCATCGATGGCGGGGGGCTCGGTCGCTCCGCTTTCTGGCACGGGTGAAGGTTGGACTTTGCGATTCACCGCGTCCCCCACCCTTTGGGACGGACGCTTTGCCAACAACGGTTGGTTGCAAGAACTGCCCGACCCCATCACCAAGTTGACTTGGGACAACGCGGTGTTGATGAGTCCAAAGTCGGCCCGCGAACTTGGCGTCGGCGACGGCGACCTGGTGACCATTTCGGTGGGTGGCCAGTCGGTTGAAGCCGCCGTCCTTCGTGTCCCTGGCATAGCCGACCAAACCGTGCAACTGTCGCTGGGCGGCGGCCGTGCGTTCAACGGTCGCATCTGCGGTGGTGCAGGATTCCGCTTTGAGTCTCTTCGCGACATGGCCTCGCCATGGATGCGTGACGGGGCCAAGATTGTGAAGGCCTCCGGCACCTACCCCTTGGCCACCACCCAAGACCACCACGCCATTGACGTGGATACCCGTGGTCACATGGGGATTGCGGAGCGTTTGCCCACCATCTTCCGCGAGGCCGATGTCAACGAGTTCAAGAAAGACCCCGGGTTTGCCAAGCACCGCACGCACGTGGTGCACCGCATCTCGCAGTGGGAAGAGAACACGATTGAAAATGGCCGTTACCGCTGGGCGATGGCCATCGACCTCAACAAGTGCACGGGTTGCTCCGCGTGCGTTGTGGCGTGTCAATCGGAAAACAACATTCCGGTCGTCGGCAAAGACCAAGTGCTTCGCGGCCGCGAAATGCACTGGTTGCGTTTGGACCGGTACTACGCGTTCAGCGAAACCGATGGCGAGATTGATGGCGATCAGCTCGACAAGGTGGCCATCCAGCCGGTCACTTGCATGCAGTGTGAAAATGCACCTTGCGAGCAAGTGTGTCCGGTGGCCGCCACTGTGCACGACGAAGAAGGCCTCAACGCCATGGTGTACAACCGCTGCATCGGCACGCGGTACTGCTCCAACAACTGTCCGTACAAGGTGCGACGCTTCAACTACTTCGACTACCACAACCGCGACCCGCTTCGCGATGGTGGCATCTTGAAGGTGCAGCCCGACTACTACCAGCCGGGCAAGCAGGCCACGCCGGACGACCTCAAGCGATTGCAACTGAACCCCGAAGTGACGGTTCGCATGCGAGGCGTCATGGAGAAGTGCACCTATTGCACCCAGCGCATCGCCGCCGAGCGCATCAAAGCCAAGAACGCCTGGGCCAAAGCAGGTGGTCGCGACGGCGGTGGGCAGCTCGAGTTGCCCAACGGTGATGCGGCCGTCCCCATCGCGGACGGAACCATCGTTCCGGCCTGTGGTCAAGCTTGTTCCACGGATGCCATTGTCTTCGGTGACTTGCGTGATGAGAACAGCCGCGTGGCCCAACTCTTCCGCAACGAACGCACCTATCAGATGCTTGAAGAACTGCACGTCAGTGCTCGTACCCAATACCTCGCCAAAGTCAGAAACCCCTACGGAGGTGGCTCTGAGGGCGACGGGCACGGGCACCACGGTCATGGTCACGACGACCACGGCCACGACGGGCATCACGACCACGATGGTCACGACCATCACGATCACGGAACGGAGGGTCACGGGGATCACTGATCCTTGGTTCCTGCCATGAGCTCCATTGACACCAATACCGTTTGGGAAATTCCCGGTGAACGAGCCCCGCTCGTGGACAACCACGATTCGCTCAGCACCGTCACCGCCGAAGTGCTGCACGCGGCCGAATCACCCAAGCCACCGATGCTGTGGTACGCCGCCCTCGGACTGTCGAGCCTGTTGGCTTCGATGTTCGGGTTGATGATCGGCTATCTGTTCCTCACCGGAGTCGGGGTTTGGGGCAACCAAAACCCCGTGATGTGGGGCTTCCCGATTGTGAACTTTGTGTTCTGGGTCGGCATCGGCCACGCGGGAACCTTGATCTCGGCGATTTTGTTCCTCTTCCGCCAGAAGTGGCGTACCGCCATCAACCGGTTTGCGGAAGCCATGACCATCTTCGCGGTGGTCTGTGCGGGCACTTTCCCCGGCATACACGTGGGTCGGGTTTGGCTTGCGTACTGGTTGTTCCCCATTCCCAATCAAATGGAAATGTGGCCGCAATTCCGCTCCCCACTGCTGTGGGATGTGTTTGCGGTGTCCACTTACTTCACCGTCTCGCTGTTGTTCTGGTACTTGGGCATGGTTCCCGACTTGGCCACCATGCGGGACCGAGCCAACACCAAGCTGAAGGCGTTGGGCTACGGTCTCTTCAGTCTCGGCTGGAGAGGTTCGACCCGCCACTGGCACCGCTACGAGCGGGCGTACCTGTTGTTGGCTGCTCTCGCGACCCCGCTGGTCCTTTCGGTCCACTCGGTGGTGTCCTTTGACTTCGCGGTCAGCCAGTTGCCCGGTTGGCACACCACGATCTTCCCGCCGTATTTCGTGGCCGGGGCGGTCTTTGGCGGCTTTGCGATGGTGGTCACCCTCGCCGTCCCCGCCCGCCAAATCTGGGGACTGAAGAACTTCATCACCATGCGTCACCTTGAAAACATGAACAAGGTGATTCTGTTGACGGGTTCGATTGTGGGCTACGCCTACTCCATGGAATTCTTCATTGCTTGGTATTCGCAGGCTCCCTATGAAGGGTTTGTCTTCGTGAACCGGGCCACCGGTCAGCATGCCTGGGCGTACTGGATCATGATTTTCTGCAACGTGGTCTCGCCCCAGTTGTTCTGGTTCCGCAAGTGCCGCACCAGCATCCCCGTGATGATGTTCGTGGTCATGTGTGTGAACGTGGGCATGTGGTTCGAACGCTTCGTGATTGTGCTTTCGCTGGAGCAGGACTTCTTGCCCTCCAGCTGGGCGTACTTCACCCCGAGTTGGGTTGACTTTGCCATGTTGGTTGGCTCGTTCGGCCTCTTCTTCACCTTGTTCTTGTTGTTCATTCGCTTCCTTCCGGTGATCGCCATCGCGGAAGTGAAGACGGTGATGCCTGAGGCCGACCCCCACGACCCACGTGGCGGCGCGCTTGAGCATCACGATGACCACGACGACTCCGGAAAGGAGCAGACGGTATGACAACGCTTCCCGATTTCATCCGCCCCGTTACCGAAGGCGAAACCGTCACCGAAGCCCCTGCGGTTGAAAAAGCCGGGTGGGGCCTGATGGCCGAATTCGAAACGCCAGCTGAGATCATGGCCGCGGCCAAGTCTGCTCGCGATCAAGGTTTCCGTTGGTGGGACACCCACACGCCGTACCCCGTGCACGGTTTGGACAAAGCCATGGGCATCAAGCCCACCATCCTGCCCCTTCTCGTGTTGGGTGGGGGGGCCACGGGTTTGGTGACCGGCTTCATCTTGCAGTGGTTTACCAATGCCAGCAGCTTTGACTTCTGGGCGTTGGTTCCGATCCGTGGCTACGACTTCCTCATCTCGGGTAAGCCACTGCTTTCCACGCCGGCTTGGATTCCCGTGATGTTCGAACTCACGATCTTGCTGTCCGCGGTCGGTTGCGTCACTTGGCTGTTGATTCTCTGCGGCTTGCCCCAGTTGTATCACCCCACCTTGCGATCGCCTCGGTTTGCCCGGGCCACCGATGACCGCTTCTTCTTGGTCATCGAGTCCAAGGACCCCAAATTCCATCCAGAGCGCACCAAAGCGTTCCTGGAATCTTTGAACCCCATGTCCATCGAGACTCTGGAGGACTGACGCGTGCTGCCCAAACTCTTGCTGCCGCCGATTCCCAAGCCGCCGCGCATCCTGGTGATTGCCACCGTGATCGCGACGACTTTTGCGTTGCTTCCTCCGGCCATTGCCGCGCGGATGCGTGCGGAGAAGTCCCGTGAGCCACGGATTCACTTGATCCAGAACATGGACAACCAAGCCCGCTGGAAAGCCCAGCAGGCCAACCCGTTGTTCGCCGATGGCCGAGCCATGCGACCCAACGTCGAAGGCACCGTGGCCCGCGGTGAACTTCGCACCGATGACCACCTCGAACGGGGACGGGTCATCAAAGATGGTGCGGAAGTTTGGGCCGATACGGTTCCCACTGGCCTCGAAGTGACCGAAGACTTTGTCCGCCGAGGACAAGAACGCTTCAACATCTTTTGTGCCCCGTGTCACGGTTGGAGTGGACTGGGCGATGGTCCCATTCACCGCCGTGCCCAATCGTTGGTGGATGGAAGCCCCACTCTGTCGTACGGCACCGTGTGGGTCCAGCCCAAGAACTTGCACGAGCAGATCTACATCGATCAGCCCATTGGCCAGATCTACGCCACCATCACATTGGGGGCGCGATCCATGGCGGGCTACAAAGCGCAAATCCCGGTCGAAGACCGCTGGGCCATCGCGGCCTATGTGAAGGCCTTGCAATCCAGCGAGACCGTTGCTGAAACCATGATTGAAACCGTCGCCGCGCCGGCGGAGGAGAACTGACGCCATGGGTCACGCACCAAAGTCCATCACCTTGGGTGAAGAACATCGCGCTGGTCCTGAGATCCGCTCCCTTGGCAGCAAAGCCAGCGTGGTCGGAGTCTCCGGAGTTGCTCTCGCCGCCATCCTTTCCTTTGGTGGTTACTTGGGCGGTTCGCCCGAGCACTTCTTGAAGTCCTGGCTCTTCGCCTTTTTGACCATCCTCACCATCTGCCTCGGCAGCTTGTTCTTCATCATGATCCAGCACGCCACCAAGGCGGGTTGGTCGGCTTCCATTCGCCGGATGGCCGAACATGTTGCCAGCAACCTGCAGTGGATCTGGGTGCTGTTCGTGCCTTTCTTCTTCCTCGTGCTTCTCGGAGACGGTGGCAAGGTCTGGCACTGGATGGACCCCGCCCACGTGGATCCCATCATTGAAGGCAAGTCTGGCTTTTTGAACGTGCCGTTCTGGACGCTCCGGGCGGTGATTTACTTTGTGGTGTTCTTTGCGGCGTCCAAGTTCTTCGTGGGCAACTCGGTGGCCCAAGATGCCAGCGGTGATCCCCAGCTCACCTTGAAGATGCAAAAGTGGGTGCCGGGCTTCATCGTCCTTTTCGCCCTCAGCTTGACCTTCGCGGCATTCGATTGGGCCATGAGCCTCGAGGCCCACTGGTTCAGCACCATGTTCGGGGTGAACTTGCTGGCCATGTCCTTCTGTGGCTTCTTCAGTTTGTTCTGCGTGATGACCTTCGTGGTCCAGCGTCAAGGCAAGATGTTGAATGAAGTCACCCAAGAGCATTGGCAAGACATGGGCAAGCTGCTGTTTGGCTTGGGCATTGTCTTCCACGCCTACATCGGCTTCAGCCAATACATGCTGATCTGGTACGCCAACATCCCGGAAGAGACCACGTGGTATCTCGCTCGCGTGGCGGGTCCTTGGGCACCTTGGATGTGGTTCTTGGTCTTTGGTCACTTCTTTGTGCCCTTCGTGCTGTTGTTGACCAAGCACACCAAACGCTGCAAGCCAGTCATGACCGCCATTGCGGGGTGGATGCTTTTGGCCCATGCCGTTGATGTGTACCTCTTGATCATGCCCACCGTCCCGGCCGAAGCGTTGGCCAATGCGTCGGACTGGGCAGACTTCGCGGCGGGAGCCCGTTCGGGAACTATTGATGTTGGGTACCAACCTCAGTTGACCGATCTCCTGCTTCTCATTGGATTCTTTGGCTTCTTGGTCAGCGGAATCTGTCGTTCTATGACCAAAGCGCCGTTGGTGGCCGCTCGTGATCCTCGGATCAGCGAAGCGCTTGCCTTCGAGAACATGTGATCGCCTAAGATCGAAGGATTCATCGATGCACGACGACACCACTCTTGATCATGAAGATCCCGAAGCAGGAAGCACCTGGATGTGGGGCGTTTCCGGCGCTGTTATCACCTTGGCCTTTGCCTTGGGTGTGATTTGGGTGGCTTCGGCTCGGTTCTCTGCCAAGCAAGAAGCCACGTTCGATGCTTTTGTCTCGCCCGCCGGTGAACTGAAAGCCGAGCAAGAAGCTGCGTTGCAAGAAGGCGCCAAGCCCATCGACACCGCCATGACCGAATGGGCGGCCACCGCCCGGGAGGCTCAGGCCAAGTGATCCGTCTTGTGACGAACTTGGGGTGGCCACACCGGACTGCAACAAGCATCCTTTTCTTGTTGCTGGGCGCGGTGAATGCGTCGCAAGCGCAGATTGTTCGCCCCGGCGATGACCTGGGCAACGTCAAGGGCCCCAACGTTCCTGAGATGGAACTTTCCAGGATTGAAGAACGTCTTGGCGAGAAGCTTCCACTGGACCTCTCTTTTGTGGACGAGTCTGGCAACACCGTGACCCTTGGTGACGTGATTGACGGGGAGTTGCCGGTCCTGATTGCCCCGGTGTACTACCGCTGCCCTCAGCTGTGCACGTTGGTGCTCAACGGCATGGTGGATGGTCTCGACGACGTCCAGATGCAACCGGGCAAGGACTATCGGTTGCTGTCGTTCACCTTTGCTGCGGGTGAAGATTATGAACTGTCGGCCGCCAAGCGTTCCGCGTACCTCACCCGCTTGCCTTCGGCCGACGTGGATGGTGGTTGGACCTTCTTGGCCGGGGCCAATGGCGACGACACCAACGCGAAAGCCCTCTGTGCTGCGATTGGTTTTGAATACACCTACCACGAGCCAAGCGGGGAATACATCCATCCTGCCTGCGTGGCTTTTGTGTCTCCCGATGGGGTCATCACTCGGTACATGAACGATGTGGTCTTCCCGCCCAAAGATCTCCGGCTCGCCATTGTCGAAGCCGGTGATGGCAAGGTGGGAACCCCCCTCGACAAATTTTTGTTGTTCACTTGCTTTGCGTACAACGCTGACCACGCCGGATATTCGGTGTCGGTCATGAAGTTGATGCGGAGCGGTGGCATTCTCACGATGGCTTGTGTGGCCATCGCTCTTGGCACGCAATTCCGTCCCCGCCTTGGTGGGGGCCAACCTGTGGTTACCTCATGAACCTCACCGCCCTTTTGCTTCTTGCCTCGGATCAGCCCGGACCCATCGACAATGGGAACGATTTCTGGTTCATCCCCGCGGCCACCGATTACGCCGACACCCACGACTGGGTGTATTCGATCGTGTTGTGGCTCTCGATCTTCTTCTTCATCCTGATCGTCGGGGTGATGGTGAAGTTCGCGTTCGACTACCGCCGCCGGTCCAACTTTGACCCTGCAGGGCACGGCCCCACCCACAACGTGGCGCTCGAGACCGTGTGGACCGTGGTGCCATTGTTGCTCTCCGCGGGTTTGTTCTTGATTGGTATCGACACTTATGCCGACTTCAAGACTGCTCCGGCAAACTGCTACGAGGTTGATGCCACGGCCCAAAAATGGGCTTGGCAGTTTGACCACCGCAACGGTGCTTCCGATTCATTGGTGTTGAAAGTTCCAGTGGGCAAGCCCACCAAAGTCACACTTCGTTCCAACGACGTGCTGCACTCGTTCTTCATTCCCGCCTTCCGGGTCAAGCAAGACGTGGTGCCCGGTCGGTATGGCTCGGTGTGGTTCACCCCGCGTGAGCCTGGCATCTATCAGGGCTACTGCACCGAGTACTGCGGTACCGGTCACTCCAAGATGAACTTCTACGTGCAAGCCATCCCCGCCGATGAGTTTGAAGAAGTTATTGCCCAAGACGCCCGCTGGATCGATGACTACACCGGCGATCGTTTGGTCTGGGCCGGTGCCCGCCTCTTTGCTCGCTGTGCTTCGTGCCACAGCCTGAAGCCTGGGGAGCGCATGACTGGCCCCTCCATGTGGGACTTGCACGCCAATTGGGGCAAAACCAAACAAGTCGAAGTGGACGGCAAACTCACGGACGTGACCATCGACGAGAACTACGTGCTCGAGTCGATCGTGGCCCCGTGGGAGAAAATTGTCCCCACCTATCTGAACCAAATGCCCGCCAACTTCGGGCAGCAGCTTGGCGCCAAAGAATTGGACGCGTTGGTCCGCTTTGTGCGACAGCTTGATGAAGTCGTTGATCCCAACGGCGAACTTCGCGACGAACCTGAACCCACCACCAACTGATCCGGACCACTTTTTCCCAAGGACATCCGATGGCCACCCTCACTCCTGCTGACACCCACACCCACGACGATCACCACGGTGATTACATCACATGTTCCAAAGGAATCATGTCATGGCTCATCACGCTTGACCACAAGCGGATCGGGGTGATGTACGTGATCGCCACGCTCGCCAGCTTCTTGCTTGGCGGTCTTTTTGCCCTTGGCATTCGAACCGAATTGATTGCCCCGGGCGAGACGATCATGGATGCGGACACGTACAACCGCTTCTTCACCTTGCACGGTGCGATCATGACCTTCTTGGTCATCATTCCGGCGATCCCTGGGGCCTTGGGCAACTTCGTGCTCCCGATCATGCTGGGGGCCAAAGATGTGGCCTTCCCGCGCCTCAACCTCATGTCGTTCTACCTGTGGGTGCTTGGTGCGGGCATGACCGTGTATTCCATGTTGCAAGGCGGCATCGACACGGGCTGGACTTTCTACACGCCCTACTCCATCGAAGAGGGACGCCAAGGTGTCTTCTGGGTGGGCATGGGTGTCTTCATCCTCGGCTTCTCGTCGATCTTTACCGGTCTGAACTTCATCGTGACCGTGCAGCGACTGCGTCCTCCCGGGATGACTTGGTTCAAGTTGCCTTTGTTCCTCTGGGCGCTCTACGCCACCGCGATTATTCAGGTGCTGGCGACGCCGGTCCTCGGCATCACCATGCTGTTGCTTGCGGCCGAACGCATCATGGGCATCGGTATTTTTGATCCCGCTCTGGGCGGTGACCCCGTGCTCTTCCAGCACTTCTTCTGGTTCTACAGCCACCCCGCGGTGTACATCATGATTCTCCCGGCGATGGGCATCATCTCCGAGTTGATCTCGGTGCACTGCCGCCGTGAAATCTTTGGCTACAAGATGATTGCTTTCTCCTCCGTGGCGATTGCGTTCTTCTCGTTCCTGGTGTGGGGCCACCACATGTTCACCAGTGGTCAATCCCCGCTGATGAACGCCATCTTCTCCGCAATCACCTTCTCGGTGGCCATTCCTTCGGCGGTGAAGGTCTTCAACTGGATTCTTACGATGTATAAG
>Ga0129341_1068708_pt1 | contig 11350 bp, 4 predicted proteins | sample CPBNA2_6_FD_109917 | JGI IMG/M metagenome (GOLD analysis project Ga0129341, IMG submission 109917) | Freshwater to marine salinity gradient microbial communities from Chesapeake Bay, USA - CPBay_Sum_15_0.8_RNA2 (Metagenome Metatranscriptome) | ecosystem: Environmental > Aquatic > Marine > Coastal...
TAAGGAGCAAGAGGTCTACATGGGTGAAGTGCCCGTGATGACTGAAAACGGCACCTTTATCATCAACGGGACGGAGCGGGTCATTGTTTCCCAGCTTCACCGTTCCCCCGGCGTGTTCTTTGATCACGACCGCGGCAAGACGCACTCCTCCGGGAAACTGTTGTACAGCGCTCGGGTGATTCCCTACCGCGGCTCCTGGCTCGATTTCGAATTCGACCCGAAGGACGCCGTGTTCGTGCGAATCGATCGCCGCCGAAAGCTGCCGGCGACGGTGCTCATGCGTGCCCTGGGTTACGACACGGAAGAGATTCTGTCGATGTTCTTCGACACCAATACCTTCCACGTCAAGAAGGATGGCTACTCCCTCGATTTGATCCCCGATCGCCTGCGAGGGGACGTGGCCAGCTTCGAGCTCAAGGACAAGAAGGGCAAGACCATCGTGGAAGCTGGTCGCCGGATTACGGCCCGGCATGTGCGCCTGCTCGAAGAGGCCGGCATCAAGCGCCTGGACGTGCCGCGGGAGTACCTCATCGGTCGGACTCTGGCGAAGAACATCGTCGACGAGAACAGTGGCGAGATGCTCGCGGAGTGCAACGCTGAGGTGACCGCGGAAATCCTCGATAAGGTTGCGGCTTCCGATGTGAAGGTCATCGATACGATCTACACCAACGAACTCGACTGCGGACCCTACGTCAGCGACACCCTGCGCATCGACGGAACGCGTAGCCGCCTCGAGGCGCTGGTGGAAATTTACCGCATGATGCGCCCGGGGGAGCCGCCGACCAAGGAAGCGGCGGAGAACCTGTTTAATAACCTATTCTTCTCGAGCGAACGCTACGACCTTTCGGGCGTGGGCCGGATGAAGTTCAACCGCCGCCTCGGCCGGAAGGATTCGGAAGGCGATGGGGTTCTCTCGAATGAGGACATCATCGCCGTGCTGCAAACCCTGATTGCCATTCGCGATGGCAAGGGTGTGGTCGACGACATCGATCACCTCGGCAACCGTCGTGTGCGGTCCGTGGGCGAGTTGGCGGAAAACCGATTCCGGGTGGGTCTCATTCGGGTGGAGCGCGCCGTGAAGGAGCGTCTGTCCCTGGCTGAGTCCGAAGGGCTGATGCCTCAGGACATGATCAACGCCAAGCCCGTGGCGGCGGCGGTGAAGGAGTTCTTTGGCTCCTCCCAGCTTTCCCAGTTCATGGATCAGAACAATCCCTTGTCCGAAGTTACGCACAAGCGCCGCGTCTCCGCGCTTGGCCCCGGCGGTTTAACGCGGGAACGCGCGGGCTTTGAGGTCCGGGACGTGCACCCGACCCACTACGGCCGGGTCTGCCCCATCGAGACGCCGGAAGGGCCGAACATCGGCTTAATCAACTCCTTGGCGACCTACGCGCGGACGAACGAGTACGGCTTCCTTGAGACGCCCTATCGCCGCGTTGAGGGCGGCCAGGTCACGGATCAGATTGATTACCTCTCGGCGATTGATGAAGCGGAGTTCGTGATTGCGCAGGCAAGCTCCCCCTTAAGCGACAAGGGGCAGTTTGTTGAAGATCTCATCGACGTGCGATTCCAAAACGAATTCACCAAGATGCCCTCGGAAAACGTCAATTACATGGACGTTTCGCCGAAGCAGGTGGTGTCCGTAGCGGCGTCGCTCATTCCCTTCCTTGAGCATGACGACGCGAACCGGGCGCTCATGGGGTCTAACATGCAGCGTCAGGCGGTGCCGGCCCTGCGGGCGGAGAAGCCCCTCGTGGGCACGGGCATTGAAGGCATCGTTGCCCGCGACAGTGGCGTGTGCGTGGTGGCCCGTCGCGGGGGCGTGATCGATAGCGTGGATGCTTCTCGCATCGTGCTGAAGGTCAACGACGCGGAAACCGCTTCTGGGGAAGCGGGTATCGATATCTACAGCCTAACTAAGTACACCCGGAGCAACCAGAACACCTGCATTAACCAGCGCGCGCTGGTAAAGCAGGGCGATGTGGTGGCGCCTGGGGACGTGCTCGCGGACGGCCCGTCCGTGGATTTGGGCGAGCTGGCGCTTGGTCAGAATATGCGCATCGCGTTCATGCCGTGGAACGGCTACAACTTTGAGGACTCCATCCTCATTTCCGAGCGCGTGGTGCAGGAGGATCGTTTCACCTCCATCCATATCCAGGAGCTCACCTGTATCTCGCGGGATACGAAGCTCGGGCCGGAGGAGATTTCCTGCGACATCCCCAACGTTGGCGAGCATGCGCTCAACAAGCTCGATGAGTCCGGCATCGTTTACGTTGGCGCGGAAGTTACCCCGGGGGATATTCTCGTTGGCAAGGTGACGCCAAAGGGCGAAACCCAGCTCACCCCGGAAGAAAAGCTGCTGCGCGCGATCTTTGGTGAGAAAGCCTCGGACGTGAAGGACACGTCTCTGCGCGTGCCCACGGGCGTGCACGGTACGGTCATCGATGTGCAGGTGTTTACCCGGGACGGCGTCGAGAAAGACGCGCGGGCAAAGGCCATCGAGAAAGCCCAGCTCGATAAGGTCCGCAAGGATTTGGACGACGAGTTCCGGATTATCGAAGCGGCGACCTATGAGCGCCTTGCCTCGCGGCTGGTCAACAAAAAGGCCGTGACTGGCCCCGGCCTCGCCAAGGGCGCGACCATTCGCAAGACCTATCTTGATGAACTCCCGAAGGACGAGTGGTTCAAGATCCGTATGTCCACGGACGAGCTCAACGAGCTGATCGAGGACGCGGAGAATCATCTCGCTGAGCGCAAGGAGCAGCTCCGGGCGCGTCTCGAAGACAAGCGCGCGAAGCTGGCCACGGGCGATGACCTCGCCCCTGGTGTGCTCAAGATCGTCAAGGTGTTCTTGGCCATCAAGCGCCGCGTCCAACCTGGCGACAAGATGGCCGGCCGCCATGGGAACAAGGGGGTCATCTCGGTAATCAAGCCCGTGGAAGACATGCCCTTCGATGAGCACGGCGTGCCCGTGGATATCGTGCTGAACCCCCTCGGCGTACCGTCACGGATGAACGTCGGTCAGGTGCTGGAGACGCACCTTGGCTGGGCCGCGAAGGGCCTCGGGGAGCGCATCGGTCGCATGCTCGATGAGCAAGTGAAAATCGCTGAAATCCGTAAGCTTCTCGAGAACATCTACGGGGCCGGCGATGACTTCGCGAGCTTCTCGGACGAAGAGCTGCTCGAGCTTGCCGGGAATCTGCGCGGTGGCGTACCCATGGCAACCCCCGTTTTCGATGGGGCAGATGAGCGCGAGATCAAGGACATGCTGAAGCTTGCGGGGCTGCCCGAGTCGGGGCAGTCCGTGCTATTTGACGGCCGCACGGGCGAGCAGTTCGAACGCCCGGTTACCGTGGGCTACATGTACATGCTCAAGCTCAACCACCTGGTCGACGACAAGATGCACGCGCGGTCCACGGGCTCCTACAGCTTGGTGACCCAGCAACCCCTTGGCGGTAAGGCCCAGTTTGGTGGTCAGCGCTTCGGGGAGATGGAAGTGTGGGCGCTCGAGGCCTACGGCGCGGCGTACACGCTTCAGGAAATGCTGACGGTCAAATCCGACGACGTCGGCGGTCGAACCAAGATGTACAAAAACATCGTGGACGGCGACTACCGCATGGAGCCGGGGATGCCCGAATCCTTCAACGTGTTGCTCAAGGAGATTCGCTCCCTGGGCATCGACGTCGAGCTTGAGAACGAGTAGGGCGGCGCTGAGCTGATAACCGTTTTGCCGGAGCGCGGGCTTGACCCCCTCCGGCAGTCCCTCTAGGGAGATAGCATGAAAGACTTATTGAATCTGCTGAAGTCTCAGACCCAGTCCGATGACTTCGATGCCTTGCGCATTGGTCTCGCGTCGCCGGAGATGATCCGTTCCTGGTCCTTTGGCGAGGTGAAGAAGCCCGAGACCATCAACTACCGGACCTTTAAGCCCGAGCGCGATGGCCTTTTCTGCGCCCGCATTTTTGGGCCCATTAAGGATTACGAGTGCCTTTGCGGAAAGTACAAGCGTCTTAAGCACCGGGGTGTGATTTGTGAGAAGTGTGGCGTTGAGGTCACGCTCACCAAGGTGCGCCGGGAGCGCATGGGCCACATCGAGCTCGCCAGCCCCGTGGCCCATATCTGGTTTTTGAAGTCGCTGCCGTCGCGCATTGGCTTGCTGCTGGATATGACGCTCCGGGACATCGAGCGGGTGCTTTACTTCGAATCCTTCGTGGTGATTGACGATGGCACCACGGATCTGGAAATCGGCCAGCTCCTCAGCGACGAGCAGTATTACGAAGCGCTTGAGCAGTACGGCGATGATTTCACCGCCAAGATGGGGGCTGAGGCCATATTTGATTTGCTCGTGCAGCTTGATCTCGAAGAAGAGATCAACGTGCTGCGGGAGGAAATCCCTCAGACCAATTCGGAAACCAAGATTAAAAAGCTGTCTAAGCGGCTGAAACTCATGGAAGCCTTCCAAGGGTCGGGTAACAAGCCCGAGTGGATGGTCATGAACGTGCTGCCGGTGCTGCCGCCGGACCTTCGTCCGCTGGTGCCGCTTGACGGCGGACGCTTCGCCACCTCTGATCTAAACGATCTTTACCGTCGCGTGATCAACCGGAATAACCGCTTAAAGCGCCTTCTGGATCTCAGCGCGCCGGACATCATCGTGCGTAACGAGAAGCGGATGCTTCAGGAAGCGGTGGACGCACTTCTGGACAACGGTCGTCGGGGTCGCGCCATTACCGGCTCCAACAAGCGCCCGCTGAAGTCCCTCGCAGACATGATTAAGGGTAAGCAGGGTCGTTTCCGGCAGAACCTGCTGGGTAAGCGCGTCGACTACTCCGGGCGTTCCGTCATTGTGGTGGGCCCCACGTTGAAGCTGCACCAGTGCGGCTTGCCGAAGAAGATGGCCCTCGAGCTCTTCAAGCCCTTCATCTTTGGCAAGCTCGAGGCTCGGGGCTTAGCCACGACCATCAAGGCCGCTAAGAAGATGGTGGAACGAGAGACCCCGGAGGTTTGGGATATTCTCGCAGACGTCATCCGGGAGCACCCCGTGCTGCTCAACCGCGCACCGACGCTGCACCGGTTGGGTATTCAGGCCTTTGAGCCCGTGCTGATTGAAGGGAAAGCCATTCAGCTGCATCCGCTTGTCTGCGCGGCGTACAACGCTGATTTTGACGGCGACCAAATGGCAGTCCACGTGCCCCTTACCCTCGAAGCGCAGCTTGAGGCGCGGGCACTGATGATGTCCACGAACAATATTCTGTCCCCCGCAAGCGGCGAGCCCATTATCGTTCCTTCTCAGGACGTGGTCTTGGGCCTCTACTACATGACTCGGGACGCGATTAACGCGCCCGGGGAAGGCATGTGCTTCGCGGACGTGCGAGAAGTAAGTCGGGCGTTCCGTTCGGGCCAGGTGTCGCTGCACGCTCGGGTGAAGGTGCGCGTGTCTCAGATGGTGGAGACGGAAGCGGGTACGCAGGAAGAGCGCTTGATGCTCACCGATACCACCGTGGGGCGCGCGCTGTTCAGTGAGATCGTGCCGAAGCAGCTACCCTTCGACATGGTCAATAAGCCCATGACGAAAAAGGCGATCTCCGCCCTCCTGAACGCGTGCTATCGGCACGTGGGTCTGAAGGAGACGGTGATTTTCGCCGACCAACTGATGTACACGGGTTTTGAGTACTCCACCCGCTCCGGTTGCTCCATTGGGGTGAACGACTTCGAAATTCCCGCGGCAAAGGTTGCCGTGGTGGACGCGGCGGAGGCGGAAGTAAAGGAGATGGAGGTGCAATATGCGTCCGGTCTCGTTACCCAAGGTGAGAAGTACAATAAGGTCATTGATATTTGGTCCCGGGCGAATGACGAGATCGCCAAGGCCATGATGGATGGCTTGTCCAAGGAAATGGTGCGCAATCGAGACGGTGAGGAGGTCGCACAGGACTCCTTTAACTCGGTCTATATGTACGCCGATTCCGGGGCCCGGGGCTCCCCCGCCCAGATTCGTCAGCTTGCCGGGATGCGTGGTCTCATGGCGCGCCCCGATGGCTCCATCATCGAGACCGCCATCACGGCAAACTTCCGCGAAGGCCTCTCTGTGAACCAGTACTTCATCTCCACCCACGGCGCGCGGAAGGGCCTCGCGGATACGGCATTGAAGACGGCTAACTCCGGTTACCTCACCCGTCGTCTCGTTGACGTGGCCCAGGACCTCGTGGTCACGGAGCACGATTGCGGCTCGACGTCCGGTCTCCTTATGACCCCTCTAATCGAAGGGGGGGATGTGGTGGAGCCCCTGGCAGCCCGGGTGCTCGGTCGCGTCGTTTCCCGAAACATCCTCGATGTGGATGGGGAAACGGTGGTTGTGGCTGCGGGCACCATGCTCGACGAGGGGCTCGTGGATCGGCTCGAAGAGCTCGGTATCGATGAGATTCTGGTGCGCTCGCCCATTACCTGTGAGACGCGCTACGGCGTGTGCTCCTCCTGCTACGGTCGGGACCTGGCTCGAGGGCATCTCGTGAACGTCGGCGAGTCCGTGGGCGTTATCGCCGCGCAGTCTATCGGTGAGCCGGGCACTCAGCTCACCATGCGGACCTTCCACATCGGTGGCGCGGCATCCCGGGCGACAGCCGTGGATAACGTGCAGGTTAAGCATGGCGGGCGTGCCCGGCTTCATAACCTCAAAACCGTGGAGCGGAACTCCGGTGAACTCGTTGCCGTGTCCCGTTCCGGCGAGGTGGGCGTGGTCGATGCGCAGGGTCGGGAGCGCGAGAAGTACAAGCTTCCCTATGGCGCGGTGATCACGGCTCGCGATGGAGATCAGATCGAAGCGGGGCAGGTGATCGCCAGCTGGGATCCGCACACCCACCCGATTATCACGGAGCACGCCGGTAAGGTGATCTTTGAGGACCTCGAGGAAGGGGTTTCGGTCAACCGGAAGACTGACGAGCTCACCGGTTTGACCAACATCGAGATTATCGATCCGAAGGATCGCCCGGCGGCCGGTAAGGACCTCCGTCCGGCCATCCGCTTGGTGGATGAGAAGGGTGAGCTGGTGGTGCTTCAAGCGCTGCCCGCCAGCGCGATCCTCTCCATTGAGGATGGGCAGCAGATCGGCGTTGGTGACGTTATCGCGCGGGTGCCTCAGGAAGGATCGAAGACTCGCGACATCACCGGCGGTCTGCCTCGCGTGGCGGACCTCTTCGAGGCGCGGAAGCCCAAGGAGCCGGCGATTCTGGCTGAGGCTACGGGGGTGATTTCCTTCGGCAAGGAAACCAAAGGCAAGCGCCGTTTGGTCATTACGCCGGAAAACGGCGAGGCGATGGAAACCCTCATTCCGAAATGGCGCAACATCGGGGTCTTCGAAGGGGAAACGGTGGAGCGTGGTGAAGTGGTCTCCGATGGCCCCGCATCGCCTCACGATATCCTTCGCCTGAAGGGCGTGGACGCGCTTGCCAATTACATCGTTAACGAAATCCAGGAGGTGTATCGCCTCCAGGGTGTGAAGATTAACGACAAGCACATCGAAGTCATCGTCCGTCAGATGCTGCGGAAGGCGGAAATCGTCCATGAGGGCGATTCCTCCTACATCCGTGGTGAGCAGGTGGAGTACGTCCAGGTGCTCGAAGAGAACGAGCGCCTGGCGGCGCAAGACAAGGCGCCGGTGGAAGTGGAGCGCATGCTTCTGGGGATTACGAAGGCCTCCCTGGCCACCGAATCCTTTATTTCCGCGGCCTCCTTCCAGGAGACCACGCGCGTCTTGACGGAAGCGGCGGTGACTGGCAAGCGCGATCACCTCCGTGGCCTCAAGGAGAACGTCGTGGTGGGGCGTCTGATTCCTGCGGGGACCGGCCTTGCCTACCACAGCGAGCGGAAGCGGAAGCGGGAAGAAATGCTGGCATCACGCCAGGCGCGGGAAACGGGCGCTTCGGCGGAAGACGTGGAAGCCGCTCTGACGGAGATGCTTCGCGAGCAGTAAGCGCGAAGTAAGTTGACCGGTTGTGGCGGCGGCCGTAAACTTCGCCGCCCTTCTAGCCGGCCTCGGGCCGGCGGCGCGCGGACTTGGCCGCAGCGCGTAAGTTATGGAGCAGGATTTATGGCGACTATCGCCCAGCTGGTGCGGAAGCCCCGCAAGCGTAAGGCGGCAAAGAGCGACGTTCCGGCCCTTCAGGGGTGTCCGCAGCGTCGTGGCGTTTGTACGCGCGTGTATACCACGACCCCGAAGAAGCCGAACTCGGCGCTCCGGAAAGTGTGCCGGGTCCGTTTGACCAATGGCTACGAGGTGTCTTCCTACATTGGTGGGGAAGGCCACAACCTGCAGGAGCACTCCGTGGTGCTGATTCGCGGGGGCCGGGTGAAGGACCTTCCCGGGGTGCGCTATCACACGGTGCGCGGCACCTTGGACACCTCTGGCGTGTCCGACCGCCGTCAGGGCCGTTCGAAGTATGGGGCGAAGCGTCCTAAGTAGGACGCCTGCCATTTAGCCTCCTCAGGAGGCAGTAAGGTCCGGGCGCTCGGTCCCGGAATCACCTGAAGCATAAAAGGAAAAAGCCATGCCGCGTCGTCGCGTTGTCGCCAAGCGTGAAGTTCTCCCGGATCCCAAGTTCGGGAACAAAACCCTCGCCAAGTTCATGAACCACCTCATGCGGGACGGTAAGAAGTCCGTTGCTGAGCGCGTGGTGTACGGGGCCCTGGATCGCGTCCAAGAGCGCGGCGGTCGGGAGCCCGTAGACGTCTTCGAAAAGGCGCTTGAAGCGATTGCGCCCATGGTAGAGGTGAAATCCCGTCGGGTTGGTGGGGCCACTTACCAGGTTCCCGTGGAAGTGCGTCCGGCCCGTCGTCAGGCGCTCGCCATGCGCTGGCTGGTGGAAGCGGCGCGGAAGCGGGGCGAAAAGTCCATGATTCAGCGTCTCGCTGGCGAGATGCTTGAGGCATCGGAAGGGCGTGGCAGTGCGGTCAAGAAGCGTGAAGATACGCACCGCATGGCCGAGGCCAACAAGGCCTTCTCGCACTACCGGTTCTAAAGCGACCAACCCATTCGATCGCAGCGCCCGGTTCTTCCGGGCGTTGTCGTATAAGGCGGACCCCCGTGGCGCGAAAAACTCCCATCGCTCGCTATCGCAACATTGGCATTGTGGCGCATGTCGATGCGGGGAAGACGACGACCACGGAACGGGTGCTCTTTTATACCGGGATTTCTCACAAGATCGGCGAAGTCCACGAGGGCGCGGCGGTCATGGATTGGATGGAGCAGGAGCAGGAGCGGGGTATCACCATTACCTCCGCCGCCACCACATGCTTCTGGTCCGGCATGAACCAGCAGTTTGACGAGCACCGTATCAATATCATTGATACCCCTGGGCACGTTGACTTCACGATCGAAGTGGAGCGTTCGCTGCGGGTGCTTGATGGGGCGGTGGTGGTGTTTTGCGCCACCTCCGGGGTCGAGCCCCAATCCGAGACGGTCTGGCGCCAGGCCAACAAGTATGAAGTGCCCCGCATCTGCTTCATCAACAAGATGGATCGCGCCGGGGCCAGCTTCAACCGCGTGCTCGAGCAAATTGAGCAGCGCCTTGGCGCGACCCCCGTCGCCCTGCAGCATCCCATTGGTTCGGAAGAACATTTCGAGGGCGTCGTTGATCTGATCTCTGAGCGGGCAATCTATTGGAATGAGGCGGATCAGGGGACGACTTTCACGACCGGTCCCATCCCCGAGGCGCTGCAAGAGGCCTGCGCGTCGGCACGCGAGCAGCTCATGGAGGCTGCGGCCGACGCGAACGACGCGCTGACCGAGCGCTATCTCGAAGAGGGCGCTTTGTCCGAGGCCGAGCTTAAGGCGGGGCTTCGGGAGCGGGTCCTGCGTAATGAGATTGTGCTTGCGCTGTGCGGCTCGGCCTTTAAGAACAAGGGCGTGCAGGCGGTGCTCGACGCCGTTGTGGAGTATCTCCCAGCGCCGACGGAAGTGAAGGCCATTGAAGGCGTGCTTGAAGACGGGGAGACGCTGGCGGAGCGGGAAGCGGAGGATGATGCGCCCTTCGCAGCGCTGGCCTTTAAAATCGCCACCGACCCCTTCGTCGGTACGCTTACCTTCTTCCGCGTTTACTCTGGCGTACTCAAATCCGGCGATGCGGTCTGGAACCCGGTTAAAGGTAAGCGTGAGCGCATCGGGCGCATGGTTCAGATGCACGCCAACAAGCGGGACGAAATTGATGAGGTGCGCGCGGGAGATATCGCCGCCGCCATTGGCCTTAAGGAAGCCAGCACTGGGGACACGCTCTGCGCGCAGGACGCGCGGATCACCCTCGAGCGCATGGAGTTTCCGGAGCCTGTCATTTCCGTGGCCATCGAGCCGCGGTCGGTGCCCGATCAAGAGAAAATGGGCGTCGCCCTCGGGAAGTTGGCCCAGGAAGATCCTTCCTTCCGGGTGAGAACCGATTCCGAGTCAGGGCAAACGATCATCTCTGGCATGGGCGAGCTCCATCTCGACATCATCGTTGATCGGCTGCGGCGCGAGTTTAAGGTCGAAGCCAAGGTGGGTAAGCCTCAGGTTTCCTATCGGGAGACCATCCGCAAAGTGGTCGAGGTTGAAGGAAAGTTTGTGCGCCAGTCGGGTGGCAAGGGCCAGTTTGGTCATGTGTGGCTTCGCCTTGCGCCCCTGTCCCTGGATGGGGAACAGACCTTTGAGTTTGTGGATGAAATTACCGGGGGTGTGGTCCCCCGGGAGTACATTCCGGCCGTGGGCAAGGGGGCGCAGGAGGCGATGGCCAATGGCGTTCTAGCGGGCTATCCCTTGATTGGCGTGCAGGCCACGCTCTTTGATGGGTCCTTCCATGAGGTGGATTCTTCCGAAATGGCGTTTAAAATCGCCGCCTCCATGGCGCTGCGGGAAGGGGCTCGGCAAGCCGATCCCACGCTTTTGGAGCCCATCATGAAGGTGGAGGTGGTCACTCCAGAGGACTACATGGGGGACGTAGTCGGCGATTTGAATCGCCGCCGGGGCCTCGTGCAGGGCATGGACGACGGTTATGGCAGTAAGGTGATTCGCGCCGAGGTGCCCATGGCTGAAATGTTTGGCTATTCCACCGATCTTCGCTCTGCGACTCAGGGGCGGGCTCAGTACACGATGGAGTTTGCGCGCTATGCCGAGGTGCCCGACTCCCTTTTAGAACGCATTCGGCGTCGAAGCTAGCTTGGTGGGCCGCAGGCCCGCGAAACTCATTATTCACTTAAGGAAGGGATTGAGCTGTGTCCAAGGCAAAATTTGAGCGTACTAAGCCGCACGTAAATGTGGGAACGATTGGTCACGTGGACCATGGTAAGACGACGCTGACGGCGGCGCTCACGAAGGTGTGCCACGAGACGTACAAGA
>Ga0129341_1154174_pt1 | contig 11028 bp, 8 predicted proteins | sample CPBNA2_6_FD_109917 | JGI IMG/M metagenome (GOLD analysis project Ga0129341, IMG submission 109917) | Freshwater to marine salinity gradient microbial communities from Chesapeake Bay, USA - CPBay_Sum_15_0.8_RNA2 (Metagenome Metatranscriptome) | ecosystem: Environmental > Aquatic > Marine > Coastal...
CGCTGCGAAAAGATAGGGGTAGGCTGGCATGAACGAACCAGCCGCCACCGTATGTGGATGATAAAGGTGCAGCAGGTGCCACTGACGGTCCGTCAGGCGTGAGCCGACATTGGCCAGATCTGGTCCAATACGCTGGTTGCCGAGAAGGAGTGGTTGATCGTACAAGTAATCCAAACCAACTGTTTGGCGAGGTCCCCAGCCACGTTCGATATCGGGGCCCATTGGACGAATGTTGGCCGCGACTTTGGCGCCACTGTCCTTGAAAAGCTTGAGGATATGATCCGCTATGTCCTTTTTCACCCCTTCACGAATCGTGATGGGCGTTTTGGCGACCAGGTCAGTGGCTTCTTTTTCATTCAAGGACCGATTAGCCTGCTGCACCAGTCCAATAACGGAGTTGGTAAAGTCGCCAGCATCTGTCAGGACGATGTCGAACTCGAAACCGGTCTGACGAATTTGCTGGGTGTGACAGGAGGCACATCCGGCGGCGCGGTAAACGTCCTTGCCACGATCAGCCAAACCGCCGCGTGGGGAGGGATAATGACGTCCAAGTTCCTTGACGACACGGGTGGACTGACTGCCGAGTTGGACCTGAGGCAACATGACGAAGCCGATCCAGGAAACAGCCATGGCGCAAAGTACGCCTAAGAATAAAGTTGGGCCCTGATTCATGATTATTTCGAACCTTTCTTGGATTGAGATTTTCCACTGCCGGCTCCCTGCCCTGCGATACCACAGCAATTGAGCAGGCAACTGGAATAAGTTCCCCAAAAGAGACAGGAAACATTCCAGACAACCAGCAATGCCGCAATGGTTACGAGGAGTTCACCCACGGTGCTCATGCGGATAAAGGGAGCGATGCCTCCACGGAGAACATCCATGAAGGGCATGTCCGGGTTAGTCAGACCCTTGCCGTGTTTCCAGCCTCCGAACAAAAAGGCGATCGAGACCAGGAAGACGCCCACTGCATAAGACCAGAAAGTGGCGGTCCAACGTCCGGTACTTGACCATTCGGTGCCGGAGATTTTTGGGAGAAACAAGTAAATGGCAGCCAGTAAACCAGCTCCAACGAATCCGTAAAGTTGCAGCCATTTCAATCCGGGCAGGAACAAAGTGAACTGAACGACCTGCGCGATGGTTTCACGAGAAGCCCAAGCGGTCAGTAGTGCCACAAGCAAACCTGAAGCCAGAGAAAAATAAAGAAACTTGATGCCCAGAGCATCGGATTTGGCGCCCCCACCCTCAATGGTGCGATAAAGGTTATACGTGAGAACAATCCAGGCAAATGCTACAAACACGCTGCATACACTGCTCAGGGCAGAGACCCAGGCGGGAAGCGTTTGGCCTGGAAGGATGCCCGAAAAACTTCCGAAAATCAGCAGCATCCAGAAAGCAAACATGGAAAGGTACCCATTGTACAGATCCCGTCTGGCTAGTTTTGGAATGAGATATTGAAGGAGAGCTATCCCAACAAAACCCAATACGACGATGTTCAAACCGGATACGTACCAACCGTCAATCACCAATTGAGTGACGCCACGAACGGGGGATACCACCAAAAGGAAACTGGCTGCACTGAAAATCCATGGGAACCAGAACAAAGCCGCAAAAATGAACCATTGTGAGGGATATAAAACGCGCACCTGGCGTTTATGAAGCGTCACCAGCGCAATGCCTCCGATGATTGTATACGCGGCGAACAACATGGGCTGCGCGTAACCGGGCATTTCGAGGTAGGCCATTCCGGTAGAACCACCGGCCATGATGCCAACGACCCCCACCAGCACCCCGATATTCCAGAGAGCACCTCCGATGAAGAGATAACCCGGCGCGACCAGTTTCACCTGGCCCATCCGCATGGTCATCCAAAGCAATGCCGCAAAAGATGCCTGCAGGGCAAATCCATAAACGACTGCGTTAAGCGCCGCCGGTATCATGGTGCCGTAAGTCACCCAAGGGCAACTTGCCAGGAAGGAAGGTGAATGCATCTTGATGGATGCGATCAGTGAAAAAATGCTTCCAAGCAACAGCCAACCGACTGCTTTGCTCGCCAGAAAAAGCGTAGGAAACCGATATGAACGGTCGATATCCGACCAGTCCGAAGGTGATTTTAATGATTGATTCGCGTCCATGGCGTTCAATGATTCAACAATAAGTCTATTAACCCTGTTTAGGTTTATTCAAATGCACTGGGTTCTTCGGGTGGCGGAGGCGGCACGAAGGTGGCTTCTTTCACACGCTCGATCATTTCTGCGCGCCCTTCACTTGGGTTACTCCATTCCTTGACCGTGAGTTCCATGGCTCGCTCGATTGGGACACGCACAAATCCCTTTTCTTTGTCCTGCCAGCCGTATTCGTTCAACACAGGGCCAACAGCTTCCTGCACCGATTTCAAATTCTCGGCCCGTTCCTTGGCGCGATTGGCTGAAATGGATGGCGGTTGGGTGTATTGTTTGGTCGCCCAAATCAGGAACGCAACGATGCAGAACGTTGCCAGGAACACCACGAAATACAGGAACGCGACGCCTTTGTTTTTGGGTTGTGAAATGCTGTGTATTCTCATGAATCAGGGTTTTTTAATGATATTGATTCTTCGATCAGGCTTTAGCTGAGTTGGTCTTGGAATCGGCTTCAGATTCCAATTCCACATAAACGCCCATCGCTTCGGCAATACGAGGATCACGTTGCGGGAACGGCGGATGTGCGATGAATGATTTCAGGAACTGCTTGCTCAGCAGTCCACCCATCAAAGCCAAGGCAGAGACGCTTTGCACAAATCCTCCGAAAGAAATGCCATGACCTTCCGGATCGATGACCGGCTTGATGTTGTAGGTCATGTCGGTGTAGTGCATCAGCCAGGCCCAGATGGCCATCGGCCCCATGATGGTCAGTGTCTTTTTGACATCGATACGCAGCATGGTAAGGAATGGAACGAAGAAGTGACCGAAGATGATCAGCATTCCCATGCTCCAGTAAATGCCATTTTCACGTTTTACATACCAGAAGGTTTCCTCCGGCACCGCAGCATTCCAGATCAGGAAATACTGTGAGAAATGAATATAGGCGTAGAAAACCGTGAACGCGAAGAACAAGGTTCCAATGTCCTTGAAGGTGGTTTCACGCAGGACAGGGGTCAGGTGACCGGTTCGTTGCAACACCGCAGCCAACATATAAGTGGTGGCCAGGGTTGTCCAGACACTACCAGCAAAATAATAAACACCATACATGGTTGAGAACCATTGATGCTCCAGCGATTTCATCCAGTAGATCACCCCAAGTGTCAAAGAAAACGCAAAGATGAAGATTCCACCAGCGGCCAGTTTACGCAGTGAATGGGTATGCGTCGCGGCTCCGGCTTCATCCTGACCAAGCGAATGCTTGCGCAAGCTGTTCGCCAACCAGGTCCAGATGGCAAAGAGCAGCAATGAAACAACAATGAACGCGGGAATATTAAACAAGGCATGTTTGACATGCAGTGCATGATCCGTCGCCGGATCCAGATTCATCCAGGGATATATCTGTTTACAAAACACCAGAATCGGCAAAAACAGAAGTCCCATCCAAGGCGCGAGGCAAGCCATGTGTTCAAGGAAACGTCTGATCGGCACCATCCAGTAAGCGTCAAACAAGTGATGTAAAATCACCAGGAACATCGAACCCAGCACGATGCTGAGGAAAAACATGAACCCGGTGAGATAGCTGTAGAAAAACTGTTCGCGCCAAGCAGGCAACAGCAAACCGATGATCAACCCTATACCGCCACCCAGCATCAGTTTGTTGGGAAGGTTGGCGTATTTGGCCAAATCCAAGGTTGGTGTAGATGTGTTGTTCGATTCTGAACTCATAGGGCGTTAATTTTGAAGGGCTGCTTGTTGCGGTTCGGGCACATCGTCCATTTTGGACAACCGGCTGCGCTGAAGCGCACGTAGGTAGGCGATGATCGCCCAACGGTCTTCGATTTTGACGTTGGCTCCATAGGAACCCATCAGATTCTTGCCGTGCGTGATGGTGTTGAAAATCTCACCATCCGCCATCTCAACGAGACGAGCGTCATGGAAGTTGGCGACGGCCACCATGCCATATTTGGTCGTGATTCCTTTCCCGTCTCCAGCTGCGCCGTGACATGGAGCACAGGAAATATTGTAGCGTTCCCGGCCACGGGACATCACCGATTCGGTGATCTCAATCGGGCTGACCTCCACCCAGTTTGTTGAACCGCTGATGCGTCCGGTGTTGACAGGAATGTCCTGATAAGGCATGCCACGAGCAATAGTTCCCTCCACGTAGGGTTGGGAACTGCGCTGGTTACCGAAGAACCGGTTGGGTTCCTGTGGACGCAGTTTCATCTGTCTGTCCATGTCTGGAAAGACCTCGATAGGCGGTTTGCGGGTGATCTCACCACGGAAACCAGCAATGCCGATAAAGGCCACTATCGCCAGAATATAAAGTGTCAAAAAGTATCGCATCCTAGTCCTCCACCATCTCCAAGTGTTTGCAGCCTGCTGATTCAAGCAGTTCACGTGTTTCCGCCTCCGAGTAACGTGGGTCGGTGGTTTCAATGATCACGTAGAACTTGTCATGCGTCGCTCCCTTGAAACGACGGTTCTTGAGCAAGGGATGGTAAAGTTTGGGCAATCGATTCAGAAACAGCATGCCGAAGATCGCTCCGAATGCGGACAATAGAATCGTCATTTCATACACCACCGGAAACGGAAACATCGGGCTGAACAGCGGTTTGCCGCCCACAACGACCGGGTAATTGAGGCTGTTCATGAACCAGATCATGAGGTAACCGCATGTGAACCCGGTTGCGCCCCCGCAAAAGGAGAACCAGCCAACCTTGGAATTTTTCAATCCCATGGCGTCATCCATGCCGTGCACCGGGAACGGCGTATGCACATCCCAACGGGTAAAGCCGGCGTCTCTGATTTTTTCCGCGGCATGCATGGCATCCGCCGGTGTTTCGAATTCGGCCAAAAGACCGTATGCTTGGCTATATTCAGTCATTAGTGATGCCCTCCTTTCGCGCCACCCAAAGGATGGTGTGGATCCGCCTGATTCGTCACACCTTTCACTTCGGAAATGGCGATCAGGGGCAGGAACCGGACGAACAACAGAAAAAGAACCATGAACAATCCGAAGGTGCCGACGAAGGTCAGAACGTCCACCTTGGTAGGCGAGTAATAGGCCCAGTTCGCCGGGATGTAATCACGGTGCAAGGAAGTCACCACGATTACGAAACGTTCGAACCACATGCCGATGTTCACGAAAATTGAAAGGATCCAAACAACGACCACTTTCGTCCTGAGCTTCTTGAACCAGAAGAATTGAGGGCTGATGACGTTGCAAGAAATCATGATCCAGTAAGCCCACCAGTAAGGACCAAACGCGCGGTTCTGGAAAGCGTATGCTTCGTAAGGATTACCACCGTACCAGGCGATGAAGAACTCCATCCCATAGGCGTAGCCCACAATGGATCCGGTCGCCAGAGTCACCTTACACATGAGTTCAATGTGCCGGATCGTTAACAGATCCTGCAACTTGAACAGAGAGCGCAAAGGAATCATGAGGGTCAGCACCATGCCGAACCCGGAGAAAATAGCACCCGCCACGAAGTAAGGTGGGAAGATGGTCGTATGCCATCCAGGCACCTGGGAAACAGCAAAGTCAAATGAAACGATACTGTGCACCGAGAGCACCAGTGGGGTGGAAAGACCTGCCAGAAGGAGGTAGGCCTTTTCGTAGTTGCTCCAGTGACGATTGGATCCGGTCCAGCCTAATGAAAAAAGGCCGTAGAAAAATTTACCGAAGAAACCCTTACAACGATCACGAATGGTGGCCAGATCAGGAATCAACCCCATGTACCAAAACAATAATGAAACAGTAAAGTAAGTTGAAACCGCGAAGACGTCCCACAACAGCGGAGAACGGAACTGCGGCCAGATCGGACCGTTTGCATTAGGCAGTGGGAAGAGCCACCAGGCGAACCAGATACGGCCGACGTGAATTCCGGGGAAAATCCCCGCGCACATCACCGCGAAGATCGTCATGGCCTCCGCCGCCCGGTTGATCGATGTTCGCCACTTCTGGCGCAACAAGAACAACACCGCGGAGATCAATGTTCCGGCGTGACCGATACCGATCCAGAAAACGAAGTTTACAATCGCCCAACCCCAGGCGATCGGACTATTCAAACCCCATACCCCGACACCGGTGGAGATGAGGTAACCAATCATCGCAAAGCACATGACCATGATTGGCAAACTGATCAACATGGTCACCCACCACCATGTGGGGGTTTTGCCTTCGATGATCCCGGCGATCTGATCTGAAATCCAACCGAGTGAACGGTTGTTCAGAACCAACGGCTCGCGCTCGATCTCGCGGGGAGGTGGCGCGATTTTAACAGAAGAGGGTGCGGTCGGCGATGACATTAGTGATGCCCTCCTTCAGATTTGGTTTCAACTGCATGTCCGTCCCCGTGGCCCTCCGCGCCATGTGACGCGCCATGTGCCTCAAAAGGACTACCCATGTTTTTCGTATACTCCAAAGTGCTCAATGGCATGGTGTGATAGTCGGGCATGTTTTTGTTCGGATTGCGAATCTTTGCCAGATAGGTCGTGCGTGGTTTGGTGTCCAGGAACCCAAGCACGGCGTAATTTCTGGGATCGTGTTTAAGTTTGGAGACCTTGCTTTCAGGATCCAACAGATTACCAAATGCGATGGCGTCCGCCGGACAGGCTTGTTGACAAGCTGTCTTGACCGTCCCATCTGCCACCTCGACGTCGCCGGAATCCCTGGCCGCAACCTTCTTCGCGATCTTGGCCTGCTCGATGCGTTGTGTGCAGAAGGTGCATTTTTCCATCACACCACGCATACGAACCGTGACATCAGGGTTCTTGGCCATTTCGATCAAATCAATCTCATCATCCGAATGCGAAGCAAGCGGACCTTCGTAAAGTTGATCAATCGGCCGTTTGTTGTAATCAAAATAATTGAAACGACGCACTTTGTAAGCGCAGTTATTTGAACAGTAACGGGTACCCACACAACGGTTGTAGGCCATCACGTTCAGACCCTCATGATCGTGCACCGTGGCATTCACCGGACAGACACTTTCACAAGGAGCGCTTTCACAGTGCTGGCAAAGCATCGGCTGGTTCACCACCTGAACGTCGTCGATCCATTCAGCATAAGCCTGTTCATCGTCCATGATCAGGTTGCTGACCTTGCTGCGAAGTTCAGGATTGCCGCTGTAGTAACGGTCAATACGCATCCAGTGCATCTCTCGACTGTTGGCAACCTGCTCCTTACCGACAATGGGAATATTATTTTCGCTCTGGCAAGCAACCACGCAAGCCGAACAACCAACACAAGTTTGAAGGTCGATAGCCATGCCCCACTGGTGAATATCACTATGGGTGGATGGACGTGCTTTGTAAGGGTGTTCGTAAATTTGAGCCGGTTTGCCGTCCTTATCCGTGGGGATATGACCGGCGTGGGCTTCGAGATCCATGTTTTGCGCAAAATCACGCTTTTCTTCGAAATTCTCAATGTTGGCTTCACGCACGATCGCGCGGCCTTCCATGGACCAGTGATCCTGGGTGCAGGAAATGTCAAAAATTCGATTCAGTCGGCGAAGCTTGGCACCTGTTCCGAAAGTCAAACTTTTGGAATCACGAATGGTATAAGCATTGAAACCAACGGATTTATCACCGTTACCTCCGACATTGCCGCTATTGGATCGACCATATCCAAGGGCCAAGCCCAGTGAAAAATCGGCCAGACCAGGTTGGATCCATATTGGACCCTGTACCTTGCGGCCGTTGTATTCAACTTCCACCAGTTCCTTGTTCTTGATATTGCCCATCTCAGCAGCCGTGCGGCGACTGATCAACACCACGTTGTCCCAAGTAATCTTGGTAACTGGATCGGGGCACTCCTGCATCCAACCGTTGTTGTTGAAACGACCGTCATCCAGACTGGCATCACGGTAAAATACAACTTCGAGAGCATCCTTGGAAGGGGCTCCGGATTGGTTGGCGCCCGTAATGGCCTGGCTCAAATGTTGGGTCAGGCCCGGCCAATCGAAATCATCTGCGGAAACATCCACTGCGCTGGAACGCAAATCGTTCAAGTAACCGTCATGGAGAAGCTGTTTCCACTGCCCTTCGAAGCCCTCATCACCCACCAGAGATTTCAAAGTGGTGCGTGCGATTTCGTGGGGTTTCACTTCATCATGACCAGCAATGCGTGCCAGCACTTCAATTTCGGTCAACCCGTCGAAAAGAGGCGCTATCAATGGTTGAACCGGGAGATAGCTTCCATCACCTGAACGGGCATCTCCCCAAGATTCGAGGTAATGAGCCATTGGCAGGTGCCAGTCAGACACTTCGCTGGTCTCGTCTTCGTAGTATCCGAGACGGACAACACTCTTGGCTTTGCGCTGAGTTGCCTTCCAGTCAAAATCGGCGGGAGCGTCGTAAACAGGGTTTCCATCCAGAACAACGAGTGCTTCCACAGCTCCAGCATCGCAAGCCTGTTTCAACTGGGCAAGTGAAGCGTAGGCGGGCTGGGAATCTTCCAGAAAAGTAACGGTATGACCGATGTTGCCAAGCAAGGTATTGATAGCGGCCGCGAGCTGGTGGACCGATTCTGGTTGGCGATGTCCGGCAACCACCAGGCATTCACCCTTGTGAGCCAGCAAGTCCCGAACGGACTCAACGATCCACTTTTCATCTACGGTGACGCCTTTGGCCTTTTCACGCAAGGAACTGCGGAGTGCAGGAATCGGGCTTCCAGCTTCATCTTCCGGCAAGTGCAACTGTTCGAACACTTGTTCGGTCAACGCAGCCGCTACGCTGAACACCTGTGAGGATGTCACCCGCAACCTGTGGTCGGCGTTGGAGCCGGTCAGAGTCAGAAGACTTTCAATGGCATATAGACGATTGCTGGTGGTGTGATGATTTTCATCTTCCTTTAGACGACGTCCATCGGCATAACCACGGATATGGGAGTAAGATTCCTGCTCAGTTCCCAGAAAATCGCAATCCAGTGAAAGAATCACTTTGGCTTTGCCAAAATGCGGGATCGGGCGGATCGGTTTCTTGAACACCTTTGAGCTGGCCTGAACCGAAGTGCGGAAGGAAACAGGTTCGTAAGCATGCCACTTTGCCTCAGGCATCTGCTCGCGGATCAGAGCCTCGAGACGATGACGACTGGGGGAGCTACTGCTTTGAACAAGAAAACTTAAGCCCCTGCCCTTGTTCCCCTTGAACTGACCACTCAACATACGGAGCGCGCCAATAGCTTCGTTTCGGGTAACAGCGTTGCCACCCTTCAAATATTTCTTGGAGCGATCAGGATCGTAAAGGTTGAGCAATGAAGCCTGTGCAAAGGAATCCGTTCCACCTTTACCAAACGCCAACTCCGGATTGCCTTCCACCTTGGTGGGGCGACCGTCGCTGGATTTGGCGAGCAATGGCACCGCGGAATCGCGCGATGGCATGGCGGTGGCAAAAAACTGAGGGACGCCGTGAGTGTAGTTGTGCGGCATCTTGGAGAACGGAAGGATGGTTTCCTCAGGGCGACGGCAACCGGTCAGACCCGCCCCTGCCAAAAGGAAGGAGGCGCCCATGATTTTCATGAAATCACGACGTGTTTGACCCGTGGGAGCTTCGGTCGCTCCTTCCGGAAACTCTTTTTCCATCCATTGACGAAATTCCGGAGAATCCGTCAACTCGTCCAAACTACGCCAGTAAGCCGGTCCGGATGGTTTTGGGGAATGCGATAGATCTTTCATCGATGGCAGGCAGAACAATTAACGAGGGATTCGACTCTCCAGTCGTGGACCAGTTGCTCACCCTGTGCTTGCTGCATTTGGGCGGCCTTTTCGGGATCACTGTCCCAGGTCCAATCCAGATTGGTCACTTGATCCACAGGGCGAATCTTCGCGGCGGGATCACGGTGACATTCGAGACAGAAACTCATACCAAAAGGCTTGGCATGATAAACCTCATCCATTTTGTTGACAGGTCCGTGGCATTCCACACAGGAAAACCCGCGGTTCACATGGACGGAGTGGTTAAAATAGACGTAGTCCGGCACTTTATGAATCTGCACCCAAGGAATGGGGTCGCCGGTTTCGAAACTTTCCCTGACCAGGGCCAGTTTAGGATCATCTTTGAGCACCTGGTTATGGCAATTCATGCAGACCGAGGCGGCGGGCACATTGGAAAACCAGGAGGACTCGACACCATTGTGACAATAGCGGCAGTCCAATCCCAGCTGATCCGCATGGATGGCATGTGAAAAGGCGACCGGTTGCACCGGTTGATATCCCACCCGGGTATATTTAGGGGTGGCGTAATAAGTCAAACCGGCCACCGTTGCCCCACCGAGGAGGATCAACCCGAAGATCACTCGGATTGGCAGCTTGTTCGTCCATTTTGGAAAGACGTCCGACATTCAGATATCTATTGTTAAATTTGGGTCAAAAAGGCGAAATAACCTCTATCCGCCTCACAAGTTTTCAATAACAAACACATCAACCATAACCGCAGGGACTACCCCATCGGTTCGGTCGAAGAAAAAAGCGGGAACACTTTAGGACGCACCGAAGGCAACGCAAGCACAGAAGGCAAAAATCTTAACCAATCGCCTCGATTCGGAGGACATTGATGTGTCTTGATCGGCCTATGTGCCATTGAACATCCGGCTGGATTAAGGTGAATCCGCTCAACTCAGCGTCGATGCTGTTGGAGGCGGAGGTCGGAATCGAACCGACGCATAGAGCTTTTGCAGAGCCCTGCCTTACCACTTGGCTACTCCGCCCCACAATCAATTCTTGTTAACCTACAACAAGTTAGGGGCCATAAAAAAAATTAAAACCACCAGACATCATCGATGCTGGCTACATCCATATCAAAAGCAGTCCAAGCTCGTCAATAACGCTTGTGAAAAAAATCACAAATTCGCTTGAACCCTCATTGCGCTCTCGTTAGCTTCCAAGAAATCGAAAGGGCTTTC
>Ga0129341_1147110_pt1 | contig 10290 bp, 2 predicted proteins | sample CPBNA2_6_FD_109917 | JGI IMG/M metagenome (GOLD analysis project Ga0129341, IMG submission 109917) | Freshwater to marine salinity gradient microbial communities from Chesapeake Bay, USA - CPBay_Sum_15_0.8_RNA2 (Metagenome Metatranscriptome) | ecosystem: Environmental > Aquatic > Marine > Coastal...
ATAATACCAAAAGAAACAGAGTTTGATGCACTATACTCTAATGTACCATCAAATCCACCACTTAAGTATGTAAGTCCGATTCCACCAGAAAAATTAATCTGATCATTATTGAAATAATATCCACCTCTGATAGATAACATTTCATTCCAAGTATAGTCCATACCTAAAGCAAATTGCTCAGGTGCATCTGAAATAGTAATTATATCAGCAGATAATAATAAACTATTTCTATCATCATTCCATACTTCTGAAGAAATACCACCACGGAAGATAACAGGTAGTGAGAACGGATAAGCTGGTAAGATTACCCCATAATTTGGAGTCCCTAATGGATTGTCAGGATTTTCTGTTTCACCTTCTAATTGGTTATTTTCTCTTTCTAAAGCAGAACCTTTGTAACTAGTCTCAGTACTTAAGTTCATAATAGAGAAACCTAATTTTATTCCTTTTAATTCAGTATCATATTGAGTACCAACATCAAACGCTACTCCATTTGCACTAACAGTTTCAAAAGCATTTTGAATGTACTTAGCAGTTACTCCAAAAGTAAATTGAGAAGTTAATGCTCCTGCAAATGATAAACCAATTGCCATATCATTTACTGAGTAAAAAGAACCAGTACCTTCAGGTCTGTTGATAGTCGTCACAGGGATATCATTTGCACCAAAAGTTTGAACAAATGCACCTAATCTATAGTTATCAAATAAAGAAACTACAGTTGAAGCATAATTACTTGTGAAATCTCCAAACCAAGTAGAGTGAGCAATATATACTTGAGTATTTTTAACACCCAACAATCCAGCAGGATTCCAATACATTGCACTTGCATCATCAACTACGGATGTAAATGCACCACCCATACCAACTCCTCTTCCACCAATAGGAATCTTAAGGAATTGACCACCAGCAGAACCAACCTTTTCAAAATCACCACCCGATGTAGACCCAGTAATTTGAGTAGATCCCCCAGAATTTGTTTGAGCAAAAACTGAAGTTGCTGTCGCTATTATTAATATTAAAATTATTTTATACATTTTGATCTCCAATTTTATTAATCAACAATTCTGAAACTACCCACAACCACTGAGAATGTTTTTGTAACAGTCTCACCATCAGGTGTTGTAATAACAGCCATTAATACCTGACTTTGAACTCTAAATCCATTTTTAGAGATCAAGTCCCAAACTAACACAGATCTTCTATCGCCATCTGCTGTTGCTCTGTGTTCTAATTTCTTAACTAAGTCACCAGCCATTGTATAGATTTCAATATCACACTCTTTTGGTAATCTAGTGAAATAGATTTGAGCATCATAAGGAGATCTTTGATTTTGATGATTAATGTAATAAGGATTTGGAACAACTCCAATACCATCTAAGTCTTCTTCTGAGTAGTTGTAATCTGGACCTTCAGTTCTAACTACAGCTCTTACTCTAGCACCAGGTGCTGGTAATCCAAGAGCAGATCCCCAGTTAGTTAATTTCAATTGATCTCCTGGTTGGAAATCTTGAGCTTCTGCTAATGGAGGATAATTAGGTTCTGGTCTGTTGTTTGCATCATATTGTCTTTGATCAACTGTTAAGTTAGGTACTAATCTACCAGCATTTGCAAAGTCTATTACATATTGTGCACCAGAAATATTCAATACGTGAGTAAAGTCGATACTTATTGGTTGACCATTTCCATCAGTTGCTGTTGCAGAAAGATAATACTTACCTTGTAAACCAGAATAAGGATAAGCATTTCTTACATTTTCTTCATCATATTCAAAGTTAGTTGGGAAAGCAAATAATCTTTCAATTTGAGGTAATAAAGAAGGCATTGAACCTCTTTCTCTTAATCCTATCCAACCAACATTGTATATGTTAAAGTTACCTAAGAATTCTTTAGGATCTCTTCCTACTGCAGTTAAGTTTTTAGGATGAGGATACCATGCAGGATACATTAAGTAATCTTGTAAAGTTCCTGAATTACCAACTTGGAATCTTGGACCAGAAACTGGTAACAATACATTCTCAACATTAGATTTAACAGGTACAAGTACTGAATCACCTATAGTTTCATCATATCTTTTAAATTCTGTAGTATTTGTAACTTTTACATTTAAGTAAGTCAAATCAAAAGATATAGTTTTAAGATTATTACCGCCTGGTACATCACCATACTCAAATGTATGTGTTTCTACCCCACCAGGTAAAAATTCAACTAAATATTCACCAGGTCCATTATTAAATGAATGAGTAACAGGTCTTAAGTTTGGAGAAATAAACTGAGGATTTCCACCACCACCAGCTAACCTGATGCCACCTTGTTCATAATCTACTGTTTGAGTAATATGAACTCTATCTGGATTGAACTGTTGAGTTTGATTTATTTTCTTGATAATAGTGTTTCTGTTTTGAGCTGAGCCAATTCTTTCAATTACTTCAGGTCTAAATACTCCACCATATTGTCTAACTGTAAAGTCATATTCAAATCCGATAGTACCATAAGCTTCTTGTTTAAATCCTCTTTGGTAACACCAACCAGCTAATTCCATTTTACCAGTAGTGAAGTTACCTCTTCTTTGAACATAGTCCATAGAATTCAATTGATTCAAAGTAATTGTATCAAATATTTCTTCACCATTAACAAACCTTCTAGAAGCTGAGTCAACTAAAATTGAATCTCCAATTGCTAATACATAAGATCCTGCGTTTTCAGTTAATTGACCAATTAAACCACCTTCACAAGTGATAGGCTCAAATTGAGTTACTTGTTCGTAAAGTACTTTATTGTTGTCACTAATATTAACTAATTTTACATTTCTTGCTAATAATGAATAGTTAACTGATCTCTCAGGATTAGTTTCACCAATAGGAATCCAATTTCCATCAAACCATTGAGGTTCCCAAGTTAATTCAAGAGTATCACCAGCAAATAACTGTTTAACCCTATCATTGTTGATAGCAAAGAAATTAATATTGTGAATACCACCTAATAAATCATCTGTTTTTTCAATAATTTCAATAGATGGAGTCGGTCCAACTGAAGTCGCCTCGGGATATGTTTTTGCTAAGTTTGTAATGATATCAAAATTAGCAGAAAACGGAGTAGTATTCGGTTGTTGAGGGAAATTTCTAGTGTAATCACCTTCATCATAAGGGATTAATTTATAGAAATAGTTAACATTATTAATTAGTTTTTCAGTTGATGTAGGATCATCTTGAGTATTGATTCTTCCATCTCCATTGTCATCACCAATATCAATAAAAGTTCTTCCGTTAGTTAAGTATTCCATAAAATCAGAAATAACTTCTTTTCTTACCTTCTCTGTTTGTTCAAAACCTATAGTTCTAGTATTTTGATTACCTCTATCATCAGTATATGTTTCAGTAACTTGAGGCCATTCCACCCTTGCATAACCATTTTTCAACCAAACATAAACTGAATCTAATGTTTCATTGATTGTTTGTTGGTCTGCCATTACTTCACCTTCAGCTTTTTGAATAGCAATGTCAATATTGTATTCATTTGTACCGAATGGATTTCTTAGAGTATTATAGTAATATACAGAGTCAACTTTAGGTATATCAACTAAGAATTTATCTCTTAAAGGAATAAATTCACCTGGATTATCAGGATCTGGAGTCCATACAGTATCAACAACAGTTACTCCAGAAGAGTCTTTTACGTTATATCTAATTGAATCTGTTTCTTCTTTTGCTCTTACAATGATTTGGTCGCCAATTACTTGAGCTGCACCAGTTGTTTCATATAAGTATTTAATCCAATTTGACTCAGATGCAGTTATTTTTATATTTTTCTTTTTGTAATGTAAAGGATTTACAGCAACTAAAGAACGATTTAAATAAACTTTACCAATTAAAATATCATTCATCAATTTATTGTTACTTGCTTCATTGTAATAGTTATAATACATAACTGGTTGACTTGTAGTTGAACCTACAAAACCTTCATTTCCACCTGCATATTCTAAGAAATATTTTGTCCATGGTTTTGTATCAAAAACAAATCCTCTAGGAGTTATAATTACATTAGAAACTGCAGTATCTAAAGCAGCTAAAATCGGTAATTTCTTACCTCTTAATTTGTTATCAGTAATTGCAGCACTATTTGCTAATGATGCAGCAGTTGTAGTATCATAAATTAATCCACCAGAAGGAACTCTCATAACATTAATTGCATATAAATCAAATGGCTCATCTAATGGAATAGCTTGACCATTATTTACAACAGGTCCTGCAATTCTTAATGAATCTATGGCTGGATATATAGAAATATCTCCATCTCCAGATACATTGATTGATTTTCTGAATGGAGCAGGCATTCTATAGTCTGCAATTTGTTTCCATCCTAAAGGACCAGTTCCATTAGGGAACTCTCCACTTGGAGATTCTTGTGTTAAAGAGAAAGTATCTAACTCTGGTCTTCTTGCTCTATATAATTTATATCCTAAGAAGTCTAAACCATCTGCTTCTTCATCTTGTGATAATTCAGAAGTATTATCCCATTTAATCATCACACCATTATTTAATGGAGTCCATTCAGAAATTACAGGTCTTTCTGGAGGCAATGGTGATTTAAAGTTATTATCATATACTTCCTGAGCGAATCTATCTAATTTATCTAACTCTAATAAGTCATCACAATCATCCATACCTTCTGCTTCACCACCTTTCGCTGTTCTACCTAACAATATACCTACTACTACTCTTGCAGTGTCACGTGGTAACATATTGTAAGGTCCAGTTGCCATCAAATATCTTTTATCCCCTGGCCCTGTATCTCTTGCTGGATTTGCATCAGACATAAATTCATATCTTTCTTCATCAGTTACTTTATCATCTTCAATTGACCAGTTTTGAAAAGTTACTAATCCTAATTGTTCTTCAACTGGGAATACTCTTCTAGTTTTTCTTAAATATCCAGTATCATCCCAAGTATCTTCATTAGGATAAAGAGTATCTCCATCTCTATTGAAGTAATATGGGTATGGCATATCAGGTGAAGGTCTTACAATTACTTTGTTACCTTCTTCATCGAATACATGATAGAAATTAATTGAAGGTGATTCCAAATAGTCAAAACCTAAGTAACCAAATCCAAAACCTCTTTCACCATTGTCAGGGTCTGACCATTGAACGGCCATGTTTAATGTAGTATCACAAGTATACCAAGAAACCCGGTCATTTCTAGCACCGAAAGCTGTAAATGGAGAACGTGCAACGTCAACATCCATTACAGGAGCATGCCAACATTGTAATAATGTGTCTGGTGACATATTAATAAAGTCATACTTCAAGAATACCATGTCTTTATATTGACCAAATCCCCATGAATATATCATGTGCTCGATTTGTACATATAAAGGATATCCTTCTTCTTTTGCTCTACCGTAACCTTTTTGGTAGTAATTTAAGTCAGAATCTTTAAAAGTTGCAAAAATATCTTCACCAGATATAAATGCAGGACCTTTAGGGAAAGTTTCAAGATTTCTTTGATCTTCATCTTCTATGTATAAACCAAAATATCTAGAATTTTTCAAAGTGTCTTCTTCTATGATATCCCATACTGGCCAGTTATATTGATCATTTGGATCTAATGGCTCACCAGTTGCTCTGTTGAAGTCAGTAGAAAAATAAGTTCTATATTTATAGATATCATTAAAGTCTGCTTCATAAGTAGGTTTATCATCTTTATCTCTGATTCTACCAGGCACAAACCATGATTGACCAGTTCTAGGATCATAAGAAACTACTACATATTGCTTGTAAATAGGATTCCCTAAAGAATCTTTTCCAGCACCTGGACGTGGTTTCAAAGCAGCAAACCAAGCACCACCAGCGAATATATACTGATTTCTTGAGTTACGAGGCCAATATCCACCCCCAACTCTATTTGCAACATCATAACCAAAAATACCATAGTTAGAAGTAAAAAATTCTAAATTAGATACTGTGTTTTTTTGATTATCAAAAAGACCCGTAGGCGTTCTTAACAGCTTGTCGTCTTTTTTGTTTTTAAATTCAGGATGAATATCTGCGAAGGCAGTCGATACTCCTATCATCGCAAATATAATTCCTAAATATAATATTTTATTAAACATATAAAACCTCTAAAATTTATTTAATTACTTATTAACTCTTGATTGGAAATTGATTTTTACACCGAAGAACACAGTAATAGGAATTTTGTAATTTCCTTTGAATTTCAACTGATCTTCATAGTAATTCAATGTTGCATCAAACATTTCTTGTTGAGTGATAATTCCATTTTTGTCAACATCAGAAGGTGCATAACCAGTTTCGTCAGCTTGGTAAATTCTATAACCATATTGGTCATATTGGTTAATATTGAAAGAAGCAGGATCAGCATAATTTCCTTCTTTATAATAAGGGATATCAGCTATTTGACCTACTTGGATTGCTAACAATGCTGGGTTGTTATCTGGGTCTTTAGAAGCTGTGTTCCAAGCAACTGCTTGTCTGTTATTGAACACATTGAAGATATCCATATATAATTCAACATTGTTTCCTTTGAATGATTCTCCAAAAACATCACCTAAATCTAACATTCTTCTAACTTTTAAGTTTGCATTCCAAACTGAAGGGAATCTCTCAGCGTTTCTTTCACCTAATGGAATACCATTCAAATCAGTTACTGTAAATGGAGCACCTGATCTGTAGTTTACTGTTAAACCAAAGTCAAAATTTTCTAAAATGTGAACACCTGCTATTGAAGGTCCATCATTGTCATTGAAGTATAAATTGAATAATCCTGTGATATCATGTGGAATATCTCTTCCTAAAGGATAAGCAGCTAAAGGATAAGGGAAGAACTCTAAACCAGGTACTGATCTATCAGGATTAACACCTAAGTTTGTGTTTACGTTATCCGCAGTTCCCATTACATTCATCAATGTATAGTTTAATCTGAATGAATAGTTATCTGCTCTTCTTTTTCTGATTTCAAACTCTAAACCTCTTGCATTTCCGTACTCAGAAACTGTAGTTTGGAAATAAGGTGAAGGAGTAATCCTTACAGCAGCAACTCCTAATTCATTAAAGATATCTTTATAATATGCATTAACAGAGAATGCGATTTCATCAGTTAACTGATTGTTATATCCAATCTCATAAGAGTTAACTCTCTCAGGTTCCATATTTGGATTACCAATTCTCAATCCACCAACTTGAACGTGGTTAATATTATAATTTGCAAACATATCAGTTAATGGAGCAACTTTATAATAGATACCATAGTTCATAGTAATAAATTGTCTTTTGTCTGGAGTGATAGGGTAAGAAACATTTAATCTAGGAGAAATCATAATTCTTGGGTCAGCTTCAGCAAATAAATTTGGATTATTAATATTTTGGATTTGAATGAAATAATCAACATTATCTGCTAATCTATATTTAGAAGAAGGATCAAAATAATCCATTCTTATACTTGGTGAAAATACGATGTCTCTATATTCTACTTGATCTTGAACGTAAGCAACAAAATTCCAAGGTGTTCTTGGTTTTGATGTTTCATCTTTCGCATCTTGATTTAACTCATAGATATTACCACCCCATAAGTCAGAGTAAATATCTTTACCAACTGGTGAAGAAACTTGAGGACTTCCGTTAGCATGTCTATGCATTTCGTTAATTCTTACTTCGAAACCAGTTCTTAATTTATGAGTGAAGTCACCGCTTGTTAAGTTTATGTTATAGTTTCCATCCAATTGGATGTAAGAACCTCTTTGGAAAGTATAACCTGCAAAAGAGTGATTAATAAATTGGTTATTTGCTCCATAAGGGTTAGCTGTACCTCTAGCTGAAGCAAATCCTTCATAATATCCAGAGTAAATATTTCTTACAGGAATTGCAGTTGTTTGGAAACCATCAGCAGTTTTTTGGTTTTGAATTTCAGTTCCTTCGTAGTAATCGTGGATTTGATTTGGTAAATAATCACTACCATTTTCATCTACTAAAATTTCACCATTACCGAAAGTAACATTATCAATTGGCTCTAAAAAGTCCCAACCAGAGAAATATGAAGGATCACCATAATCTAGCATTCTACCAGAAGATTGAGTATTAAGATAGTATTTTGCTGATACTTCGAAATAACTTGTTTCACTTATTACTTGGTTCAATGTTACATAACCATTCATAGTAGTTAACTCAGAACCACCTAGTTTGTAAATATTTTCAGGTAAGTTATTGAAAACAGTATCAATAGCATTGAAGTTTTCATCTCTGTTTATAAACATACCAGGTTGAGTTGCATATAACCAGTTCCATGAATTATTTTGTAAGTTAGTTTGTCCCCATTGTCCACCAACAGTAACTTTAGTAACATCACTTAACATGAAATTTAATTTACCAGTAATATTTTTAACCCAAGCAGATTGATTATCTAACTGACCTAAATTATTTCCATCTGGATCTAATACTTTATATGAATTTCCTCTAAATTGCTCAATTCTATTATTAGTTGAAAGAGCAAAAGTTGAATTTTTTAAGAAAGGTAATGGCCCATCAATACCAAACTCAAATTGATTCTCATTTGCACCTTGATATTTATAACCTTCACCATAATTTTCAATTCTTAAGTTTACATCTTCTCTTACTAATCTAATGTTTGATGGAGAATATCCATTCAAATAAGGGACATCAGTTCTATAATTAAAGAAACCTGTGTATCTATCATTTTTACCTACTTTAACAGTACTGTTTACAACACCACCTAAAGCAGAACCATACTCAGCACTAAATCCACCAGTTTTTACTTGAACCTCACCTATTGCTGATTGAGATGTAGTAGGAGTATAAGCTTGTCCATAACTCAAACCTCCAGAGAATGGGTCAGAAATTTCAACACCATCAACTCTCATTTGAGTTTGGTTATCTCTACTACCTCTTACAGTATACCCAGAACCACTTGATCTTACCCCAGCAGCTAAAGTTACTACTGCATTAATATTGTTAGTAGCTACAGTAGTTAAATCTTCTTCAGCAAAAGATCTATCAACACCTACTTTACTAACGTCAACCATTTGTCTATCAGCAGTTACCACAACAGTTTCACTTTTTGTTGAAGCATCTACTAATTTGATGTTTAATTCTTTAGTTTGGTCTGCAGATAATTTTAATTTGATAATTTGCTCTTGCATACCAACAAATGCTACTCTTATCTCATAATCACCTGCTTCAATATTAGTGATTATAAATGATCCATCTCCTTTAACATAAGCACCCTTGACTGTTCCAATAACTTGGATAGTCGCACCTACAGCAGGCTTACCGTCTGGATCCTTGACAGTACCTTTTAAAGTTGCAAAGTTACCAGCTTCTGCACTGTAACATAATGCCAAAAGTATCGTAACTATAACTAAAGTTAGTTTTTTCATGATACACCTTGAAAATTAATTAATATTTAAATTCGATTTTATAAAAGAGAGTTGGAGCAGAGAATTCAACTGAAAGGATAAGTCTATGAATATACTTAAATTAGTATAAGAAAAAATCATTTTGCCCCAATTATAATTTTTCAAACTCTCAAATATATGAAGTTTTTTTCAAAAAATCGCAATTCTTACAATTTCAAAACCTCAAATGTTCATAAATTTAAATTTTTTAAAAACTAAAATACAACCCATTTATTAGTGATAAATTAGTGTTAAAAATGCCATTTTGATTATAAAATACATTTTCATTTTGGAAAACACGCCCATCTATTCCTGATACCAAATGTAAAGCACCAAATATTGGAATATCAGCATATAATCTACCAGTAATTAAAACCCCACCATTCGATATACCAAGTCCTGTTCTTCCATTCAAACTAAAATATTTATGTTCAAATAATTTTGAGTCAATGAAAACATTAGCAAAGTAGTTGTCATATATTATTTTAGTATCAATTTTTGTTTTTACTCCACTCGGTAATCTTCTGGCGCTAGATAAGTCTCCATCAAATTTACTTAACTCATTGTAAGGTATTGTGATATCTTTTTGAATCATAAAAGTATACTCAGACATACCCAATTCAAGTCCAATTCTAGAATTTTGAGAAACTTTAATAGAAGCTGATTGTGAAAATGAATTTAACTTATTACCATCAATTGGAGAATATCCACCTCTGCCTAACTCAGAAAACAAGTTTGATTCAAATACTAAATCTTTTAATTTCAACTCTTGCTGATTGTAGTTTAATTTTAAGTATGAGTTCTCTATTGTCTCGTACTGAGAAGAAACATTGCTTGATTTAGTATTGATAATACTTGGAACAAAA
>Ga0129341_1047490_pt1 | contig 10076 bp, 2 predicted proteins | sample CPBNA2_6_FD_109917 | JGI IMG/M metagenome (GOLD analysis project Ga0129341, IMG submission 109917) | Freshwater to marine salinity gradient microbial communities from Chesapeake Bay, USA - CPBay_Sum_15_0.8_RNA2 (Metagenome Metatranscriptome) | ecosystem: Environmental > Aquatic > Marine > Coastal...
GTGCCTTTCGGCACAGTTGCATCACTTTAGGATAATGTAGTTCAGTATTTATATTGATTTATGTTGTTGTTAACAGTTTATGACACTCATTTATGAGTTTTATTTGCTGGCGCCTACTGCAGCGCCAGTTTATAATCAAAGAGAAAGTTCTATTGGCTGTTTCACAACAGTCGTAGTTACTCGCTTTATTTGTATTATAAACTGTTAGTATCACAACTATGTTATTCTTGGCGTAGAATATATTCCTGTATTATTCTATGTCGTTTTCTAAACACAGGATGTTTGGTCAAGGACCAAAAAAGCTTCCGATAGGACACTATGGAAGGACTATTTATATAGTATCTTAAACAGCAGTATTGCTTAACCACAGCTAGCCTGCGTCTATTTGATTTGATATGAAATTTCAAGAATTCTTTTTAATGTAACCGTTTGGGTAAATCCCGGTTAACTAATCTATTAGGATTAGATTTGAATGATTGATTTTGATTTGACTCGATAATAGGAATAACCTATCGCACCGCGTTTCTTTTAACGCCCACTAGTTCCGATTAACCAAGTGGTTAAACTTAGAAGTTAATCAATTAAGAGATGCATTGGAGTTCTCTGCTCCATTACTCTATAAAAGCCTACCCCAAAGAGTAGAACTTGAGGGATGATATGACTATTCGCCTATTCGACTGGCACAATAATTGAAAGCGTCGAAACCCTAACACGCCCGGTCGTTTTTTAACGGACGGGGAACCATAGGGTCATGGTTCTCACGACTTGAAAGAGCTTGCTCTTAGCAAAGAATGGACATCACAGAGGTTCACGAACCTATGACGTGATTAAAACGTGGCCCGCCGCATTGAACACGCAAACCCACCAACACGGGTTTCAGTTCAATGCAATGGTTGTGTCTTTTATTAATTATGTACACAACTTTTGTATTGACTGAAATGCTAACAACTTGCTTCGAATATAATAGGAAGGAAGCCTGGAGGAATAAATTCGAAAGAAAGAAGAAATCTGTTAGAAGGCAGAGGAGCAAGGAACGAAAGAAGAATAAGAAAAGCCCTAGTTTGGAAAAATTGTGGAGGAAGAAGGCACAGATGAAACGCATCATTGATGGAGTTGAATCCCAGTCTGGAGAGGCTGATTTCCTGAATAATATTAACGAAATTATTCAAGAATGCTCACTTCCAGAAGGAATCACTAACATCTTCTTAAAAGTTTTGTGCTATTATAGATCTGTTAGAAAGTCGGTTGATTGGGAACAATTTGTTTCCACGACTGGCCTATTTTTATTGAGTATTAGTGATAGTGACACAAATTTTAGGGAAGTAATTGGAGAGGTTTTATTTGGGAAGCCAGTTGATCTTAATGCATTAACTGTTTCCGATATGCCCACATCTCAATCAGGGGTTTCTTTTGATGAATCTCTAAACATGTTGAGAAATTTCAAATTACTTAGGGATAATGAGTTGACGAAACGCATTATTCAAGTCATTGCCACCGCATTCTCCTGCGGTCTTGTTAGGGGGAAGAAAGATTTATATTTTACATCAGTTAATCTTTCTTTTGTATTGGAACAATTTACAAGGGATACAAACACAATCTTTGATTTCTTTGACTCCCTTTTAAATGTTTTCCAATTTATCGTTGAGAAGGGACATGTTTGTTTTCAACAAAGAACATTTAAACCCTTGTTTATGTCTGATGAAGCATCTGCTGATTATGACAAGGATTTGGCGGAAGTGTTTGGTTTTTGGCCTGCAGTACAAGCAGGTAACTACAAGGACACACCGTTTTGCAGTGTCCCTCACTTTGCCAATGCACTAGATAATCTTTATATTGCTACTACTGCTCTTGTCGAGCAAAGTACCGACACTTTTTCTAAACGGTATCATGCCAAAAATTTGGAAAAAATAAATTCCATTGCGGCCAAGTTTAAGTCTCAAGAGAGATCCGGAGGTTTGCGAGAAGAACCCTTCGCCTTTTGCATTTATGGGAAATCTTCCGTCGGCAAATCATCAATTATGGCAACTCTCACGGATTATTGCCTAAAGGCTACGGCCTTTATAAAGAACCCTGAGAGGAAACAATTTGAAGTTGATAGTCGCATGATTTGTTCTCAGAATGCTAAAGACAAATTCGACTCTGATTATAAGTCTTACACACTCGCTGTATTATTTGACGATTTGGCCAATGAGCGTGTCGAAGTGGCTAAACAAAGCCCCCTTGATGCTGTCATACGCTATATCAATAATATTAAAAGTACTGCTTTAAAAGCAGATGTGCATGAAAAAGGAGTCATACAAAAAGAGCCTTGGTTAGTTGGAGCTTCCACTAATATCAAGAATTTGCAAGCCGATCAATATTCGGTAGAGCCGATTTCAGTTTTGAGGCGTTTTAACATTCACATTGAACCTTACGTAGCCAAAAATTACCAGAAGAAAGATGGTGTCTTTCTTGATGGACGTAAATTAGCTGAGGCTGATCAACCCATCCCTGATGCTTGGAGGTTTAATGCTTATCATTATGAGTATGATGATAAACCTTATAAACAAAATGCCACTCAAGTAACCCGGGCTTATACCACGGTTCCTTTTAAGTTTGTCGGAGGTGATGGTAAAGAATACGAATCAACTGATTTGGATATGGAACAATTGCAATGGCTGATGTATAGATTGCTTGATGAACATTTTGAAACTCAACATAGTGTTATTCGCAGCAACGAGAGGATAAGCAAGGAGCAATTGTGCCAGCACGTGCTCCACAAATCGATTTGCAGCATTTGCACTCCAAATCGTATCAAGCCTATACCCCGCCGAATGTCATCACAGCATAATTCTGTTGGTGCTGTCAGTGAAGTTGGCCTATACACAAACTGGAAGAGAGGTTTTGCTCTATGGTACAAATGGCGATTTTACATAATGTTTGCACAATGGATCCTTTCTTTCGCTTACGGCTTCGCACGCGAGTTATGGCGTATAGGTTGGTTTAGACCCTCCACATACGATCGCGTTGATAGGGCGTATTGGCGCGTTAAATATTATAAGGATGCCACTGCTTTTTATGCGAGAAATTGGATGCACAACGTAACTGATACCATTGATGAAATTAATGGTTTGAGGTTTATTTCGTGGGAATTAACAGATTTTATTCCTGATAGTTGGGTCGAAGATACTCGGTTTTCCTGGATTTATATGTTTAAATATGACATGGCATATTACCCCCAGTTGATTCTGTCTTCTGTGATTTTTTGGTTATTTAGTGTTTGGATCACTTGCAAGGTCCAAGGACGAAATATGTTCTGGCGAAATTTCTTTGCAGTCCTTGGGTACATTTATATTGCCCTTTTGTTGCGAAAGAAATTTTTGATGAAAGAATTGAGGACACGCCGGGGCGTGTTACGTAACATTTTGAAACATTCTATGAAGATGATGGTTGGCACTTCCATACAAGTGATGCTCACTTTTGGTGGTGTTGTTGTTTCTTATAAACTAGCACGGTCTGTGCTTAAGACCATCCGAATGCTTGGCAAATATTCACATGGAGGAGATGTAGACATTGGTGTGGAGAAACAAGATGTGTGGCTTACTGCTTCACCAGTAGAGCTACCAAAGCGCGATCCCAAAACTGAAACCATTTCTTCTGAGCATTTAAGTAATATAGTAGTCAAGAACACTACGGCCTGTATTTATGACAACACGACATGGTCTTCGGGTTTTTTCCCGAGGAGCCAGATATTGTTAGTGCCTACCCACGAGGTAGGTGATAAGGACACAATCAATTTGCGATTAAGAAAAGATGACGTTGGGACTCTGTCTGGTGGAAATATTGAGGTTGAGGTAACCCCTGCTAGAGTTTATCACTTCCCTGGTAAAGATATTTCAGCTATATATCATTCGAGGTATCCTGACAAACAGGATTTAACCCATTTATTTCCTTGTGAAACTCCACAAGATCGGAACCCCACAAAGTGGATAACAAGAAAACAATCCGGCTCTATTGAGACCGGTAGTGCGCGCCGAAATGGCATTGCCGCACATGTTAACACTGATAAGACTACCTTCTGTGATTCCACGATCGTAACATACGGGAAGGAAACAGCTGGTGGTGATTGCATGAAATTGCACATCGCCGATGTCAAGTGTGGCAGTTATATTGTCGGGTTTCATCTTGCGGGGAAGAATTACACGGGCTACCTTTCAACTCTTACCAAAGGAGATTTGGAATTGTGTTATGAATATTTCGATTCAAAACCTTCTACTAGATTATCCGCCACAATGGGAGATATGCCAACTCAACTTTACGGCAAAGATTTCACTCCCCAGATGCCTAAAAATAAGAAATCGACAATTAATTATCTGACTGATGCTGAGATTAATTATTATGGTGATCTGCCCTCTTTTGTCACTAGACCGAAAAGTAGTGTCATCAAGAGCCCGATTTCTGATTCTGTAGCGTCACATTGCGGTGTCGAAAATAAACATGGAAAACCAGCGAATTGCAGGAAGGACGAGACTCGCATCCCTTCACAGGCTCCCTACAATAAATATTATTGTGGTGTGGGTAAAGCCACACAAGAATTTCCTCTAGAAATTCTTGAAATTGCTCAAAATGATTACTTGGATGATTGCACAGCTAGTAAGAAAATGATGGCAGATCTTGTGACCCTTCGTCCTTTAACTGAGGTAGAAACTATTTCGGGGCAGGATGGAGTTCCATTTGTCAATGGCATGAGGATGAAGACATCGAAAGGCTTCCCCTTGTCTGGTAGTAAAGATGAGATTACTACGCATTTGGATCCCAATGAGTATGAAAACATTTCTGATCCTCGTATTTTTGATGACATGTTTATGGACGATTGGAGGAGGGCTCGCCAGGTCTATCTGGAAGGTATTAGATTATATTCAGTCTTTAAGGCTTTCTGGAAAGATGAAGCCACGAAATTAACCAAGGATAAAGTCCGTGTTGCCCTGTGTGCACCATTGACACTACAGTGTGTGATAAGACAATATTTCTTGCCGGTTGCGGCTTGTATGTCACGTAACCCAATCGTTACAGAATGTGCGGTGGGGATTAATTCCCAAGGGCCACAGTGGAACAAATTGATGAGACATCTTTCACAGTATGGTGAGGGACGAATGGTCGCCGGTGATTTTAAAGCTTACGACCAACACATGTCTTCTACTATGACATCAATCGCATTCTTTACTATGATTGAGCTTGCGAAGCATTGTGAAGGTTATACTCCAGAAGACATTAAGATTATGACTAATCTCGTTGCGGATGTAGTACACCCAATGGTGTGTGTCAATGGAGACCTTGTAGAATTGTTTGGGTCCAACCCATCAGGTCATAACCTCACTGTGTACATCAATTCAATTGTTAATTCCCTATATCAGAGAAGTGTATTTTACATCATTTATCCTCCTGGCAGCTTGGAAACCACTAAGTTCCAGGATTACGTGGCTCTTATGACCTACGGTGATGACAATGTAATGTCTGTCTCTGATAAGGCACCTTTGTATAATCACACCCGAATGATGGAAGTATATGCTTCACGAGGCATAGAGTATACAATGGCGGACAAGGATGCCGAATCTATTCCCTATATCACATTAGCGGAAACTGATTTTTTAAAGCGTGCTACAGTGTTCCGCCCAGAGTATGCCGACTTGCGTGCTACTGAGTTCCGTCCAGAGTACACCGATCCTTCAACCGGTGAGGAAGGCATGTATCTTGCCAAGTTAAGCGAAGATTCCATTTTCAAAAGCTTGCATTGCAATATGTTATCAAAAACCGTATCTAAGGAGGAGATCGCTCGCCAATGTCTGGATGGAGCGCTCCGTGAATTGTGGTTTTATGGCAGGGAACATTTTGAAATGCGCCATGAACAATTCAAGAAAATTGTCGCTGAACACGAGTGGCAACATCTTATTTCACCAAATTTCTACAAAACGTTTGATGAACGCGAAGAAGAGTGGCTAGATAAATACGATCTAGTCCGTACGGGTGTCGAATCTCAATCTGGTGTTCTGCCATATAGGTTTGAAACTAAAGTTGAACCGTCTTCTCAGGAGACTGCATTGATATCCTCTTTCATGGCGGGAGCCGAACTACACGGTATTGTTTTACTCGCTCGCGAATACACATTGAATGGTGGCATCACTTATGGTGACATTCTTGCTCGCTATGGTGATAGATTGTTATGCATTGAGTTCAAACGTCAGCGTCTGGAAGAAACTTTTCAGCAGGCGCAACGTCAAGCCAGACAAGTTCGGATGCTACTTTGGCAAGATCCCATGCCCGGGGTTGTTGCCGTACATCCTATTGCAATCAATATCATCCAATATAAAGGTATTGAACATCTTCCTACCGGTCTTAAGGAAGTGATTGAGTCATGCGTGAGGCATTTACACAGACCACTGATGTCATAAAACTCTAAGCGCTAGCTGCATCTAGTTGTCACTCTTATGAGAATGTGCCTTTGTATATTAGTGATTTAGTGAATATTGTATATATTTATCGTTCTGCATACTTGTTCATACCCTGTATACATTCGTAATTATAGAACCTTACTCTTGCTACGTCATGGCTTCACGCGTAGTTGAGAGTTTAAACATAGTCGTTAAGCAGGTATTTCATTTTCAATAATTAAAGACACGTTATTGCCATGTTTAAAAAAGGCAATGTGTGGGGGAGAGCCTCGTAATACCCACGTTGAGAGGACAACACCAGTTCATATACATAGAACGCGCAGTGGAACTTTAGATTTAGATGTGGGCACGCACCCCATTGATTTTTCAACATTGGGCGTTAGTGCTTATTCACAATCTGGTCCACTGGAAAGAACCGTAGGACTTGCTGGTAAATATACGCCTGCTTGGGCATTGGAAAAACCACCGGGAGTCGATGTTGATGTTAGTTATATGACTTTCATTAGGTATATTAAATCGTTTACCAAAACTGCAGAAGACGAACCCGATAGAGCAGTACGTGGTCAGTGGAATGATGGATTGCGTAAGTATACTAGTGGGTCTAAATACTTCAAAGAATGGAAAGCCAAACAATTGTCAGCTTATACATCTGACCCTGATAAGCAACATTCTGAAGATTCTGGGATACACGCAATTTCACAATCGGGTGAAATGCGTCAGGAAGATTCAACGGTTACTAAGGATTCAGAAGTTGAACAGACCGTCCAATTTCACACTGATATCGAGCAAGTGAAGGTAAATGTATCCACCACTGTGGACAGTACTAGATTACACACATCTGTGAAGAATGCCGAGTTGGGAGATTTTTTATCCCGTCCCTTGCGCATTGCCTCACACAATCTTACTAATGGAACTTCTATAGATATAAGTTTCAACCCATGGTATGAATTCCTTTCCAATTCGGCAGTTATGAACAAGCTCCAGAATTTTTCGCTAATAAGAGGAACTATGCACGTCAAATTTTTGATCAATGGTGGACCTTTTTATTTCGGTAATATCATCTGTGCATATAAGCCGAAAGGTGTGGGTTTTGATTTGGTCCAGGGCCACAACCCTAACGACCTTAATGCATCGTATTTTAAGAAAGCCATGATCTTGAGTCAAAGGCAACACTTGATTCTTAATCCTACTACCAGCCAAGGTGGCCAACTAACGTTGCCTTTCTTCCATTGCAAGAATTACTTAGACCTCATTGATGGCATAGACATTCTAGATATGGGTGAAGTCACCATGATTTCATTAGCACCGCTTGAAAGGGCGATTGGTGCGGCGGATCAGCGCCAGATCAATTTGACCGTCATGGCGTGGATGACAGACGTCGAGCTAGCGGGACCCACAACTCGTGGCGTTTTTTCGCAGTCAGGTAAGATGGACGATGAATATGGGAAAGGCATAGTTTCCAGACCGGCCAAAGCCATTGCCAGGTGGTCTGGAATGTTGAATGACGTGCCTGTGATCGGGCCTTTCGCTACTGCCACTAGTATGGCAGCTGAGGGCATAGGAGCATTAGCTGGATTATGGGGATTTTCACGTCCGATGAACGTTTCGCCGATCGGACGTTACAAACATCAAATGCATGGTATGTTGGCCCCAAGCTCTATAGATGAAGCCGTGGAGAAATTAACATATGACCCCAAACAGGAATTGACAGTAGATCATAACGTAACTGGGGCAAAGTTAGATGACGAGATGTCTATCAAAGCAATTACTTCCAAATCGAGTTTATTAACATATTACGATTGGCATGCTACCAATAACGAGAACACGTTGCTCGCGACAATCGACATTACTCCGTGCTTTTGCCAAACCCATATAAACAATACTTCAGAGTATGGGATTGAGTGGATCCAAACTCCTTTGGCCCACGCCACGTTCCCATTCAAATATTGGCGAGGTGGCATCAATTATCGTTTTCAGGTTAATTGTAGTGACTTACATAGGGGGAGACTTTTATTAGTTTACGATCCTAGAGGTTTTAATAATGATCAAATCCCGGATACTAACACAGCTTTCTGTCGCATCATTGACATAGAAGAGACTAAAGATTTTACCGTACCCATTTATTGGTTTCAGCAGAAATCTTGGGCAAAGGTACCTAATGTCCCATTAGACATGTGGCTCAACCAACCTACTAGCCAACCCGATGATCACGCTGAATATTCCAATGGACAATTACGCCTTTATGTCCTCAATGAACTTACTAGCCCAGACGAGGATTTGACAAATTATGTCCGTATTTTGACTTTCATCAGTGGAGCTGAAGATTATGAAGTCGCTGTCCCAGATGACTACATGATTAAAAGGACAGCCTTTGGTGGAACCTTTACACATACCACAACTGAGGTTAATGATGCTTGGTCACATAGTGGTGTCGTGTCTGACGCTAGATCACAAAGTGGCCTATTAAACAATTCTAAAACCGCTCAGTCGTCCACACCGGGTTGCAGCGGTTCCGAAATGTTGGAACCCATCGGAGAGCCCAGTAAACCCGACGCTTTGTCTTTGGTTTATCATGGTGAAACTTTCGATTCGTTTCGCGATATGCTTAAACGCTACAACTTAAGCAATGTTTTCGCGAGGAACCATAGCGATACCACTAACGGTAAATCGGTTAGATATCGGTTAAATTTACCCAATTTTCCGATGTATAATGGACGCGCCGTTACACATGGTATGTATCAACAACAACGCGCCGGTGGATTGAATGCAGTGAATTATAACATAGCTGGTAGAACATTGCTTAATTGGATCACTCCTGCTTACGCTGCGCGGAGAGGGGGGATCCGTTATAAATACATGCTTGGTTATTATAGCAATACTACACCTACAGCGATGATTGTTTCTCGTGGCCAGACCAACCACTTGCCTTCATTTGGCTCTTCCGAAACTGTGTTAGCCACAGATACGGAAAGCAAGCACGCTGTGTTTTCAAATGTGCAAGAAACAGGACATAATGGCTGTGCTTTCACTTCTCGTCAACATCCTGTACTCGAAGTAGAACTCCCATATTATAGTGACAAGAAGTTCGAGGATGCTTCTAGCATCATTACTGCAGACCAGTATCCTGATCAAACACATCACCTGGATATTTACGATGGTAATAGACAAGCAGATGGTGATATGGAAATTTTCCAATATGTCGCCACTGGTGAAGATTTCAATCTCACTTGGTACGTTAATGCACCATCTTTCTTTATCCAGACTTACAGTCACATCCCATAAGGGGTTTTTAATGGTTTTAAAATAAGAGGACGATTCCTTTACTATTAACCAAGTATAAAGCTATTTCACAATAGGTAAACAGGCTTGTTTCCTATATATACACTCTGCAACCGGGGTGGCCGTCTCAGGACGGTGACAGGTAGTATCCCTTTGGGATCCGCTCTGAATTTCGTAACCGGAATTTTTGTCTCTTAGAGAAGACTAGATCGTACTACCTGTTGGTAGTTGACTTGTTATTCTCCGGAATAGAGTTTTCGAAGGTTAGATATTCATATAGAGCACCTGTCGCGCATCATTGCAAGATGCAAGTGACTGCTACTTGTTACAAATCCGGAGGGGATTAGTAGCGGTTGCGGCAGGTTTGTA
>Ga0129341_1059535_pt1 | contig 10063 bp, 22 predicted proteins | sample CPBNA2_6_FD_109917 | JGI IMG/M metagenome (GOLD analysis project Ga0129341, IMG submission 109917) | Freshwater to marine salinity gradient microbial communities from Chesapeake Bay, USA - CPBay_Sum_15_0.8_RNA2 (Metagenome Metatranscriptome) | ecosystem: Environmental > Aquatic > Marine >...
ATCACCTTCTTTGCGCCACTGTTGAAACTGCGGATACATCATGGTCATGAGGTTCATGATGATGCTGGCCGTAATATAGGGAATGACACCCAACGCCAGAATACTCATGCGCTCCCAAGCACCGCCGGAGAACATATTGAACAGTTCTAGGATGCCACCTTGATTTTGGTTGAACAGGGCTGCCAACTGACTGGGATCAATCCCTGGCACCGGAATGTGCGTGCCCACGCGATAAACCAACAACGCGAACAGCACAAAAAGCAGGCGGGCACGGAGTTCCGCTATGCCTGCCTGATTGCCGGCTAGTTGATTAGCTACTTCGCTTGCGTTGCGTGACATCAATTGTCTCAGTCGTTAACTAAATATTCGCGGTGAACCAATGCCCTTAGGCAATCGATCCACCAGCACCTTCAATGGCCACTTGGGCACCTTTGGTGACTTTAATATCGTCACCTTTTACCGATAGCGCGCGATTCACATCACCACTGAAGATAATGCGTGCACGCTTCATGTCGCGGCGCACAATATTTGCCGCTTTGAGGCTATCCAAAGTCACTTCGTCACCGTCGATCAAACGCAGTTCGCCGGTGCGCACTTCAGCCGTAACTAACCCAATGCGCGAGCGAAAGCCAAACTTAGGCACACGTATTTGTAACGGTAACTGGCCGCCTTCAAAACCAGGGCGAACACCGCCACCGGAGCGATACTTCTGTCCTTTCTGGCCACGTCCCGAGGTTTTACCCCAGCCCGAACCCGGACCACGGCCTACACGGCGTTTAGCACGTTTGCTGCCAGCACCTGGCGCTAATTCGTTAAGTCGCATTAAGCTTCTCCTTCAACCTGCACCATGTAATAGATGCGGTTGATCATGCCCCGAACGCATGGTGTATCTTCAACCTCTACGGTATGACCAATACGGCGCAGGCCTAATCCGGCAACACACGCCTTATGTTGCTTCAAGCGCCCAATGGGGCTCTTGGTCAACGTCACTTTAATTGTTTTATCCATGGTCTTATCCAATGTCTAAGCGTTATCAGCAGTGGTGTTTATCACCTTTGCCTTATGCGACGATATCTTCTACTGCCTTGCCACGTTTCTGCGCTATGTCTTGCGGTGAGCGCATATCTCTTAACGCCTTAAACGTTGCATGAACCACGTTCACCGGGTTAGTCGAGCCATAACACTTAGCTAAAACGTTATGTATACCCACCGCCTCCAATACGGCACGCATGGCACCACCGGCAATAACTCCAGTACCCGCGGACGCCGGCTGCATGTATACCTTGGATGCCGCATGACGACCGATCAGCGGGTAAAACAAGGTGTCACCGTTAAGTTCTACCTCAATCATATTGCGACGCGCAGCTTCCATAGCCTTCTGTATAGCCAGTGGAACCTCACGCGCCTTACCGCGACCAAAGCCAACACGACCATTACCGTCGCCTACCACCGTCAATGCGGTAAAACCGAATATCCGGCCACCTTTTACCACCTTGGCAACACGGTTTACTTGAACCAGTTTCTCAACCAGCCCTTCCTCACGAATGTCTTCGGTATATGCCATCTAGAACTCCAAACCGGCTTCACGGGCGGCGTCGGCCAACGCCTTTACCCGGCCGTGGTATTTGTAACCTGAACGATCAAAAGCAACTGCGCTTACCCCTGCCTGCTTGGCACGATTCGCAACCAACGTACCCACTTTAGCGGCAGCTTCGGCATTCCCCGTGCTTTCGCCACGAAGATCTTTTTCCAGCGTAGACGCTTGTGCAATCACTTGGCTGCCGTCAGGGGAGAGCACTTGGGCGTAAATGTGACGCGGGGTACGCGTCACGCTCAAGCGTGTAGCGCCCAGTTCGCGCATCTTCATGCGGCCACGGCGTGCTCGACGTTGTCTGCTGCGATTCTTTTCGTTCATCTCTTTGTCTCTGATTCTTTGCTTCTATGACCCATGTCAACATTTGAACCCATGTCAAAATTTGCTGCTGACTAGGCGTTAGCTCTACTTCTTCTTAGCTTCTTTACGACGTACATATTCACCCTGATAACGCACTCCTTTGCCTTTATACGGCTCGGGTGGGCGGAACCTGCGAATCTCCGCACAGACCTGCCCAACAGCTTGCTTGTCGATGCCAGAAATGACAATTTCCGTCTGGCTTGGCGTTTGCGCTTCAATCCCTTTGGGCAGCTGGTATTCGACTGGATGGGAAAAGCCCAACTGCAGCGTCAACTTGTTGCCTTGAGCCTGTGCGCGATAACCCACGCCCTGCAATTCCAACCGGCGCTCAAAGCCGTCTGAAACACCGGTCACCATATTCTGCACAACCGCACGCATAGTACCCGCCATGGCTCGCGCGCCACGATCACCATTACGCGCCTCAAATTTCAGTTCGCCCTCTTCTTGGCTAATCTGAACGTCGCTGTGTACGTCAAAACTAAGCTCACCCTTAGCCCCTTTAACAGATAGGTCTTGGCCGCTGAGCTTGACCTCAACACCTGATGGGACAACAACCGGGTTATTTGCAACTCGAGACATTGTCTACTCCTAAAATACGGTGCAGAGCACTTCGCCGCCGACACCGGCCGCACGCGCACGCTTATCTGTCATCACACCCTTATTGGTGCTGACAATGGCAACCCCTAAACCACCACGCACTTCGGGTAGCTCGCCGCTTTCTCTGTAAATACGCAGACCAGGACGACTAACGCGCTTGATCTCTTCAATAACGGGCTGCCCGTGGTGATATTTCAACGCCACACTCAGTGACGATTTCACTTCGTCTGTGCTGGAGAAGCCGCCAATAAATCCCTCGTCTTCCAACACTTTCAAAATGCTGCGCTTGATTTTTGAATTGGGCATCTCAACGCTTTGGTGACCGGCCATTTGTGCATTACGAATGCGGGTCAACAAATCAGCGATAGGATCTTGCATAGTCATTGTCGTTTTACCTTTCTTACCAGCTGGCCTTAACAAGACCTGGCACGTCACCACGCATCGCTGCTTCCCGCAGTTTGTTGCGCGCTAATCCAAATTTTCTATAGACGCCGTGAGGACGACCGGTGATGCCACAACGTTTCCGCTCCCGCACGGGACTGGCATCACGTGGCAGAGCTTGCAGCTTGAGCTGCGCGTCCCAGCGTTCGTCATCAGATTTGTTTCGATCAGCAATAATTGCCTTGAGGGCGGCACGCTTACTGGCGTACTTCGCGCGCATCTTAGCGCGTTTCTTTTCCCTTTCGATCATTGATGTCTTAGCCATAGAATTCTCTTTCGTTAACTACCTTGAGTTACTAACCCCGGAAGGGGAATTTAAACGCTTTCAAAAGCGCTAAAGCATGTTCGTTGCTTTCTGCGCTTGTGGTTATACAGATGTCTAAACCACGGATTTTGTCGATTTTGTCGTAATCAATTTCCGGGAACACAATCTGCTCAGTGATACCCATGCTGAAATTGCCGCGTCCATCAAACGACTTAGGATTGAGGCCACGAAAATCGCGTATACGCGGTATGGCAATACCCACCAATCGCTCTAGAAAATCGAACATACGCTCGCGACGCAAGGTGACCTTACATCCGATTGGCCAACCTTCGCGGATCTTAAATCCCGCTTCCGATTTGCGCGCGTTACAGACGATCGGCTGCTGCCCGGCAATTGCGGTCATATCCGCGACCGCATTTTCCATTACTTTACGATCAGCTACAGCATCCCCAACACCCATATTTAGGGTCACTTTCTGAATACGCGGCACAGCCATGATGTTGGCCAGGCCAAGCTCTTCTTTGAGCTGGGGACGTATCTCATTGAGATATGTTTGATACAGTTTCGACATGTTAGTCCTCAATCGCCTTACCGTTGGACTTGAAAATACGCACTTTGGTGCCGTCTTCTTCTGTCTTAAACCCAACGCGATCAGCGCGGCTGTCTTCGTCATTCCAAATCGCCACGTTCGATACCTGGATCGGCGCTTCTTTGCTGACGATGCCCCCACGCTCCCCTACATTCGGGTTAGCGCGAGTGTGTTTTTTTGACCATATTGATGCCAGCGACCAGGAGGCGGCCATCTTTCATCACACGCAGTACCTCTCCGCGACGCCCTTTATCGCGTCCGGTGAGTACTACCACTTCGTCGTTCTTTTTAATTTTCAACATCTGTTTATCTTCAAAACCTGTTGCGTCTTTATCGCGTCTTAGATCACTTCCGGCGCAAGGGAAACAATGCGCATGAAGTTTTCCGTACGCAGTTCACGCGTTACCGGGCCAAAAATACGCGTGCCTATAGGCTGATTCTGTTGGTTCAACAGAACCGCCGCGTTGTGATCAAATTTGATCAGGGAACCGTCTGCACGACGAACCCCTTTGCGTGTGCGGACAACCACTGCATTCATAACCTGGCCTTTACGTACACGGCCTCGCGGGATGGCTTCTTTAACCGTCACCTTGATGATGTCGCCGATGCCCGCGTAGCGGCGCTTGGAGCCACCCAGCACTTTTATGCACTGCACTTTACGCGCGCCGCTGTTATCAGCGATTTCCAACATGGTTTCTGTCTGAATCATGGTTGCTTAGACTCCGCCTGCTCGCTCATCGATGCTCTTGAGCATCCATGTTTTGGTTTTAGCCAACGGCCGGCACTCAACCACCGTTACGGTGTCGCCAACCTGACAACTGTTATCTTCATCGTGGGCATGCAGCTTCGACGACTTACGCACAAACTTGCCGTAAACCGGGTGCTTCACACGTCGCTCCACACGCACGGTAATGGTTTTATCCATCTTGTCGCTGACGACAACACCGGAAATAGTGCGCGGATTTGACTGGCGCGCTTCACTTGCTTCAGCCATTAGCCTTCTCCTTCATCAGCGTCTTTACACGAGCAATGTCGCGACGCATTTCTTTAACCAAATGGGTTTGACCGAGCTGGCCACTGGCAAACTGCATGCGCAGGGAAAACTCTTCTTTGCGCAGACGCAGCAGCTCATCATTGAGCTCGGCAACCGACTTTTCTCTTAACTCCTGCGCTTTCATTACATCGCCGTCCGTTTAACAAACACTGTTTTGAAAGGCAGCTTGGCCGCGGCAAGCGCAAACGCTTCGCGCGCTAATTCTTCAGACACGCCTTCCATCTCATAGAGCACACGACCGGGCTGAATCTGAGCAACCCAGTATTCGACACTACCCTTACCTTTACCCTGGCGAACTTCCAGAGGCTTCTTGGTGATGGGCTTGTCAGGAAAAACCCGAATCCAAGTTTTCCCGCCACGCTTAATGTGACGCACCATGGCACGACGCCCGGCCTCAATCTGACGCGCAGTCAAACGGCCACGGCCAATGGATTTAAGTCCATACTCGCCGAAGCTCACTGTGCTTCCGCGTTCTGCCAGGCCACGGTTGCGACCCTTGTGCATCTTTCTAAATTTTGTTCTTTTCGGCTGTAACATATTTCTTTCCGTACGCTACGCGGCGGTTTCCTAACTTGCTTGTTGTGGGGCGGCCTCTTCAACCCGGCCGATCACTTCACCCTTAAATATCCACACCTTGATACCCAAAATGCCGTATGTCGTCAGCGCTTCGGCGGTGGCGTAATCTATGTCCGCACGCAAGGTGTGCAGTGGCACACGACCTTCATGGTAGACCTCCGAACGCGCAATCTCGGCGCCCCCGAGACGACCAGCAACTCTCACCTTGATACCTTCGGCACCCAAACGCATGGCATTCTGAATCACGCGACGCATCGCACGACGAAATTGCACACGGCGCTCTAACTGCTGGGCGACATTTTGCGCAACCAGTTGAGCGTCGAGCTCAGGCTTGCGAATTTCTTCAATGTTGACATGCACCGGCATGCCCATGCGCTTAGATAATTCCAAACGCAAACGCTCTACATCTTCACCTTTCTTACCAATCACAATGCCGGGTCGCGCAGTGTGAATGGTGATGCGGGCGGTTTGCGCCGGCCGCTGAATGTCAATGCGACTGATGGAAGCATCTGCGAGACGCTTACGCAGATAATCGCGAATTTCCAAATCATTGATCAGGTAATCCGCATATTGGTTTTTGTCGGCGTACCACACAGAGGTGTGGTCTTTGACAATGCCTAAGCGGATTCCGGTTGGATGTACTTTTTGACCCATACTTATCTCAATATTTTGTTATACGTCGGACACAGTCACGGTGATATGACTGGACCGCTTAAAAATTCTGTCGGCTCGCCCCTTGGCGCGCGGACGGATGCGTTTCATGGTGAGGCCTTCGTTGACAAATATTTCAGAAACTTTCAATTCGTCTACGTCCGCACCTTCATTGTTTTCAGCATTTGCGATGGCTGACTCAACAACTTTACGTACCAAAACAGCGCCTTTTTTGGTGCTGAAATTCAGGATGTCGAGAGCTTCAGCCACAGGCTTGCCGCGCACTTGATCTGCAACAAGGCGTGCTTTTTGGGCTGAAATTCTGAGCCGCTTGGCGGTAGCACTGACTTCCATCGTTCTTTCCTATCCCTTATATAAAGCGTTATCGCTTAGCTTTTTTATCTGCTGCATGGCCACGGTATGTACGCGTCGGCGCAAATTCACCGAGCTTGTGGCCCACCATATCTTCGTTTACCAGTACCGGCACATGCTGACGGCCGTTATGGATGGCAAGGGTTAAACCCACCATCTCAGGAACAATCATCGAACGGCGCGACCAGGTCTTGATCGGTCGACGCTCATTGTTGGCCGCAGCAACCTCCACCTTCTTCATTAGGTGCGTGTCGACAAACGGTCCTTTATATAACGATCTTGGCACTTAGCTTTCTCCTGTCCTTACGCTTGCGTCTAGCGCTTTCCGCGACGACGCACAATCAGGCTGTCGGTACGCTTGTTTTTGCGAGTTTTGTAGCCTTTTGTCGGCACACCCCATGGCGTAACCGGATGACGGCCACCAGAGGTTTTACCTTCACCACCACCATGTGGGTGATCAATTGGGTTCATCGCCACACCCCGCACCGTCGGACGACGACCACGCCAACGTGTCGCACCCGCCTTACCGAGGGAGCGCAAGCTGTGCTCACCATTGCCGACTTCACCCAGCGTGGCGCGACACTCACTCAATACACGTCGCATTTCACCGGAGCGCAAACGCAACGTTGCATATGTTCCTTCCCGCGCCACCAACTGACATGAACCACCTGCGCTACGTACAAGCTGCGCACCCTTACCCGGCTTGAGCTCTACGCAGTGCACAACAGAACCCACAGGCACGTTGCGCAGGGCCATGGCATTTCCAGCGCGAATCGGTGACGAAGCCCCGCTCATCAGTTCATCCCCAGCCGCCACACCCTTGGGCGCGATGATGTAGCGACGCTCACCGTCTTTATATTTCAACAGTGCAATATGCGCAGTTCGATTAGGATCGTATTCAATGCGCTCAACAACTGCGGGGATACCGTCTTTATCCCGTTTAAAGTCAACCAACCGGTAATGCTGCTTATGACCACCGCCACGATGGCGCGTGGTGATACGACCCGCATTATTGCGGCCACCAGTTTTGCTCTTACGATCCAGCAGCGCTTTATGCGGCGCACCCTTGTGCAAGCTCTTGTCGACAACTTTGACGACAAAGCGGCGGCCTGGTGAAGTTGGTTTTGCTTTTACGACAGCCATTTAACTTTCCTAAACTCGCTTAAACGCTTAATCAGCCATCATGTAGTCGAGGTCCTGGCCCTCAGCTACGGTGATATAAGCTTTTTTCCAATTCTTTTTACGGGTGACTCCACGGGCATTACGCTTCACCTTGCCTTTGACATTGGCCGTGGTGACTTTTTTGACGTCTACCTTAAACAGGGTTTCAACCGCCTCACGGATCTCAGCCTTAGTCGCATCTACAGCCACTTTAAAGGCGTACTGATTGGCTTTGTCGCCTAAGATGGAGACCTTTTCTGAAATGTGCGGCTCGCGCAGCACAATAAATACTCTTTCCGGGTTCACGCCAATGCCTCCTCTAACTGCTTCAAGGCACCCACGGTCACCAGCACCTTGTCATGGCTGATCAAGCTCACGGGATCAACGCCACTGACATCACGGACATCAACGCCTCTAACGTTGCGCGCAGCGAGGTATAAATTCTGATCCACTTCCTCGGTAACAATAAGGACGCTAGACAAATCGAGAGACTTTAACTGATTCAAGAGGGCTTTGGTCTTGGGTGCGTCAACGTTGAAAGATTCAACAGCGATTAGACGCTCCTGACGGATCAACTCCGACACGATACAACGCAGCGCACCGCGGTACATCTTGCGGTTGACCTTGGCGGAATGGTCTTGAGGACGAGCTGCGAAGGTCACCCCACCGCCACGCCAAATCGGCGAACGAGTGGTGCCCGCACGCGCACGACCAGTGCCTTTCTGGCGCCAGGGTTTACGACCACCACCACTGACATCAGAACGGGTCTTTTGCGCACGACTGCCCTGTCGAGCACCCGCCATATGGGCAACGACAACCTGATGAACAAGCGCCTCATTGAATTCACGCCCAAAGGCCGCATCGGAAATCTCCACGCTGCCGCCGTTTGCTGCCAAGTTAAGATTCATTAACAGTCTCCCCCTTTCTGGCTTTTACAGAGGGACGGATATACACGTCACCACCCGCAGGGCCCGGAACTGAACCCTTTACCAGCAGTAGGTTTCTTTCCGCATCCACTCGAATGACTTCGAGGTTTTGCGTTGTTATTTTTGCTGCGCCTAAATGGCCAGCCATTTTCTTGCCTTTAAACACGCGACCCGGCGTTTGGCATTGGCCAATAGAACCCGGCGCACGGTGAGAAATAGAGTTGCCGTGGGAATTATCCTGATGAGAGAAATGCCAGCGCTTGATGCCGCCAGCAAATCCTTTACCTTTCGAGATACCGCGCACATCGATTTTTTGGCCAGCCTCAAACTGATCCACCGTCAGCTCGCCGCCTACCGCCAACTCTTCCAAGTCCGCCAGACGGAACTCCCAGAGGCCGCGACCGGCACCGGTATTTGCTTTGGCAAAATGACCTGCCTGAGGCTTGCGCACACGATTTTGCTTTACTTCGCCCGCGGTGACCTGCACAGCACTATAGCCGTCAGTTTCATCCGTCTTAATCTGGGTAATACGGTTAGGCGCCGCCTCGATCACAGTGACCGCCACGGAGTCGCCGTCTTCTGTGAAGACCCGCGTCATACCTGATTTTCTGCCTACCAATCCAATCGCCATTGGTCTACTTCCTGGTCAAATTCAAAAAGCCTTATGGGCCCTTCTCAAAGCGCAAAAAACTCACCCCTTCTTTCTTTGTCTATACTTTAAAAGCACAGAGCCGGAAGGGCTGAGTTTAGGCTTGCGCCTATCGGTGACCCCCTATCGGGGCCTTGTTCCTTCAGCTTGCCTCCGGCGTTGTCGGCGGTGAACAAGCTTTTACTACTAAAAACGCCGGCGGCCTTTCGGCATGCCAGCGTTTTACTAATTCAAACTAATTTGGACTTCCACACCCGCTGCGAGATCTAACTTCATCAGCGCATCAACGGTCTTTTCAGTGGGTTCCACTATATCTAGGAGACGTTTGTGGGTTCGGATTTCATATTGATCACGCGCGTCTTTATTGACGTGTGGCGATATCAATACGGTGAAACGCTCTTTCCGCGTTGGCAAAGGAATAGGCCCTTTTACCTGCGCGCCGGTGCGCTTGGCGGTATCCACAATTTCCTGCGTGGAAACGTCAATTAAACGATGATCGAAAGCCTTAAGGCGAATTCGAATGCGCTGGTTTTGCACCGAGTGTACTCCAAACCCTAGTTACGTTATTTCAGACTCGACTTCGGCACTTCCAAACAGGCGCGCTGTTTCAACGCCCTAATGCCAGCCGGAGACTGAAGTTACTCCTGTTAAAGAACTGGATTCTTGACAAAATCGTCTCAGAACCCACGTTTTCGGAAGCTGAAAGACCCTCTCCAACCGCTATGCCTCTATATTGGAGGTTCGCTAGGATAAGGTTTTCAATATTTCCGTAAACGACTTACCGCTTTCATTTCCTGATACTGATGTTCTAAGACATTTGTGTAACAG
>Ga0129341_1324743_pt1 | contig 9104 bp, 9 predicted proteins | sample CPBNA2_6_FD_109917 | JGI IMG/M metagenome (GOLD analysis project Ga0129341, IMG submission 109917) | Freshwater to marine salinity gradient microbial communities from Chesapeake Bay, USA - CPBay_Sum_15_0.8_RNA2 (Metagenome Metatranscriptome) | ecosystem: Environmental > Aquatic > Marine > Coastal ...
ATCCGTGCTGCGCCAGCGCGCTCGCGAGATGGGGATGCGCACCTTGCGTGAAGATGGCGCTCGAAAAGTGATCGCCGGTCTCACCACCGTTGAAGAAGTTGTTCGAGCGACTGCAGTCGAATAATGGGCTGTTTTGGCCCTGCAAATGCTCGCAAACCATGGATTTGTTTGAAAAGATGCTTGGAAATCTGGCGATGTTCGTTTTGAGTTCCCAGCCCTGATCAAATATTGTTTTTAAAAATAATTATCGTTTTACCGACATATGGCTTACTCGATGTCAGATCTGCTGCAACTGATGGTCTCCGAAGGATCATCGGATTTGCATATTCGTAACGGGATTCCTCCCGCCATTCGTGTTCACGGTACCTTGCACAAAGTTGAAGGCCCGCCTTTGTCGGCCGATGATTGTGAAGAGTTGATGCGGAGTATTTCATCCGAAGATCACATTCAGCAGGTGCGTGAGAACGGTGGCGCAGACTTCGCATTCGCATTCGGTGATGCTGCCCGTTTTCGTGTCAGTGTGTTCAAGGAACGTGGTGATTTTGCAATGGTTCTGCGTCAGATTCCCAGCACCTTGCTCACCATGGAGCAGATCGGCATTCCGCCCAGTGTCAAGGAATTGCTCTACAAACCTCGTGGTTTGGTGCTTGTGACCGGACCTACCGGTTCTGGAAAAAGTACCACCCTTGCCTCTCTCCTCAACATCATGAACATGGAACGTGATGATGTGCACATGATCACGGTTGAGGACCCCATCGAGTATTACCACACACACAAAAACTCGGTGATCACCCAGCGCGAGGTGCACGTCGATGTGCCCAGCTTCGCAGAAGCCTTGCGTCGCGCCTTGCGTCAGGATCCGGACGTGATTCTGGTGGGTGAGATGCGTGACTTGGAAACGATTGAAGCGGCGATCACGGCTGCTGAAACGGGTCACTTGGTGTTTGGGACCCTGCATACGACGGGTGCTGCCAAAACCATCGACCGTTTGGTGAATGCTTTCCCGACCAATCAGCAGGAAATGATTCGTATTCAGTTGTCCACGGTGTTGCAGGCGGTGATTTCACAGCTTCTTCTGCCTCGAAGTGACAAACCCGGACGTGTGGCGGTCTTTGAGATCATGGTCAACACACCGTCCATCAGTGCTCTGATTCGTGACAATAAAACGTTCCGAATCAATTCCGATATTCAAACGGGTGCCAAGTATGGGATGGTAACCCTGGATGGTTACCTGATCGAAAAATACGAACAGGGCATTATCGATGAAGAGCAGGTAATCACCAAATCCCAGGATCCGACCACCGTTCTGGCCAAGCTTCAGGAGATTCAGGAAGCGCGGGCCGCTGCGGAGGCACAACACTAGTTCAAGTTATTTTTTATTAATTCATCATGTCTGAAGCGATTACCAATCCATTGCTCGGCCTTCTGAGGGACCAACAAATGTTGGATGACCTGCAGTTGGAAGAGATCAACGAAGAGTTGAACCGTAGCGGGAATCCGGTGATGCGGATCATCCAGGATTACGGTTACATGGACAAAGACACCCTGTTGCAGATTGTGGCCGACTATCTTGGTACCGCTGTCATGCCGGTTGAGCCCGGCATGGTGACATATGAACTCAAAGAGATCGTCACCGCGGAGACCGCACAGGCATACCAGTGTGTGCCGGTGGGGTTGCAGGATGACATGCTCCAGTTGGCTTTTGTCGATCCGTTGGACCCGGCGAAAATTGACGAGCTTGGGTATGTGATTCCTTATCCGATCCAGATCATGGTGGCTGATCCGGATGAGGTTAACAAGTGTCTGAGCGAAGCTTATGGTGCTTCCGGTGGCAGCAAGATTCAGATCGAAAGCGGTATTGCCGACATTTTGACTCAGCTGGATGCCGAGGCGGATATTGATCCTGCCGATGCCGAATCCATGGTTGACGCCAACGCGCTGGATCTCACGGACGAAGATGAGGACATGCCCATCGTCAAGTTTGTGAACCTGGTGTTGTTACAGGCGGTTCAGGATCGGGCGAGTGATATTCATTTCGAGCCTTTCGAAGACGAGTTCAAGATTCGTTATCGTGTGGACGGCGCTCTGTATGAAATGGCCCCTCCTCCCTTGCACCTGGCAATGCCGGTGGCTTCGCGTTTGAAGATTATGGCCAATCTGGACATCTCCGAGCGCCGTTTGCCGCAGGACGGACGTATTTCCTGCAATATTGGGGGGCGTCAGGTCGATCTTCGTCTTTCCACATTGCCGACGCAGTTTGGGGAATCGGTCGTGTTGCGTGTGTTGGATCGTTCAGCGGTCAACCTGGAACTGGAGCATCTCGGATTTCCCGATCCTGTGATGGATTATGTCCAACAGGCGATCGTCCAGCCCAACGGTATTTTCGTGGTAACCGGACCGACTGGTTGTGGTAAAACTACGACGCTTTATTCCTGTCTCCGACGCATCAACAAGACGGAACTGAAATTGCTGACGGTGGAAGACCCGGTTGAATTCGACATTGAAGGCATCATGCAGGTGCCGGTGAAAGATTCAGTCGGCATGACCTTTGCAAAAGCACTTCGCGCCTTCCTGCGTCAGGATCCGGATGTGATCATGGTTGGGGAAATGCGTGACCTGGACACTTCGCAGATCGCTATTCAGGCATCTCTCACGGGTCACTTGGTGATCAGTACCTTGCACACCAATGATGCCCCCGGCGCCGTAACGCGTTTGGTGGACATGGGTGTGGAGCCGTTCCTGATTTCTTCGACTCTGATGGGTGTGTTGGCCCAGCGATTGGTTCGAAAAGTTTGCAATTCATGCAAGACCTCCTTTGAGCCGACTGATCAGCAGCTTTCCAATTTGAATCTCTCGCCGCATGATATCGGCGACAAACAATTTTTTTACGGAAGCGGTTGCGGTGATTGTAATGATACAGGTTACAAGGGGCGAAAGGGGATTTATGAATTATTGGCCGTTACGGATTCGATTCGCAACCTGATCAATGATCGAGCTCCCACCGTGGTGGTCCGCCAGAAGGCCGTCGAGGAAGGGATGGTTACATTGCGAGAAGACGGATTAAGAAGTATTTTCAATGGAGATTCTTCCATTGAAGAAGTTTTGAAATACACCTAAAACAGGTTCCTGTTATGCCCAAATTCAATTATGTCGCCATGGATGCCCGTGGCAAGGAAACCAAAGGCACGCTCGATGTTGCCAGTCAGAACGAGGCAATCAGCCGTCTGAAGGACATGGGTTTCTTCCCTACCAAAGTCACTGAAGCCGCGGCCGAGGAAAAGAAGGGTGCCGCCAAGGGCAAAAAGGGAGCCAAGCCTGCCAGGTCCAAGAAAAAAGGGCCAAAGAAACCCGGGCAGATTGAAATCAATATTCCTATTCCCAAGTTCCTTAAGGGTAAGGTGAAGCCAAAGGTTTTGACGACCTTTACCCGCCAGTTGGCGACGCTGGTGGATGCGGGTTTGCCGTTGTTGAGAGGGCTGCGCGTCTTGGAAAAACAGGAAAAGAATGCGGCTTTGAGGGGGATTATCAATGATCTGGCCATTTCCATCGAAGGTGGTAGTACTTTCTCGGAAGGCCTGGCTCAACATCCCAAGACTTTCAATAAACTATACATCAACATGGTGAAAGCCGGTGAGATGGGCGGTGTGCTCGAAGTGGTGCTGAATCGTCTCTCCGAGTTCATGGAGAAGGCTGAAAAGATCAAGGGTAAAGTGATCGCGGCCATGTTCTATCCGGCGGCTGTTATGACTGTTGCCGCCGGTATTTTGGTCCTGTTGATGGTGGTGGTGGTTCCCAAGTTCCAGCAGATCTTTACCGACATGTTGGAGGGTAAACCACTTCCCGCGTTTACCAATTTCGTCATTGGTATCAGTGATACCATGCGTGAAAATACCATCGTTTTCCCGGAATGGGCCGGTGGTTGGCCTGTTCCTGGTCCAGCTGTCTGGGTGATTGTGGGGATCGTTATTTTCCTCAAGATATTTGGAAGACTTAAATTTGGACGCTATATCCTTGATATGGGCAAGTTGAAGCTCCCGGTTCTGGGGCCTGTGATCAGCAAGGTCGCCATTTCACGTTTCACCCGTACCTTGGGTACCCTGGTCAGTAGTGGTGTTCCCATCTTGCAGGCGTTGACGATTGTGCGCGAGACATCCGGCAACATGGTGGTTGCCAAAGCGGTGACCTCGGTGCATGAAAGCGTCAAAGAAGGTGAAACCATCACCCAGCCTCTTGAAAAATCAAAAGTCTTTCCTCCGATGGTGATCAGTATGATTGACGTCGGTGAACAAACCGGTGCGCTGCCTGAAATGTTGATGCGTATTGCAGACAATTACGATGAAGAAGTCGATAACGCTGTTGCTGCCATGACTTCGTTGCTGGAACCGATCATGATCGTGTTCCTGGCAGTCATCGTGGGTAGTATCGTTATTGCGCTATTCCTTCCACTGATCATGTTGATCGATCAGTTGGGTGGTCAGTAGTGGCAACGAGCCGTAAGGTCAACTTTGCGTGGCCGCCGTTTCTGGCGAATTTCAGAACGGCGGCCCTTTTATCGAGTCCAACCAGGGCAAAAAGACATTGACAGAAACCCTTACAGGATGTAAATACAATGTATTGACGATGTATTTGCGTTCGATATACGAGTGAGTCTGAATGGAGTTTGATTGGGACAACACCTCGGCAGTCTCGGATGAAAGTTCTTTGACGCCCCGTGATATTGAAGAATCCTTCGAGGATCCGTTTGCTATCAAGCTTTTACCGGATGCTTCGAGGTTCTCCGCGCAGGCCAGGTATTTTAATATGGGGCGGTCTGCGACGGGGGTGGGAATCTTCAGTGTATATCGAACCAATGGTAAACAGGTGCGGGTCATTGTTTCCCGTCCGTTTACAGAAGATGAGGCTTATTTCTATCAGCGAAAACTGAATCAATCGATCAGCTGAACTGATGGAGGAAACTTGAAAGAGTGCTCGATGAATGCCATTAGCGATTGGGAGGATGTTCCTCTGTTTGACAGCGAGCAGGCGGAGTCGGCGTTTTGGGTTGAGAATACCATCGACATGCGGTTGATGCAGAACTCGGTGGCTTCCGGGAGTGAATCTTCGGAATCCATCACGATCACGCTCAGGATGGACCCGAAAATGCTGTCACGAATCAAGCGGCTGGCCCGGTCCAGGTATTTGAATTATCAAAGCATGATTAAACAATGGTTGGGAGAACGGGTGGAACAGGAGATGGATAAATCCCTGAAGTCCGGCAATTTTTCCTGACATGGAGTAAACAAAGAATGAAACAGACGACCAGCCATGGCAGCAGTTTGGATTTCAGGAGACCGGAAGGGTTTACCTTGATCGAATTGTTGGTCGTGATTGCCATCATTGGCATCCTGGCTTCCCTCATCGTTGGGTTATCCGGAGTGGCCACCTCCAAAGCTCGTCTCAGCCAGACGAAAGCATTACTCCACAATATTTCCACCGCGATCGACAGCTATCAGGCTGATCTTGGCTCTTTTCCTCCCGACGCCCAGTTTCGCAATGGTGTCGTCAACGCGGCCACGAACCAGCTTTATTACGAATTAACCGGTTCGGTTTACAACAATCAGGGGAGTTACCGTTCCCTGTCGGGTTCCGAACTCATCCGTCGTGAGACCATCAATGGATTCTTTGGAGTGGATGGTTTTCAGAATGTTGCGCGTCAGGAGACCGAGGTAAAAGGTTATCTGGATGTCAAGGGTTCTCAGGCAGGCACCATCTCCTTGAACCCTGAGGTGAGGGTGTTGACCGCTCCGATTCCCTGGCCGATCAAGCCTTTGCAGGGCAACTACCAAAATGTCCTGGGACAGAATATTCCTATGGAAAACCTCCGTCCCATCAAGAGCGCGGATCCCTCCATTTCCCGAGTCAATCCCTGGCAGTATCGCTCATCCGGTTTGAACCGGTTCAACCAACAAAGTTATGATTTGTGGGCGGATATTGTGATTGGAACGAAAGTTTATCGTGTGAACAATTGGGGTGGCGCTCCCAAGGTGTATGAAGCCCTGCCTCCTAATTAAGTTTATTTTGTAGCCGGATTCCCCTCAATTCATTTGATCAAAAGAACAACAAACTATTTAAACACATGAAGATTCAACAACATCGGAAATTCAGCCAGCCCGCCGGGTTTACCCTGATTGAACTCCTGGTGGTCATCGCCATTATCGGGATTCTGGCAGGCATGCTTTTGCCGGCCCTTTCCAAAGCCAAGGAGAAGGCGAAAATTGCTGTGGCGCGTAACGATATTAAAGCGATTGAAGGTGCTATTCAGCAGTACAACGCCACCTATAGCCGCTTGCCCGCGTCGAAGGCGGTTCGCGAACAACTCCCCGATGCCAATCCGGATTTTACATACGGCACGACTCACTTTGGACCTCAAGGTCCGACGCCATTGATTTCAAAAGATGGCAAACAGAACTTTGATGGGGGTATCGGCAACCTGAATCTCAATTTTCAGATCAGTAATGCCGAAATCGTTTCGATCCTCAAAGATTGGCCTAACTACCCCAACGGGCAGCCCACACAGAACCAGAATCATTCTCAAAATCCTCAGAAGATTGATTTTCTGGATTCCACCAAAACTTCCACTGATGGGTTGACGCAGGGGATTGATCCATTCGGTGCTTATCGTGATCCGTGGGGCAGTCCTTACATTGTTACTTTGGATTTGAATTATGACGGCAAATGTCGTGATGGATTCTACAGTCTGCCAGCTGTTTCCGGCAAAGGTGATACCCTGGCGGGACACAATGGTCTGTTTCCGGTCAACAACCAACCCGGCAATCCATATGAATTGGGTGCAGATGTCATGGTATGGTCGGTTGGTCCCGACATGTCAGTGAGTAAAACCACCCAGGCAAACCAGGGAGTCAATAAAGACAACATCTTGAGCTGGCAATAAGGTCATGAAACATCCGACTACCATCCATGCTGATTCTTGCACGCCCGTTTGTGGTGTGGGGGATGTGCTTTCCAAGCGCAGCAATCGTTCTGATCACGGATTTTCCTTGATCGAACTGTTGGTGGTAGTGGCCATTATCGGGTTGCTTTCGGCGGTGACCTTGCCTTCGCTCAAAGGATTGAACAAATCCAACTCGCTGAGCACGACCAATCGTCAGTTGGTTGATGATCTGAATCTGGCCCGCACGATGGCAATCAACAACCGGAGTCCGGTTTACATGGTGTTTCTGACACCGGTCATTTCGGATTTAGGTTTGCTGCAGGGGTTGCCCGATACGGAGTTGGAGCGTCTGGTTGAGCTGATTCCCGGGCAATATACCGCATATGCACTTTATACCATTCGAAGCGCAGGGGATCAACCGGGTGAAGTGAATCCAAAGTTTTTGACCGACTGGACATTTTTGCCGGACGGCGTCTTTTTTCAGACCAATAAATTCAATCCCGATCCGCAGTTTCTAAACATAGGGAATCCGGTTTTACGATCCTTTCCCACGCAATTGGTCGAGTTTTTCACAACAGGAAGGCAAATGCCATTGCCCACGCTTGGATTTAATGCCCAGGGGCAGTTGATTTCAGGTCGCGACGAGGTGCTGACTTTTCGTGAAGGAAGTATTTTCGTTCCCCGCGATGCCAACGGAAACCCGCAGGTCGGACCTGTTGATATTGTCGATAAATCGGGCGGGGACGATCACCATGTTTACATCAATTGGCTGACAGGACGCGCGAAGGCCATCGTACCGGAGTTGGATTAATGCATATTCAAAGCAGACATTTTTCAATCGATCATCGTGGGCCGGCCAGGTCGTCACGCCGGTGTGATGCCAGTGGTTTCACCATGGTTGAAGTCGCCTTGTCAATTGCCATCGTGGCCTTTGCCATGGTGGCCATCATCGGGATCATGCCCACCGGGTTCGAAGCGCAACGGCTGAACCGCGAGGAGACCATCATCAATCAGGACGGCACTTACCTTATGGAAGCCATCCGTGGTGGGGCTCTTGAGTTGGACAGTCTCACCAATTTTGTCGATTCCATCGTCATCAGCAATCACACCGGAAACATCAGATCTGTGGGGATTTCCGAAGGTGTCAATCGATTCAGGAGAGCGGTTCCACTGGTGAACGGACATTTCATTATCGGCATGCTTAGCACGCCCCATTTGGAAGTGGTGGATGTCCGCCGAAACGGTGCCATCATCTACTCAACCAATGAGGTGGCAGCCCTGGTGCGAGCCATGAGTGGATCAGCCGGAGAGCGATTTCAGGATCCGGATTTTCAGGAGAATTCGTTTTCTTACCTTTTGAGTTCGAAGATTGTCCCTTATCAGGCGTCGCCAACCGGTCCATTTGCGGCGAATTCAACCACCCTCACCTCGACCAATCGAGTGGCGCTTTCAGCCAACATCGCCAGCAACTTGTTTGATGTGCAATTGAAGTTCCGTTGGCCCGTGACCAAAGTTCAGACCGCAGGAAGTGGTGGTGTGCCCAATATTCAATACCGGGTTGGAAAAAATGAAATGGTGTTCCGATCATTGGTCAGCGGTAGTCTGATACCAACCAATGGCGTTCCTTTCCTGTCGGTCAGGGATCCTCGAAACGATGTGCCACTTTACTATTTTAACGACAAGGATTACACCCCTCCCGCCTTATGAAGATGAATCAGTCCAATGACAGCACAGATCGAAGGACTCATCGTTGTGTCCGGCAGGCCAAGTTGGGTGAGCACTCCCGCTTCGGGTTCTCGTTGATTGAAGTTCTGCTGGCGGTGTCCATTATGACGGTCATCGTCTTTGGACTTTTTTCAATGTTCAACCAGACCCAAAAGGCGCTTCGAGCCACTGCCAAGCAAGTCGATATTCTGGGATCAGGTCGTGCTGCGATTGAAGTGTTGGTAGAGGATATTCAGGCGGCAGAGGCGCCCGATTTGCCTTTGTTGAGTGAACTGACCATCACCACCACAGAGTTGCCCCACATGCTGGGAACACTGGAGCGGACCTATGAGTATGAACCGGTCATACAGCAGTTAGTGGACGGATCGCTGAGGACGAATATGCTTCAAAATGTTTTCTTCCTGACACGATCGAACCTGAACTGGGTTGCAAAGGGTTACTTTTTTTC
>Ga0129341_1073788_pt1 | contig 8677 bp, 12 predicted proteins | sample CPBNA2_6_FD_109917 | JGI IMG/M metagenome (GOLD analysis project Ga0129341, IMG submission 109917) | Freshwater to marine salinity gradient microbial communities from Chesapeake Bay, USA - CPBay_Sum_15_0.8_RNA2 (Metagenome Metatranscriptome) | ecosystem: Environmental > Aquatic > Marine > Coastal...
GAGCTAATGCTGCTAGAGCTAGAGCTAGAGCTAGCGCTGGAGCTGCTAGAGCTGTAGATGGGCCGCGGCAGCGGTGCCTTTGGCGTGGAAGTGACAGCAGGGTTGTAATTACTAGAGACGGTCCTTGCGGCGCTGCTAGATAGGCCTGTCGCTTCCTTGATCTCCTGAACGCTGGCCCCGCGGGAAGCCATCCGCTGCGCCTTTTCACGGTTTTTGTTAGCCACTTAATTTTCCTCCATATAATTCATGACCCACTCAACGACACTACGTTGACCGGATCGGTACATGATCTTTTCCATTGTATCTTCTGGTGTAGGGTTGGTGGGCGGAAACGTTTCATCTAACTTGGCTAACATGGCTGTAGCAGTCATGCCTTTTACATCAAGAAGATCAAGCGTATTGAGGGAGGTTGGGGTTTGCATGTTCAAAGAAGGCAGGCATACGTGCCCGACGTGTGTCGGAAAGTTCTGGAGCTTTTCCTTGATACATCAAAGAGTCGCTGGAATCCAGCCAAAATTTTTTGTCCAAATATTTAAGGGAGGTATTTCTACCTAGAGGTTCAAGCACCCAATTAATGGTTGCCTTCCGGAGCTTATCGAGAGAAGGACTCCAATCGAGACCAAGCTCAGTACATACCAAGCTATTCGCAGCCACATGGACTTGTTCATCACGTGAAATGTCAGCGCTTACTGTTCGGAGACCAGCATCACCGTTAAATCTGAAGAATGGGAGGAGCACAAAGAAAATTGCACGCTCGGCAACAAGTGCTTTGAGGATCGTGTGATCTGGATGAGCAATCCAGGCGTCCCGAAGACGCTTCGCTTCGGCTTCAGCTTTTTCATCAACGCCGATAGCGTTGGCGATGTAACCGAGTGCAAGGTCGTGGTTTTCTTCGTCCTTGATATTGGATTGAAGGAGATCCCTCGCCAGGTTTGGAACTTCATTCTTCAGTGCATCAGTAATAAAATCTCCAACGGGAAGTTCCATGTGGCGGATAGCCAAAGCACGGTAGATTGTTTCTTCCGCACCTTCGCGGAGCTTCCCTGCTGTGGTCTGTACCGGAGACCACTTCCGTTTACGATTTAATAGTTTTTGATAGGGGTTCATTCGCCGCAATTACAATCAGGAGCAAGTGGCGGACTTACGCCCACCGGATCATTTAGAAGAGACTCCAGGTATGCGGTAACGTCACCATCATCCAATGCGGCATATGCATCAGACTTGTCTTGAACGTCGCCCATTACCTGAAGCGAATAGTAAAGAGAAGTCTGTGGACTTGCCAACCAATCTTCGATGAATTGCTCATCATAGGTAACCACATCTGACCAGCTGTTGAAGGAGTAACCATGCAACAGTCCAGTACTATCGAGCAGTCGAACAATACCGTCCACTACTCGTTTATATGCCTCCCAGCCAACTTCCGACGCGATTTCTACATCACCATAGTCGTAGCTCTGGACGCCAAAGGTACCGCTGTCACGATCCACTTGACGGGCAATGGGAGGAGCGATCTCAGGGCAGGTAGTGTACCCATCGAGATCAGTGTAGCGATAGCTGCAGGAGGCTGTAGGAGCGATTGCAAAGGCACGTTCCATACGATTAGCCTTAGCGATCTCTGCAGCGGCTTGTACGCCCGCCTGAAGCTCCTTAGCGATCACATAGCCAGGAGTAGTTGGGTAGGGGCGACCACTATTTAATGCATCAAGTGCAAGACCGAAGTCATTGTAGGTCACTCCTTGGGTTCGGAGAAGGTTGGCAAGTCCCAGCATTCCGAGACCGACTTGGCGATCAGTCTCTGAAGGCAAGTACTCTCCGCTTTCTCCAACATTTGTTTTGCCGTGTAGCTCGCACAGTTCGGACATTCCTTGTGCAAACGCACCTCGAATTTCATCGAGTTCGCATCCGCCGAGGTTAACATGTTGAAGTAGACAGGTCCCTCGTGAGGGGAGATATACCTCCAGGCATACGTTACCCCGGATTCGATTTCCATTTCGATCTACCTTGGTTTTGTTGAGCCAGATGTCACCACGCTTGATACCTTCAAGTAGTGCATTCTTTACTTGGGATGTAGCTTCCTTCCACCAGTGGTCATTGATGTTGACACAACGTTTGACCCACGGCAATTCACTACGACTGGCGGTGATAAACTCTAGTACATCAGGGCAGCTCAAATCGAGATGACACACCACAGCACCGTTTTTGTACACCCCACCGCGACGAAGGATTTCATTTAGTGTAGAATAAATCTTAGCAAAGGATACAGGACCAGAGGCTACTAATCCTTTACCATTCTCAGCTCCTTTGGGTCGCAACTTGCTAAGGTGGACAGCAACGCCTGCACCGTAGCGGAGTGCATGGCTAACGAAACGCCAGCTGGCTTCGATTCCATTTTCTCCTTCCATCGTGTCTTCCACAACGAAGACGGTACAGGAGACAGGCAAGCGAGAGGTTGGGTCATCAATCCAAGATTGTACGCGACCAGTACGAGCAATAAGTTCCTTAGGTGGTTTTGACATTATCAAACAAGATCATTAAGGTTTGGTGGTTGATAGTTCGGTCCTTTCAAAACCTTACCATCTTCACGGTAGATAGGATTACCGTTGTCGTCTAATTTAGACAGGTTACTTTGGTGGACACGATCTAGAGCTTCATCTAGATTCCATCCAAGATTAACAGCGTACTGGTAACACACATAGACCAGATCAGCTAGTTCTTTCAGGCACTCTGCAGAGTTAACAGTGAGTCCCATGATGAGTTGGTTCTCAGCATCAAGAAACTCTTTGAATTCCTCAACGATCAAACGCCTCTGCAAAGTCCGTGAAGCCGGCGTAGTACTGTTCTTCACCTGGAAACTTTTCCTGAATTCGACGGCTTGCTGCTGACGGGTGGAGGATGTCATTTTCTAGTTCGTTTTGCAGATAGTGGATTGCTTTGCGTAGGTCGTCACGCTTACTGTCTTTATGACCAGCGCGACATATGTATTTAATTGCGTTGCCAAGGTGGAAGTTTAGTCCTTGGTCTCGAATGAAATCCCAAACTTGGATGCTACCTCGTCGATAATACTCTGGTCCGGTGGTGTTTGTGGAATTGGCCATTTAGAAACTAGGTTAGATACGTTGTTGCCGAGAACGAAGCATTGCTTCTGGAGTGCAAGGAAAAGGGTAATGATATCATCAATCTGCCCTTTTGATTGGTTAAGTGCGTCTTCAATCTGACGCATCTTGAACTGCTGCTCCATTGTCAGCTCTGTCACTGGTGGTGGTGGGAACCCAGTGCTTGATTTGTTCATTGAGAAAGTCATAGTTCTCCGCTTGTAGGATTTTAGCAAGACGTGCATTAAGTAACGCTACATCTTCATCTAGATCCTTCTCAGCAAAAGCATCTACAACTGTCTGCCAATTAGATCCATGTTGTTCAAGGAGAGCGTCTGCTCTCTTGATACCAATACCAGGTACACCAGAGTAACCATCTGTTTGGTCTCCTGCCATGGTTTGTATTAGGTGCCACCGATCACCTTCTTCTTTGGTAATCTCTATCACCCCATCATTGAAGTCATAAAGTTGACCAGGTATCTGTCTCATGTCCTTGTCTGGACTGCAGATAATGTGCCCATCTTCTTTGGTGGCGTAGATACCTAAGGCATCATCTGCTTCAAGCGTCGGGATGATGATAACCGGGAACGTCTCTTGAAGCGCCTTGATGACACGTTTGTAACCACACGGTTTCTTTCGATTTCTATGTCCTTTATAGTTTGGATCGAGAGATTTACGAAAGTTAGTAGAATCAGAAAAGAAAAGAATAGAGTCGTCAAAACATCCTAAATTATTGGCAATGTTGTAAAGGTCTCGCTCTACAGCAGCCAAAGCTTCACTGAATCGACTGGTGACTACAATGACATCATTGCCGTAATCAATTTCTGTCTCGCAAGCAGCGCAGCACTTGTAGACAATGTAATCAGCGTCGATCAGAAGACTCATCCTTGACCCCGCTTTAATTTACGCCCACGTTTAGGAAGAGAACGTCGTCCATTACCTTGGTGGGTGTGTTTGTATTTAGCACGTGATTGGAATTCAACGCGACCCAGTGCTGTTTTGGATTTTACTGCCATTAGTTTGTGGTGGTTTAGTGTACGTCTGCCCAGGTTTGTCCGATCTTTCCTTCGGATGCAATAGGGATTCGTAGATCATAGCTCTCTCCAGCTGTGAGAGAGGATAGCTCAAGAGCTGACTTAAGCGTGTCGGCATGTTCAGGCAAGCATTCAAACTGCAATTCATCGTGGACAAAAGCAAGTTGATGTGCCTCAACCTTAGTTTGTTTGATTACATTATGAATGTGAATCATCCAAGATTTAGCTACGCAACCCGCGCTCCCTTGGAGAAGGTAGTTAAGGGCTTTGTGGCTACCATCAACAGGACAGCGGCGCCCGTCACACAAACGTATGTAACCAGATTCCGCCTTGGACTTAACCGCAGTAACCAGTTTCTCAAGTCCAGGAATTGCATCCATGTAAGCCTGGCGTATCTCTTTACCCTTGGTAGTTGCATCTTTTTCAGATAATTGAGGATCATAACTTAGACCTATCTTCTTATCGCCAGCTCCGTACAAAAAGGCATAAGTTACAGTCTTGACTAGACGGCGACTGATACCTATCTTGTCTGCATTCTCTTGGTGAATATCACCGTTGAGAAGAACATCTCCGTACCTACCTCCATCGTAACGAGCTAGGTAGTGAGCAAGCATTCGTAGTTCAATACCTGCCAGGTCAGCACCTACCATGACATAGCCAGGGCTAGCTCTGAATAGCTTTCTAAATTCGAGATCACTAGGCACTTGGGCAAGGTTTGGATTACGATGTGCGCATCTAAAAGTGTTAGTAGAAACAGAACAGTTGTGGTGTATACGATTGTTACGGACAAGCTTTAGCCAAGCATTGTTACCTTCAGATAACATGCCAAGCTGTTTAGTTAACTCAAAGCAACGAAAGAACTGCAGAGATTCCTCTGTGCCTATGTCCTTGAGTACTGTCTCATCAATAGCTGTCTTACCAGCTTTAGTTTGCTTGTCTGGTTTCCAACCGTTTAGGTTCTCCATCACCCATGCAATGTGGTCTCTACTGGTTGGAGAGAATTCCACGAGCTTTGTACATGGTGCTCCTTCGACGTATCCGAGTGAGCGATTAACTCGCTTCGGAGTAAATTCGCGTCCTGCGACGTAAGGATACCGCTTTCGTAATACACCTTTAAGATCATCAAGCTCGGTATAGAGAGTTTGTGCAAGTTGCCGTGCAGCATCCTCATCAAAGTACCATCCATGTAACTCTTGCTCCGTTAGTATTTGTGCTACCTGATGTTCTAACGTGATCCATTCAGGTATGGTTGAAAGTGTTTCCAAAGTTTTGTAGTAACAACAACATCTTGTACCATGTAGTCTTGCATGACTTGCGACCACTCTTTCCAGTCTGATGTTTTACCGAAGTCCCCTTTGTACTCACCGAGGCGGTACCCATAAGACTCCAAACTATGCCTACCATAGAGTTGTAATGGCATCTGTTTCCATCTACGAGTCTTGTCAAGATTCATAATATCAGGGTGACAAGAACGGCTAATGACCAAAGTATCCAGAACCCTACCCACGTTGGAAAACCAAGGATAGAGCTTACGGATAACAGGAAGATCGTAGTTGATAATGTTATGACCCACAATTTCGCTTGCGTCTTCAAGACGTTGAATGCCACGAGTGATAGGCTCTTGATCGCCTTCATCGTTGTAAACAAGCATCTGTTCAGTGTCCGTATCGTAGATACCCAAACAGTGGATACGGGTAACATCATGTACTAGTCCGTTTGTTTCAATGTCAAAGATAAGCGTCATTCCAATGCCGGATTACACCAGCGACAATAAACAGGTTGGTAATGAAGATAAGAGTATTGAATAATAGGTTAAGGCTTAGCAGCTTTATTCGCTGCTGATCCCTGCCATACGTATGTTTTATCAACGAACTGTGCTTTAGCTACTGCTTCAGGTGTAGGTGGGTTAGGTGCTACCAGGTCATAGTAAGGATCATCAATGTAGTTGATGTACTTGGGATAACCATCAGGTGCCATAGTTCGGAACTCAAAAGTCCGTACTGGGGTCGAACTCGTCATCTGCTTCAGTTTCATGGAATTTACAAGTGGACAGGTCATAGTCAAGATGGCAGGCAACACCTACCTCTCCGCTATATCGATTTTTAAGGACTCGGACAGTCGTTGTAGAAGATCCAGACTGTGCTTGCTGATTCCTTTCAAGTGCGATAACTCCGTCTGAAAGTTGTGCAATAGCTGCACTACCGCGCAGTTGTCCAAGCGTGACTCGTGCGCCTTCTTCGTGATTCTGGTCACTAGATGTTCTCCGTAGGTGGGATACAAGGAACATGGCAATACCAGTGCGCTCCACAAGGGAACGTAGCTTGGTCATTGTCGTATCGATCATTCGCCTCTCATCGCCATCAAGACCTGAGAGTAGGATAGATAAGTGATCTAGAAAAATAACCTTTGTATCGAGACCTGTTGCTAGATACTCAATACGGTTGTAAATCAGGTCCGGGTCAAATGAACCGAAGCCATCAAAGAGAAATAGGTTCCAGTTAGCGAGAGTCTTCTCGTATGCACTGACAAGTGTACAGCGATCATGTTCACCCAGGTGCAGTGACTTACCAACTGCTGCGGACATTAGTCCGAGAGCTGTACGACGGTTAGATTCTTCAAGAGCCAAGTATCCAACTCGTTCTCCTTGGTTGAGAAGATGAGTTGCAAGTTCACGACAGAAGGACGACTTTCCGATACCAGAGCCTGCAGTGATTGTCGTAAGTTCTCCATACCTGATCCCGTGTAGCTTTCCTTGTAAACCTCGAAATGGGTAGTCATGATCTGCTGGTGGTGTTGGTGTGGTTACGAGTTCTAGGAGTGATTTGCCGTCAACGATCCCATCTGGACGGTAAGGTTTCGCGTTCCAAATAGCCTCACGAATCGCTTGAGAGTCATTGGTAGAGAGGGCGTCAGACGCATCTTTGTAATCACCTTGGAGCGATGCAATCTTGCACTTGCCAGGTGGTAATACGCTTGCTGCCTCCTCCGTTGCCTTACGGCCTGCCTCGTCATTGTCGAAGAACAAGACAATCTCCTCGTAACCCTGGAGCCAGGGGATAGCCCGTTGAATCGACTTTTTAGCCGCTGCGGCACCGCTAGGTAGAGATACCATCGGCCACCCCGGCATAGCCTCACTACACGAAGCTGCATCGAGTTCCCCTTCAGTGATAACGACTCGTTTTCCAGTGGCGGGAAACAAATGTTGTCCAAAGAGACAGGTAGCTGGTTGTCCTTCATAGCGAAAGTCTTTTTCCTTGGTTTTAATTTTGCACCCAATCAGGATGCCAGACTCGTCATAGTAATGGAAACGTAGTACATCACCATCTTTGTAAATTTTGTAGTGTTGACATACTTTCTCTGAGATGTTCCGTTTGTTCAGTCGTGTGGCGGAACCTTTGAGATGTACATTGGTGGACATTTGATGAATGTGAACAACTTCTTCAGTGTGACCGTAGCTATTACAAGCAAAGCAAAAGGTGTGCCCATCAGAGTACAAAGAGTTTGCATCTGATGAGCCACACGTATCACACGGTAAGTGCCTCACGAACTCGCTTTCGGAGTTCTGCGTAAGCTCGTGCTTGCTCATCGTGATATTCAAACCATGAATCAATTGCTCGGTAGAACCCTTCAATCAGGTTCTTAGTTGTGTCGGGATCCTTTGCGTCAATGTCAGCAAGGTAATCACTGAAACCTTCTGCGTAAAACTCAGGTGTGCCGTATTCTAGGTAAGCCATTCAAGTGGAATCGAGTGGAAGGAACACCAAGGGAAATCATTTTGTTCTGCCCACTTGGCGTAGGTGGTTTTAGATCCTTTGTAGATCTTATTAAAGGGAGCTTGAAAGACGAATCGAATATCTAATTCGGGATTGCTCTTCTTCACTGCTTTCATCTTCCTCCGATCCTCTTCGGTCAGGCGACCTTTGGTTTCGAGAAAGACACCATTCGGTAAAAGAAAGTCTGGGGTGTAGTTGCATTGGAGAACGTAAGGAACTTTGGTAGATTCGTATTCGTACTTTACTCCCAGTTCAAGAAGAAGATTAGATACCTTCTCCTCAAGACTGGAGCGGAATCTCATTAGAAGTCGTCGTCGTCAATAGTATCGTTGATGGTTACGTTAGGTTCAGACGCTTTGAAACCTTTCGTTTGCCCAAAGAGAGCTGCCACTTCAGTTTCATCAAGATCGCCTGTATCAACACCAGCAGAGGAGCCAACCGAGACAACCTGTACACCGACAAGCTTGAGGCTTGTACCGTAGGTGACACCATCACGGAGGATGTAAGGCTTCTGTCGGAAGGCAAGCTTGACACGGCTACCACTGTAGAGTGGTGTGCTCTCATCAGTGATGATCGTGCCTTCAGTGTCCACCACGGGCGGCTTGGTCTCTTCATTCCAACTGAACTTAACTTTATACTGACCATCAGATACTTCCTCCCAAGGTTCAGGCTTCAATGTAGCACGCTTGGGATTCTTCAGTTTAGATTGCGCCCACTTGATAGAGTCTTCACGATCCTCTTCAAGCTTCTCAACAATCTCTTTATCAACAATAGCAGA
>Ga0129341_1124204_pt1 | contig 8413 bp, 9 predicted proteins | sample CPBNA2_6_FD_109917 | JGI IMG/M metagenome (GOLD analysis project Ga0129341, IMG submission 109917) | Freshwater to marine salinity gradient microbial communities from Chesapeake Bay, USA - CPBay_Sum_15_0.8_RNA2 (Metagenome Metatranscriptome) | ecosystem: Environmental > Aquatic > Marine > Coastal ...
GGGACGTGTTTGCAGTATCCACTTACTTTACTGTTTCAACACTTTTCTGGTTTGTTGGGCTCATCCCAGACATCGCAACTTTCCGCGACCGCTCAAAGGGTGTGCGCAAGTTTGTGTATGGCCTGTTTGCTCTCGGCTGGCGCGGCTCGCACCGTCACTGGCTCAATTATGAACGCGCTTACCTGATTCTCGCAGCCCTCTCTACTCCCCTCGTATTGTCAGTTCATACAATCGTGAGTTTTGACTTTGCTACTTCGCAGCTACCAGGCTGGCACGCGACAATCTTTCCACCCTACTTCGTAGCAGGTGCAATTTTCTCCGGATTTGCGATGGTCATAAATCTCATGATCATTTGTCGCTGGGTGTTCAAGCTCGAACACCTCGTAACCATGCGACACTTCGAGAATATGGCAAAGATCATCCTTCTCACAGGTTCCATCGTTGGATACGCTTATGCCATGGAGTTCTTCATCGCATGGTACAGCGGTAACCCTTATGAGCGCTACATCTTTGTAAGTCGTGCTACGGGGCCATACGCTTGGGCTTACTGGACCATGATCACCTGTAACGTTGTTATCCCTCAGCTTTTCTGGGTTCGCAAAGTTCGTACAAACCTGTGGGCACTGTTCATCATTTCGGTGTTCGTAAATATTGGCATGTGGTTTGAGCGCTTCGTCATCATTGTGACGTCGCTGCACCGCACATTCCTACCCTCTTCATGGGCCTATTTCAGCCCAACAATTATCGATATTTCTACTTTCATTGGTTCATTCGGACTGTTCTTTACGCTGTTCCTCCTTTTTATCCGCTTCCTTCCGATCGTAGCGATCTCCGAAGTAAAAACAGTGATGCCAGAAGCAGATCCGCACAATCATGACAGCAAGGAAGGGGCGCACTGATGAGCCAAAATCAAAATCTCTACGGCGTTCTCGCCGAGTTCTCGAGTGCATCAGAAATTTATCACGCTTGCGAAAAGGTCAGGGACAAAGGCTTTACCCACTGGGATGCCCACACACCCTTTCCTGTCCACGGCCTTGAAAAAGCGATGGGACTCAAGCCAAGCAAGATTCCATGGATCGTGTTGGTTCTCGGCTTGTCGGGCGCCGCCGGTGGTATGACTCTGCAGTGGTGGATCAACACCCAAGCGTATCCTCTTGTCATTTCAGCCAAGCCTTTTTTCAGCTGGCAGGCTTTCGTACCAGTGACTTTTGAACTTGGGGTTTTGCTTGGTGCGTTTGGTGCAGTGTTTGGAATGTTGTTTTTGAACCGACTGCCCATGTGGTACCACTCGCTCTTCAGGTCACAACGCTTCGAACGCGTCACCGATGATAAGTTCTTCATTTCAATTGAAGCACGTGACCCTAAATTCGATGCAACAGCGACTTCAAAAATGTTAACCGAAATTGGCGCATCTCACGTTGAGCTGGTGGAGCAATGACCATGAAAATCGCAACGCAAGCAGTACACACTCTCAGCATTGCCGGCATAGCTCTGTCGCTTGTCGCACTGAGCGGTTGTCAGGGACAGCCGTCGGAAGATCCGCCAATACATCCAAACTTGAACATGGACTTCCAAACCAAATACGGGCCGCAAAAGGAGAATACTTTTTTTGCTGACGGGCGAGCCATGCGTCAACCTGTCGCAGGAACTGTAGCGCAAGGCGAACTTAAAGAAGATTCAAAACTTCACTACGGGAAAGATGGCGATGCTTTTGTTGCAACTATTCCCATGCCCTTGTCACTCTCCTTTGTTGAACGCGGTCAAGAGAGATACGACATTTACTGTGCCGTTTGTCACGGCAAAACAGGTGTTGGCAACGGCATCGTGATCAAGCGAAATGCTGGCATGCTTCAACCACCAAGCTTCCACGACGAACGTATCGTGCAAATGCCTGAGGGGCAGATCTACGATGCGATCATCAACGGTGTGCGCGGCAACATGCCTTCATACGCCTACGCAATTCCAGTCGAAGACCGCTGGGCAATTGTGGCATATGTGAGAGCTTTGCAGCTCAGTCGCAGCGCGACATTGGAACAAGTTCCCTCTGATATTGCAGTTGAGAAAGGATGGAAGCGATGAGTTCTAGCCACGCGAAAGCCATCGACGCGAGTGAATTGAAACTCCCTACGTCACACTGGGTCAGTAAGCTTCCTGTGGTGAGCATCTTTGTCGGAGTTGTTGCTCTGGCTATTGCCCTCGGGATGTCGACTGGTAGCCACGAGAAAATTGAATTGTTTCAGTGGTCATTCCATACCTCGTACATGTACTACCTGAGCATGGCGCTTGGGTGCTTGTTCTTTGTTTTGGTGCAGTTTGCAACGCGCGCAGGTTGGTCCGTTGTCGTCCGTCGATTTGCAGAAACGTACGCTGCCACTCTGCCGCTTTTTGCAGTTCTGTTTATCCCTGTAGTGATGAGCCTCCATACGGTATTTCATCACTGGACCTCAGAAGAGGCACAGAAAGATCCCGTCGTTATAGCAAAAGCTGCCTATCTGAATGAAAGCTTTTTCATTGGTCGCGGTATTTTTTACGTCGTTCTCTGGAGCGTTCTCGGCATTTATTACTACCGGAAGTCTGTAAAACAAGACCAAAGCGGAGACCAAGCGATTACCTTTAAGCTTCAGAAAGTCAGTTACCCTGGAATTGCTCTCTTTGCGTTGAGTGTTTCATTTTGTGCTTTTGACTGGATTATGTCTCTCAACCCGCACTGGTACACGAACATGTTCGGCGTCTACTACTTCGCTGGAAGTATTATGATCGTGTACGCGCTGCTTTTGCTCACCACACTGGCTCTTCGCGGTGGCACCAAAATAGGAAATTACATTTCAGTCGAACACATTCACGACCTTGGCAAGCTCTTATTTGGTTTCAATATCTTTTGGACTTACATTGCGTTTTCGCAATATTTTCTCATTTGGTACAGTAACATACCAGAGGAAACTGAATTCTATGCCATGCGTTCGTTAGGCGAGCATGGCGCTCATTGGCTCCCATGGAGCATTGCTCTCATTGTTGGTCACTTTGCAGTACCATTTGCGTTCATGATGTCGCGACATATCAAACGCCAGCCCCTGCTCATTGGCTTGGGCTCTGTTTGGATGCTCGTGATTCATTACGTCGACATCCATTGGCTCATCCGTCCGAACTGGCACAATGAGCTCAATCACTTTGGCATCATTGATATACTGACACTTTTGGGTATTGGCGGACTGTTTATAGGCTTTGCTACACTGCTGCTTCGTCGCAACAGCCTCATTCCTCAAAAGGATCCAAGACTCACTGAATCCATGTCCTTTGAGAACATGTGAGAGGAAAGAATAATGACAAACAAAACTCTCGACCAGCACGAGCATTCTTCAGGACAGGTCAGCGCAGAGCCAGATAACCTGCCTGTAAGGCCAATTGCAATTGCGCTTGCAGCGCTCACGTTTATTGTGGCTGCTGTTGCTGTCGGCGTGAAACAACTGTACTGGGCCTCGAGCTCAAAGCTCATTCAAAGCACAGAACTCGACGTTCCCAACAGACTTCTGACAGAGCTGAACGCTGAAGATCAGGAACAGCTGACTCAGTATGGTCAACTAGACAATGAAAAAGGAATTTATCGCCTTCCCATCGACAAAGCTATGAAGCTTTATGTCGAGCAAAACGCGAGGTAACTTCAGGAAGCAATGCTCAATCGACTCTACCATGGTATCCATTGTCTGCGTTTGACAGTGATGTTCCTATCACTGATTGCAGTCGTGCACCTGGGAGCGCTGGAGCAAATCGCTTATGCAGAAGATCTTGAGGAGCACGAGGCCACGCGGCCCGACCTTCAAGTCCCAAAGAAGCTCCAGAATGTTACGATCATTGAAAAGCTCGGGACAGTTCTTCCCGCGCAGCAGCTCTTCTTTCGGGGGAGTGTGAATGGTCCTGCTCTGTCGCTCGACAATCATGTAAATCCAGCACTTCCAACTCTGCTCACTCTCAACTATTTTCAATGCACTGCATTGTGCTCACTTCAACTCAATGCGTTGGTCGATGGCCTGAAAGGTCTCGACTATCTGCCGGGTCGCGACTTCAATCTTCTCACAGTGAGCTTTGATGTGCGAAACACACCCGGCCTTGCCCAGATGAAGTCCAAGAACTACTTGGAAAGTCTCGGTAGAGAAGGAGCTGAGTGGAAGTTTCTAGTGGGTGAACAAACCTTTATTGATCAAATCACTGAAGCTGTCGGATTTAAATACCGTTACGATTCCGATACCGATCAATTCGCCCATACTGCTGCAATATTCTTTTTGTCGCCTGACTTTAAAGTTTCTCGGTATCTCTATGGCCTCCAGTACTCGCCACGCGACCTCAAATTCGCATTGCTCGATGCGTCTCAAGGGAAGTTGGGCTCAACAATCGAGAGGCTCATCCTGAGATGTTTTCACTTTGATGAACTTGCCGGAAAGTACACGCCCATCGCGATGAATTCGATGCGTGTGGCTGGAATATTTTTTTGTTTTTGCCTATTAGTTTTGGTTGTTACCCTTTTCCGTAAGGAAAAGGCGATTCTTCGCGAGGAGTATGCACAGTGAACCTTGGCTCTGCTCTTGGATACTTGATGGCGCAGGCTTCAAACACAGCATCATGGTGGAAGCCTGTTCAGGCGTCGCCCCATGCTGCTTCGGTTGATAACCTCTTCAACTTCATCATGTACCTTAGTTTTTTCTTTTTCGTCCTCATCGTTGGCGCGATGGTGTACTTCATCGTCAAGTACCGCAGGAAAGGAAACGGCCCTGAAAAAACAAGCCCTATCAAAGGCAACCACACCCTAGAAATTATCTGGAGTGTGATTCCTGGTATCCTGCTGGTACTTATTTTTGCCTGGGGCTTTAAAGATTGGCTTGCTATCGCAGTTGTACCAGCCAATGCAATGGAAGTGCGTGTCACTGGCCAAAAATGGAATTGGACTTACACGTATCCAAAAGAAGGGATCGTCTCAGCAGACCTCGTTGTGCCTGTCGGGCAACCTATCAAGCTCATTATGACTTCAAGCGATGTTCTTCACAGCTACTACATTCCGGACTACCGTATTAAGCGCGACGTTGTGCCCGGCAAGTATACTGTTCTGTGGTTTGAGCCGAAAGAGATAGCTGAGCATCAAGTGTATTGTACTGAATACTGTGGAACCGAACATTCAAACATGCTCTCCAAGGTCAAGGTTCTAACGAGCGCCAAGTACGAAGAGTGGGTAGCCAATGGTGGCGATGAAGATGGCGACAGTGTTCCGCTGGCAGACAAAGGCAAGAAACTTTACGAGCAACGGGGTTGCAATGCCTGCCACTCCATTGATGGCTCCCGCAAGGTGGGCCCGACATGGAAAGGTGCGTATGGCGCTGAGCGTAAATTTGCCGATGGCTCGAGTGGTGTAGCTGATGAAAACTATCTGAGAGAGTCCATCCTTGTGCCAAATGCAAAGGTGGTCGCAACGTATCCTGGCGTTATGCCTAGCTACCAAGGGCAGCTGAATGACAAACAGCTCGAAGCCATCATTGAATACATGAAGACATTGAAATGAGGTGTTCCACAATGGAAAGCAATCGCAATTCTCAACTACAGTCCGCTCAAGCGGCAACATCAGGTGGAGCAGAGCCCAGCTACCTCACTGCTAAAAGAGGTATTTGGTCTTGGCTAGCAACGGTGGACCACAAGCGTATTGGCCTTATGTATCTTGTGGGCGTTCTGGGCTTTTTTGCTGTCGGCGGCATTCTTGCGCTGCTGGTGCGCACCCAGCTTCTTGGTCCGACAACTGGATTTAGCGCTGCGAAACAGGAGTGGCTCTTCAGTGGCGACACCTACAACAAGCTTTTTACGCTCCACGGCGCTGTGATGGTGTTTTTGGTCATCATTCCATCGATTCCTGCGAGCCTTGGAAACTTCTTTTTGCCGCTGATGCTCGGCGCAAAGGATGTTGCGTTCCCAAAACTGAACTTAATGAGTTTTTATATCTACATCTTTGGTGGAGCACTGCTTCTATTCTCGATTTACGACGGGGCCGTTGACACTGGTTGGACTTTCTACACACCTTACTCCTCTTCCAGCTCCAGCTCAGTGGTTTCTGCGGTTCTAGGAGTCTTCATCCTTGGGTTTTCGTCGATTCTGACTGGCATCAACTTTATCGTGACCATTCACAAAATGCGTGCACCGGGGCAAACTTGGATTCGCTTACCCTTGTTCGTGTGGGCGCAGTATGCAACCTCTGTCATTCAGGTTCTCGCAACACCAGTGCTCGCCATTACACTCATGCTGCTCGCCATCGAGCGCACGATTGGTGTTGGTATCTTTGATCCCAAGCTGGGCGGCGACCCCGTCTTGTTCCAACACTTTTTCTGGTTCTATTCTCACCCTGCTGTTTACATCATGATCCTGCCTGCATTTGGCGTGATTTCTGAAATCATTACCGTGAACAGCCGTAAGGAGATCTTCGGTTACAAGGCCATCGCTCTTTCCAGTGTTGCCATTGCTGTGATTGGCTTTTTGGTTTGGGGACACCACATGTTCACAAGCGGTCAGTCCGAACTGGCCTCGGCTGTGTTCTCTTTCCTGACGTTTGCGGTTGCTGTTCCTACAGCCATTAAGGTGTTCAGCTGGGTCGCCACCATGTACGGTGGCTCTCTCCGGATGAACTCCGCTATGTGGTACGCTCAAGCTTTCTTGTTCCTCTTTACGATCGGAGGCCTCACAGGACTGTTCCTCGGCACACTTTCGGTCGACATTCACCTGCATGACACATACTTCGTTGTTGCTCACTTCCACTATGTGATGATGGGCGGCACCATGACAGCTTTTGTGGGCGCACTTCACCACTGGTGGCCCAAAATGACAGGGCGCATGCTCAACGAGTTCTGGGGCAAAGTCAGTTGCTTTTTTGTGTTTGTTGGCTTCAACCTCACCTTCTTTTCGCAGTTTCTGCTCGGCACAAAAGGCATGCCCCGACGCTATGCCAACTACCTGCCTGAGTTCCAAAACCTGCACCAGTTGTCGACTTACGGCTCATACATTTTGGGTCTCGGGTTTTTCATCACACTGCTCTACATGATTCAATCGCTCATCAACGGCAAAAAGGCTCCGGCCAATCCTTGGGAAGCAAAATCGCTTGAGTGGGAAACCGATTCACCCCCTATTGAGCACAACTTCCACACCCAGCCAATTGTGACCCATGGCCCATATGATTTCCCAGAAATTGATCACTCCATGTCCACGCGCGGAGGCCACTGAAACATGAGTCAGCAATCTTCTCACGCTGCAACTGCGGGGCATCACCCCAAATATCTTGCGCATCACTTTGAGTCGATGGACCAGCAGAACTCCTCCGGAAAGCTTGGAATGTGGCTGTTCTTGGCACAGGAAGTCCTGTTCTTCAGCGGCCTGTTTATGGCCTATATTTTGGCACGAATTTTTTATCCCGAAACCTTCCTGGCGGCACATGAGCTGCTCGACTGGAAACTCGGCGCCCTCAATACCGTGTTCCTGCTGACAAGCTCACTCACAATGGCGCTCGCCGTGCGTGGAGCACAGGTCAACAGCCAAAAGCAAATGTATTGGAACATTGTTGCCACTTTGGTGCTGGGTGCGGCCTTTTTGGTCGTGAAGTACTTTGAGTACTCCCACAAACTTCACGACGGTCTTCTGCCTGGCCACTTTTTCGATGCCGCCAAAGCGATGCACAATGGTGTTCCGGCCAATATCCCTGGTGCCCCGGCAATTTTCTTTGCGATCTACTTTGTGATGACAGGAACACACGGTCTTCATGTCCTCATCGGCATGGGCCTGATGCTATGGCTCCTCGTGCGAATCAAGCGAGGCGATTTCAACTCCGAGAATCACGTGTATCTGGAGAACGTAGGGCTATACTGGCACATCGTTGACCTCATTTGGATCTTTCTGTTCCCGCTTCTTTATCTCGTGCGCTAAGCCGGAGGATATTCGAATATGTTTGAAAAATTCAAAAACAAAGTCCTCCAATCACAAGCTGCTGAGCACGGCGAAGCTCACGTGCTTCCGCTCAAAACCTATTTTGCGGTGTTTGGGTCGCTGCTCGTCCTGACTGTCCTCACCGTGCTTGTCTCGGTCATTGGACTTCCTGCTCCGGCGTCCATCATCGTGGCCATGGTTGTAGCCATCATCAAAGCAACTCTCGTTGTTTTGTGGTTCATGCACCTCAAGTTCGACGATCGGTTTTACAGCCTCATTTTCGTCATTTCGATCTTCTTCCTTGTCCTATTCTTTGTCTTCACATCAATGGATGTGTTGAGCCGCGGTCAAGTGAACCCCGAGGAAAGCTTCTTTTCTCAAGATGGCACGCTTCTTCGTGAGGAGTTCACAAAGAAGAAGTGAGCCTGAATCCGAAACGGAAAGAAGAAGCGCCGGTCTGCAAATTGCAACC
>Ga0129341_1115421_pt1 | contig 8324 bp, 15 predicted proteins | sample CPBNA2_6_FD_109917 | JGI IMG/M metagenome (GOLD analysis project Ga0129341, IMG submission 109917) | Freshwater to marine salinity gradient microbial communities from Chesapeake Bay, USA - CPBay_Sum_15_0.8_RNA2 (Metagenome Metatranscriptome) | ecosystem: Environmental > Aquatic > Marine > Coastal...
CTTTACGTTTCCAGAAGGAGTAGCTTCTTTAATTGTAACCACAATTTTGTCACCTATAGACGCATATCGTCTTTTGGTCCCACCCAGCACACGGATACATAAAACCTCTTTGGCTCCGGTATTGTCTGCTACTTTTAATCTCGATTCCTGTTGTATCATGATTACTTGGCTCTTTCAATAATTTCTACAACTCTCCACTTCTTGGTTTTGCTCAATGGGCGAGTCTCCATTATACGTACGGTATCGCCAGTGTTACAGTCATTGGCATCGTCATGTGCATGAAACTTCTTTGTAAACTTCACAAACTTGCCATACTTCGGGTGCTTAACTCTACGCTCAACAGACACTACTACTGTCTTGTCCATTTTATTGCTCGTTATAACACCAACACGCTCTTTGCGCAAATTCCTCTTATTTTCCATCTTACTCTGGTACTGAGGTTATTTTGTATCTTCTTCTAATTGACGCTTACGCAATTCTGTTTCAATGCGCGCAATATCTTTTCTGGTATCCCGTAACTTTAACGGATTCTCTAGTTGAGAAACAGTGTGCGTTAAACGCAACTTTGCTAGGTTACCTTTCTCATCCACCAACTTCTCACGAAGCTCTTGTGTGGTTAATTCTTTTATCTCTGAAGCTTTCATATTGTAAACCGAATTAAGCGTCTAAATCACGTCTCACGACCATCTTTGTACGAACAGGCAGCTTCTGTGCAGCTAGACGTAACGCTTCCTTAGCAATGTCACCGGGAACACCATCAAGCTCAAACATTATTCTACCTGGTTTAACAACTGCCACCCAGTATTCAACAGCACCTTTTCCCTTACCCATACGTACCTCAAGAGGCTTCTTCGTAATAGGCTTATCTGGAAAAATACGTATCCATAACTGGCCTTCACGCTTCATGTATCGTGTAGCGGCAATACGTGCAGCTTCTATCTGACGAGACGTTAGAAACTCGCTATCTAAAGACTTTAAACCATATGAACCAAAAGCCAAGGTGTGACCACGCTGCGCGTTGCCCTTCATACGGCCCTTGAACATTTTTCTATGCTTCGTTTTCTTCGGCTGTAACATCGCCTCTATCTTTTAACGTTGTGCTTTATTTCTTCTTCTCTTCGGACCATTGTCTGGACGATTGTTAGCGGAACCCGCCTTCTTTGCCGTACCAATCATGTTCGACAAATCACGCTTTCCATAAACCTCACCCTTCATGATCCAAACCTTAACACCTAAACGGCCATAAGTGGTATGTGCCTCACTAATATGGTAGTCTATATCTGCTCTAAACGTATGCAATGGTGTACGACCATCTTTGTACATCTCTGAACGCGCCATTTCAGCACCGTTCAAGCGACCGCTTATTTGAATCTTTATACCCTCAGCGCCCATTCGCATTGCTGCTGCAATTGCCATTTTAACAGCGCGTCTGTAAGATATACGACCTTCAATTTGACGAGAAACACTATCAGCAACCAATTTGGCATCCAACTCTGGGCGCTTAATTTCAAAGATGTTAATCTGAACATCCTTGTTGGTGATTTTCTTTAGCTCCTCTTTCAGTCTATCTACCTCTTGGCCACCCTTACCTATAATAATGCCAGGGCGAGCCGTAGTAATAGTTACTGTAACGAGTTTAAGGGTACGCTCTATTATTATACGAGATACACTAGCTTTACCTAATCTAGCATATAAGTATTTTCTAATCTTAGAGTCCTCAGCAATTTTATCACCGTAATTACGGCCTCCAAACCACTGCGACTCCCAGCCACGGATGTAGCCTAATCTATTACCTATCGGATTGGTTTTTTGTCCCATCTTCTGTACCGTGGATTAATTTTCTTTACTTCCTAAGATTATTGTAACGTGATTAGAGCGTTTGCGAATACGATGGGCTCTTCCTTGTGGGGCAGCCTGAATTCGCTTTAACATTCTAGCACTGTCTACGCGGATTTCGCGAACAAACAAATTCGCTTCTTCTACGCGCTCGCCTTCGTTCTTCTGCTGCCAATTGGCAAGGGCTGAACGCACAAGCTTTTCCAAATTCATAGAGGCATGCTTCGGACTATTTTCTAAAATGAATAGTGCCCTCTGCACATCTATACCTCTTATCTGATCAGCTACCAAGCGCATCTTTCGGGGCGATGTAGGACAGTTACGCAAAGAAGCAAAAGCCACTTCCTTACGCGCCTCCTTCATCCTATCTGCCATTAATTTCTTTCTAGCACCCATCGTCTTAATTTATTAGCGTTTACCCTTATCTTTTTTATTACCTGCATGGCCACGGAAAATACGCGTTGGTGAAAACTCACCTAGCTTATGCCCTACCATGTTTTCAGTTACATAAACTGGAATAAAGGTTTTGCCGTTGTGTACGGCAATGGTCTGACCAACAAAGTCAGGTGAAATCATAGAAGCCCGAGACCATGTCTTGATCACTGTCTTCTTACCAGAGTCCACGTTGGCCATTACTTTTTTCTCAAGCTTGTAGTGGATATAAGGTCCTTTTTTTAATGAACGTGCCATACTATCCTATGCTTACTTCTTACGTTTTTCAATAATATACTGGCTTGAAGCCTTCTTGGGCTGACGTGTCTTGTAGCCCTTTGCTGGAATGCCATTGCGACTGCGTGGATGACCTCCTGAAGCACGGCCTTCACCACCACCCATTGGGTGATCAACCGGGTTCATAACAACACCACGTACACGAGGACGTCTACCTAACCAGCGGCTGCGACCAGCTTTACCACTAACTTGCAAACCGTGATCTGAGTTAGAAACCACACCTATGGTTGCAAGACATGTTGTTAGAATCATGCGCGTTTCACCAGAGGGCATTCTTATGACAGCATACTTGCCGTCACGAGCAACCAGCTGCGCAAAAGTACCAGCACCACGAGCTATGATTGCACCTTGTCCAGGACGCATTTCAATACAGCTAATAACGGTACCTAAAGGAATATCACTTAGATACATGGCGTTACCAACATCAGGTGTAGCACCTTTTCCAGACAGTACCGTTTGACCAACTTGCAAGCCGTTGGCGCTATGATGTAACGCTTCTCTCCATCAGCAAAACTTAATAAAGCGATGAATGCTGTACGGTTAGGATCATACTCCACAGTTTTCACAGTTGCAGGAATTCCAAATTTATTTCGCTTGAAGTCAATCTCGCGATACAATTTTTTATGACCACCACCAGTGTAACGCATGGTCATACGACCTTGGTTATTTCTACCACCGGACTTTGACTTCCCTTTTACCAGGCTCTTCTCAGGCTTATCAGCCGTAACAGCATTAAAGTCATTTACAACTCTAAAGCGTTGACCTGGGGTTATCGGTTTTAACTTTCTTACACCCATTACTTTTAGATATTGCCGAATAGGTCAATTACTTCACCACTTCTCACTTCTACGATAGCTTTCTTATAGGCCTTTTTACGACCTTCAATCATACCTGCTTTTGTGTAACGCACACTGCGCTTAGCAGGCACTATCATAGTTCTAACACGCTCGATATTTACACCATAGAAAGCCTCAACAGCCTTTTTGATCTGAACCTTATTTGCACGTCTGTCAACTTCAAATGCAAACACATTGGCATCCTCACTCTGAGCAGAAGCTTTTTCGGTTATTATCGGTCTAATCAAAATATCCATGACGATAAATCAGCTTAACAATTGTTCAATTTTCTCTATCGAGCCTTCAGTTAAAACAACGCTATTCGCATTTAAAATAGTGTATGTGTTTAATTCTGAGGCTGTTACAACTTTTGACCCCTGTAAATTTCGGGATGACAAATATATGTTTTTATTGATACCATCAAGCACTAAGACAGATTTTTTATTCTCTATCCCCAAAGCTACCATCATATCGATATATGCCTTGGTCTTTGGTGCCTCCATTTGTGGTGTCTCAATAATTACAATTCCAGCATCTTTAACCTTCTGGCTAAGCGCGCTCTTTCTTGCGAGCTGCTTTACCTTCTTGTTTAGCTTAAAGCTGTAGTCACGTGGACGTGGACCGAAAGCCGTACCACCACCCTTTTGCACAGGGCTTTTTAACGAACCGGCACGCGCGCCACCAGTACCTTTTTGCTTGTGATGCTTTTTGGTTGTACGCGCAACCTCAGCACGCTCTTTAGCCTTGTGCGTACCTTGACGCTGGTTAGCTAAATATTGCTTTACATCTAAGTATATGGCATGTTCATTTGGCTCAATACCAAAAACTGCATCGTTTAAAGTAACCGATCTTCCGGTTTCTTTACCTTCTGGGGTTAATACCTTTAGCTCCATAATTTCTCTACAATTACGGTTGAGTTCTTTGCTCCAGGTACAGAACCCTTAACAATGAGCAAATTCCTTTCTGCATCTACCTTTAGTACAACAAGGTTTTCAATTGTTATACGCTTTCCACCCATACGTCCGGCCATTTTCATGCCTTTAAATACACGGCTTGGATCTGAACCTGCACCGATAGAACCAGGTGCGCGTAAACGGTTGTGCTGGCCGTGTGTGCTCTGACCCACACCACCAAAACCATGACGTCTTACAACGCCCTGAAAACCTTTACCTTTTGATGTTCCTACAACATCGATGTACTCTCCTTCTTTGAACATAGAAACTGTTAACAGCTCGCCTTGCTCAATAGGATGACCTTCGTTGTAGAATTCAACCAATTTCTTTTTAGGCGTTGTGTTCGCCTTTTTCGCATGTCCTACATCAGCCTTAGAAGCGTGCTTAGCACTTTTTTCTCCCCAACCGATTTGAACAGCATCGTAGCCATCGACATCTTTTGTCTTCACCTGTGTAACAACACAAGGTCCAACTTCTAACACAGTACATGGCATGTTTTTACCATCTGCGTTGAAGATGCTGGTCATTCCGACTTTTTTACCAATTAATCCTGGCATTATATCAGATTGTTAATTATTACTTAAACTTTGATTTCTACTTCTACACCACTAGGAAGCTCTAACTTCATAAGGGCGTCTATCGTTTTACTTGAAGAGCTGTAAATATCAAGTAAGCGCTTGTAGCTACTTAACTCGAATTGCTCACGACTCTTCTTGTTTACGTGAGGCGAGCGGAGTACCGTATAAATGCGCTTATTTGTTGGCAATGGTATAGGACCATTTACAACTGCACCGGCACTCTTCACAGTCTTTACGATTTTTTCCGCGCTCTTATCAACGAGGTTGTGATCGTATGACTTTAACTTAATTCTGATTTTCTGACTCATTTCAGATTATTGTATTAAACCAGTTCTCCTTTACTTTTCGCAATCACAGTCTCCTGAATGTTATTCGGGGTCTGTGCATAATGACTAAACTCCATAGAGCTTGCAGCACGACCAGAAGAAATGGTACGAAGTGCTGTTACATATCCAAACATTTCGCTCAATGGCACGTCAGCCTTGATAACTTGAGCACCATTGCGCGAATCCATGCCTTTTACCATACCTCTACGCTTGTTCAAGTCACCTACTATATCACCCATATATTCTTCGGGTGTTACAACCTCAAGCTTCATAATTGGCTCTAGTATTACTGGGTTGGCCTTTTTACCAGCCGTTCTCCAAGCCAATTTAGCCGCCAATTCAAAAGAAAGCTGATCAGAGTCTACAGCGTGGAAAGAACCATCTAACAAGGTAACTTTTAGTGCATCAACACCATAACCAGCTAAAGGTCCATTATTCATCGCTTCTTTGAAGCCTTTTTCTACAGAAGGGATAAATTCTTTAGGAACGTTACCACCTTTTACTTCGTTAACGAATTCAAGACCAACCTTCTCTGCCGCTGCAGGCTCTAGTTTGATAATGATATCAGCAAACTTACCACGACCACCTGTTTGCTTTTTGTAAACTTCACGGTGTTCTACAGTAGCTGTAATAGCTTCTTTGTATTGTACTTGCGGTGCACCTTGATTACACTCTACTTTAAATTCGCGCTTAAGACGATCTACAATGATTTCCAGGTGTAATTCACCCATACCAGATATTACTGTTTGACCAGTCTCTTCGCTTGTATTTACACGGAATGTAGGATCCTCTTCAGCCAACTTGGCTAGAGCAGTACCCAATTTATCCATATCTGCTTGGCTCTTAGGTTCTACAGCAACACCAATAACAGGCTCTGGAAACGACATTGATTCCAAAACAATTGGATGCTTTTCATCACAAAGTGTATCACCTGTTCTGATATCTTTAAAACCTACACCTGCACCAATATCGCCAGCCTCAATCATATCGATTGGGTTTTGCTTATTGGAGTGCATTTGGAAAATACGTGAAATACGTTCTTTTTTATCGGTACGCATATTCTGTACATAGCTACCCGCGGGCAACTTACCAGAGTATACACGGAAGAAGCATAAACGGCCTACAAAAGGATCTGTTGCAATCTTAAAAGCTAGCGCTGCAAAAGGCTCATCAGGATCTGGTTTGCGTGATTCTTCCTCGTCTGTATCAGGATTCATGCCCTTAATGGCATCCACATCAATTGGTGATGGCAAGTAAGCCATAACCGCATCCAACATCGTTTGAACGCCTTTATTTTTGAAAGCAGACCCACAAAGAATAGGCGTGATTTTCATATCAACAACCGCCTTGCGGATAGCGCCCATCATTTCTTCACGGGTAATGCTATCTGGATCTTCAAAAAACTTCTCTAGTAGGTTATCATCGTATTCAGCAACGGCCTCTACTAATTTCTCACGATATTCTTCAACCGTTTCAACCAAATCAGCGGGGATTTCAATCTCAGTGTAGGTCATACCCTGGGTTTCATCATCCCATACAATAGCCTTTTTATCCAAAAGGTCTACAACACCTTTAAAATCTTGTTCAGCACCAATTGGTATTTGAAGCGGCACGGGATTTCCGTTTAAACGCTCACGCACCTGCTCAACCACGTTAAAAAAGTCTGCGCCAGAACGGTCCATTTTATTAACGAATCCAATGCGTGGCACTTTGTACTTATCAGCTTGACGCCAAACAGTTTCACTTTGTGGCTCTACACCACCAACAGCACAGAACAATGCAACAGCACCATCAAGTACACGTAAGCTACGCTCAACTTCAACAGTGAAGTCAACGTGACCGGGTGTATCAATGATGTTGATTTTGTACTCCATGGTATCATCTGTCTGCTGGCCATTTTCTGTAGGGTACTTCCAAAAACAAGTTGTTGCAGCGGATGTAATGGTAATACCGCGCTCTTGCTCCTGCTCCATCCAGTCCATGGTTGCTGCACCATCGTGCACTTCACCAATCTTGTGACTCACACCAGTATAATAAAGAATACGCTCAGTAGTGGTAGTCTTTCCGGCATCAATGTGTGCCATGATACCGATGTTACGCGTAAATTTTAAGTCTCTTTTTGCCATGATGTTTCTAGCTAATAATATTTTAGAAGCGGAAGTGTGAGAACGCTTTGTTTGCTTCGGCCATTCTGTGTGTATCTACACGCTTTTTAACCGCTGCACCTTCTTCTTTGCTGGCCGCGATGATTTCTCCGGCCAACTTAGCAGCCATGCTTTTTTCATTGCGCTTGCGTGCATAACTGATTAACCACTTCATGGCCATAGTTACCTTGCGGTCTGGACGAATCTGCATGGGGATTTGGAAGTTAGCACCACCCACTCTGCGGCTACGTACCTCTACGTGCGGCATTACGTTAGTGAGGGCTTGTTTCCAAGTTTCTAAACCGTTGCCTTCTGTTTTTTCTGATACGATATCAATAGCATCGTAGAAAATATCAAAAGCAAGGCTCTTTTTGCCATGAAGCATCAAGTTGTTTACGAAACGTGTTACCAACTGATCATTAAATCTTGGATCTGGTAAGAGTTCGCGCTTTTTAGCTCTTTCTTTTCTCATTTCTGATAATCTTCTTTAGCGGTTGCTTACTTCTTTACTTTAGGACGTTTCGTTCCGTACTTAGATCTGCGCTGTGTGCGCCCTTCTACACCGGCGGTGTCTAATGCTCCACGCACAATGTGATAACGAACTCCGGGCAAGTCTTTTACACGACCACCGCGTACGAGCACGATGCTGTGCTCTTGAAGATTGTGACCTTCACCACCTATATAGGCGATTACTTCAACCTGATTCGTCAGGCGCACCTTGGCAACCTTACGCATAGCTGAGTTAGGTTTTTTTGGCGTTGTTGTGTAAACACGCGTACAAACCCCTCTGCGCTGCGGACAAGAATCGAGGGCAATAGACTTGCTTTTCTTCTCGATCTTGTTTCTGCCTTTGCGAACAAGCTGTTGAATTGTTGGCATACTATACCTGTTGATTATTAATTAGTTTCAAATTTTATACACC
>Ga0129341_1207373_pt1 | contig 8216 bp, 8 predicted proteins | sample CPBNA2_6_FD_109917 | JGI IMG/M metagenome (GOLD analysis project Ga0129341, IMG submission 109917) | Freshwater to marine salinity gradient microbial communities from Chesapeake Bay, USA - CPBay_Sum_15_0.8_RNA2 (Metagenome Metatranscriptome) | ecosystem: Environmental > Aquatic > Marine > Coastal ...
CCCAAAGCCAACTCTCCGTTGTCCGTGCAAGGTCCATCGGCGATCACTTCACCCTTCTTGATCGCTTGGCCTTTTTCAACCAAGGGCTTTTGATTGATACAAGTCGCGGCGTTCGAACGCATGAATTTGCGCACGCCATAAACCTGCACCCCATTGCCAGGATCGTGTTTGATCTTTCGCTTACCTTCAGGAAGTTTTCCGTCCTCGGTAATGATGATCTGGCCACCCGTCACTGAGGCGACTTTGCCTCCTTCATTGGAAACCAGAACCGACCGGGAATCGCGCGCTACTCTCGCTTCCAAACCGGTCGCTACAAACGGAGCCTCGGTCACGAGGAGCGGCACGGCTTGACGTTGCATGTTAGACCCCATAAGAGCGCGGTTAGCATCATCGTGCTCGAGGAAAGGAATCAGTCCGGCAGCCACCGAAACCAACTGTTTTGGTGACACATCCATGTAATCGACATTGGTCGGCTCGACGTCGATGAAATCCCCCTTGGATCGACACATCACCCGTGGATTGATGAAGTTACCCTTTTCATCAATGGGAGCATTGGCCTGAGCCACAATAAACTGCTCCTCGCGATCGGCGGTCAGATAATCGATCGTCTGAGTCACACGCCCCTTAACCACCTTTCGGTAAGGAGTCTCGATGAATCCAAAGTCATTCACACGTGCGAAAGTCGCCAAAGAAGCGATCAGACCGATATTTGGACCTTCAGGCGTTTCGATCGGACAAATACGACCATAATGTGACGGATGAACGTCACGGACCTCAAAGCCAGCCCGATCACGCGACAAACCTCCTGGCCCCAACGCCGAGAGACGACGCTTGTGCGTGAGCTCGGCCAGCGGGTTAATTTGGTCCATAAACTGGGACAGTTGGCTTCGACCGAAGAAATCACGAACGACCGCAGAAAGGGCCTTGGGATTGATCAGCTTCTGAGGCGTCATGGTATCAAGACCTTGATCGAACAAGGTCATACGCTCTTTCACAAGCCGCTCAGTACGGGCTAAACCAACCCGGCATTGATTCGCGAGAAGCTCACCAACAGTACGAACGCGACGACTACCCAAGTGGTCAATATCGTCGATACTACCCTCACCCTTTTTTAGTTGAAGCAGGTATTTCGTGGCGGCAACCAAATCCTCACGCTCAAGAATCCTCGAATCGTTTTCAGCTTCCAAACCAAGCTTCTGATTAATCTTGTACCGCCCCACTCGACCCAAATCATACCGCTTCGGATCGAAAAACAAACGTTTGATCAGCGCGCGGGCATTGGCCGCAGTCGGCGGATCACCAGGCCGCAACCGCCGATAAATATCCTTCAAAGCCTCTTCTTCATTGGTGGTAGGATCCTTCTTCAGACACTTAATGATGATCCCATCGTCATGACTCGTATCGACAACCCGAATCTTGTTCACACCCAATTCGGCAATCTGCTTAACTACCGCCTTGGACAGGGGCTCAAAGGCACGGGCAACCACAACTCCCTTATCCAAGTCGAGTGCATCCTCGGTCAGGACCTTGTTCTGAATATCGTCGAGACCAGCCGCCTTCTTCACCGGGATCTCTTCAATATTGTAGAAGAGATTCAAAATTTCAGCATCCGTCCCATAGCCCAGCGCACGAAAAAAAGTAGTCGTCAGGAACTTGCGCCGACGCTTCTTCCGGTCAAGATAGACGTAGAGCATATCGCTGGTATCGAATTGGGCTTCATACCAGGAACCGCGATCCGGGATGATTCGAAACGAGTGAAGGGTCTTGCCGTTCGGATGCTGTGTCGCCTCAAACGCCAGCCCCGGGGAACGATGCAACTGACTTACAATGACTCGCTCGGCGCCGTTGATCACAAAAGTTCCCTGTGGCGTCATGAGCGGCAACTCGCCCATGAACACCTTCTCCTCCTTCGTCCCTTGCTCGTCTTTCAGACGAAAAGTGACATACAGAGGCGCCCCGAAAGTAAGCCCCTCACGGAGACACTCAAGCCAATCGAGCTTGGGTTCGCCCAGTTCGTAAAAGTGGAAATCGAGGACACACTTACCATCATAACTCTCGATCGGGAAAACTTCGGTAAACACGGCCTGCAGGCCCAGGTTTCGTCGCTTGCTCGCGACGATATCGGACTGCAAAAAGTCCTTGTAAGAATCCAGTTGGACCTCGATCAAATTCGGTGGATCAATGATCTCCTGAATCTTGCCGAAATTTTTCCGCTCAGGTTTTTTTGTTGGCATGTCTCTGTATTCAGACTGTCTCGCCCGCTGCGAGCCCCATTAACAACTCGTGTGTCTACACAAATAGGCCCAAGCCGGTTGACACCAACCGGACAAGGCCGAAACCGTTCTGACGCTATCTCTCCGACGTCTGTTCAAAAATGTCTCTGACTCGTCCAGAAACGTAAAGCCAGGTGCCGATAAAAGAGAGCCGGCACCTGGCTCAAAATGCAGTCTGGGACTACTTGAGCTCGACCGTGGCACCTGCCTCTTCGAGCTTCTTCTTGGCTGCTTCAGCCTCTTCCTTGGGAGCAGCTTCAATGAGGGTGGTGGGAGCACCTTCAACCAGCTTCTTGGCATCCGCCAAACCGAGACCGGCTTTAACCTCTCGAACCGCCTTAATCACAGGAATCTTCTTGTCAGAAGGAGCTGAAGCCAGAACGACATCGAACTCGGTCTTCGCTTCGGCCGCTTCACCGCCTCCACCGTCGCCTCCGCCCGCTGCAGCAACGGCTGCTACCGGCGCTGCGGCACTGACGCCCCATTTTTCTTCCAATTGCTTCACCAAGTCTGCGGCTTCCATCACCGTCAGCTTGCTAAGTTCTTCTACAATATTATCTAGGTCTGCCATTTTCTTAAGTGTCGTCGCCAGCCACTATTGTCACTGATTTAAACCGAAATCCGATCGACGATTTACTTGTTAGTGTTGTTTTACGAATTCGGCATCTCTCCACGAGATACCAAAAGTGATGATTACCCTTGTTCGCTCTTGGCCTTGATGACCTGAGCCAATTGTCGCGCAGGGGTCTGCAAAATAGTTGCGATCTGCCGGGCCGGGGTCTGGATCAGCCCAACCAACTTGGCGCGCAACACATCCAAAGGCGGCAAATCAGCGATTCGGCGAACCCCATCAGCATCCAAACGCTCCGAACCCATGAAACCGAAATGTACTTCCGGCTTCTCAAATTCTCCGGCAAAATTCTTCAGCACCTTGGCTGCTCCGGAAATTTCCTGTTCCCCGGTAACCACGGCAACCTGCCCTCGCAATGGAGTTCCCAAGTCTTCAATTCCGGACTCGGCAGCAGCAATTTTGAAGATCGAGTTCTTAACAACGTGGACCTCAGCGCCTGCCCCGCTCAAACGTGAACGCAGTTCGGCGAATTGATCCACCTTCAGACCGTTGTAATCAACAACGATGAAATAAGGAGAGGACTGCAGCCGCTCCAAGTAATCAGCACTAATCTGTTTCTTTTCTTCACGCATCTCGTTTTTCTCCTCTTAGTGCTTCGGGTTAAGGGGCCTTAGTGAAAGGTTTGACATCCAGGGAAACCGCCGGGCTCATGGTGCCGCTTAAGGTGCAAGTCTGGAGATAAGTCCCCTTGGCACCGGACGGCTTGGCTTTGACGAGAGCATCAAGCACAACCTCGACATTTTCACGAATCTGGTCTGCAGAAAAAGATAACTTACCTACCGGAACGTGAATATTGGCTGTCTTGTCGATCTTGAACTCAACGCGCCCGGCTTTCACCTCCTGAACCGCCTTGGCGGTATCATCGGTCACCGTTCCTGTTTTTGGATTTGGCATCAAACCACGTGGACCGAGAACTTTACCGAGCTTTCTAACCTCAGCCATCGCTTCAGGCGTTGCAACGGCTACATCGAAATCGACCCACCCATCGCGGACCTTTTTCAAATACTCGTCATAACCGACATGTTCGGCGCCAGCTTCCGAAGCGGCCTTGGCAGCATCGGAACCATCGGCTGCGAAGACGAGAACCTTGACCTCTTTGCCGGTTCCATGAGGAAGCGGCACGGTTCCTCGCACCATCTGATCGGACTGCCTAGGATCGACCCCCAAATGCACCGCCAAATCGATTGTCTGATCGAACTTGGTCTTAGGGAATTTACCCAGGGTTTCAATCGCCTCATCGAGGCTATATTGCTTCCCTTGTTCTACGAGACTCAAGGCCTCTCGGTATCGCTTACTTGGCATATTAATTGGCGGTCCTAGCGCACTCTCGAGGAGCGCTCCCGCGTTGTTGATTATCCTTTAATATCGATCCCCATGCTACGAGCCGTCCCCGCGATCACTCGGAACGCGGCTTCATCATCGGTCGCATTCAAATCTTGTTTCTTGGTCTTGACAATCTCCATGACCTGCTCACGGGTCACAGAACCGACCTTGTCCTTATTCGGTGTCTTCGAGCCCGAAGCCACCCCTGCAGCCTTTTTAAGCAAGATCGCAGCAGGAGGTGATTTGGTAATAAAGGTAAAGGACTTGTCCTGAAAAACGGTAATCACCACCGGGATCACCATCCCAGCCTGATCTTTGGTCCGCGCATTGAATTCCTTACAGAATCCCATGATATTAACACCCTGCTGACCCAACGCCGGACCGACCGGCGGCGCCGGATTCGCTTGCCCTGCAGGAATCTGCAGCTTGATCATTCCTGTGACCTTCTTTGCCATCGCTTACTACGCTTTCTCAACTTGCCAGTATTCCAATTCAACCGGCGTGTTTCGACCAAATATATTTACGGTCACCCGAAGTTTACCACGTTCGGGCTCAATCTCTTCAATGACCCCACTGAAATTCAAAAACGGCCCGTCGTTGATCTTGACCGTCTCTCCGACTTCGAAGTTGATCTTCGGCTTCTCCGCATCTTCAGCATCGGAGATTTGAGCCTTGATTGACTCGATTTCGTCGGCTGGAGTCGGTGTTGGACGATCTCCGCCGACAAAGCCAATGATACCCTGAGTGTCCCGAATGAAATACCAAGGTTTATCGACAATTCTCTGCTCTTCGTCGAGCAAGATCATATCGATGAAGACATAACCGGGATAAAGCTTGCGATTCGTTACTGTTTTCTTGCCGCCGCGGACTTCAGCAACTTTTTCCATGGGCACGAGCACCTCTCGGATGTACTCACCCATCTCTTCAGACTTCAGACGGCGTTCGATGCTGTCCTTGACCTTCTGTTCCTGCCCCGCGAGGGTATGTATGACGAACCACTGGCTATTCATGATGCTGACCAATCTTGTCTCATTTGCTACATGATCAGTTGCATCAACTTCATCACTACAAAGTCAACACTCACCGTAAACACACCGATGATCGCGGTTGAAACAACAACCACTACCGTTGACCCCTTAAGCTCGTCTTTGGTCGGCCAGGCGCATTTCCTCAACTCATCCCGAGTCTGACCAACGAACTGCGAAAGCTTGAGCAAGTAGCCCCTATTCCACAGTAACGCGAAAACACCCGCGGCTATCGCAATCCAAATGACAAATGTATAGTCCACTAATTACTTCTCCCGATGGCGGAGGGGGAGGGATTCGAACCCCCGAAGACTTTCGCCTTAACGGTTTTCAAGACCGTCGCAATCAACCGCTCTGCCACCCCTCCGATGACTGACTTTTGAAACTGGCAGGACGAGAGGGACTCGAACCCCCAACCGACGGTTTTGGAGACCGCTACTCTACCAATTGAGCTACCGTCCTTCTATTTCCCGGCAAATACAAAGACGCCGCCACCAAAGCGACGGCGTCACCGGAAATGCTTATTCTACAACTTCGCTGACACGACCGGCACCGATGGTTCGGCCACCCTCACGAATTGCGAAGCGTTGACCTTTTTCCATAGCCACCGGTGAGATCAACTCGATGTCAACCGAAACGTTATCGCCAGGCATCACCATTTCCACACCTTCCGGCAGAGCAACGGTTCCCGTAACGTCACTCGTACGGAAATAGAACTGCGGACGATAGTTGGTGAAGAATGGCGTGTGGCGCCCACCCTCGTCTTTAGAGAGAACGTAGACCTCAGCCTTGAATTTCTTGTGCGGGGTGATTGAACCGGGTTTTGCCAAAACTTGCCCTCGCTCAACGTCAGTCTTCTTGATACCGCGCAACAACACACCGACGTTGTCACCAGCCGTTGCCGAATCAAGCAACTTGCGGAACATTTCAATATCCGTCGCGGTGGTCTTTTGGGTATCACGCAGACCAACGATCTCAACTTCTGACATTTTGGTAATCTCACCGCGTTCGACGCGACCAGTAACGACAGTCCCACGCCCTTCAATGTTGAACACGTCCTCGATACACATCAAGAATGGCATATCAACGTCACGGGTAGGCAGGGGAACCTTATCGTCCACAGCTGCCAGCAAATTAGCGATCGCTTCTTCTCCTTCCGGCGTACCTTCCATAGCCGCCGTCGCACTACCACGAACAACCGCAGCATCATCACCAGGGAATTGGTATTTATTCAGGAGATCGCGAATCTCCATATCAACCAAGTCGAGGAGCTCGTCATCATCAACGAGGTCAACCTTGTTCAAGAAAACAACAATCGCAGGAACACCGACCTGACGAGCCAAGAGGATGTGCTCACGAGTCTGAGGCATTGGGCCATCAGCAGCGCTCACCACCAGAATAGCACCGTCCATCTGAGCCGCACCGGTGATCATGTTCTTGACGTAGTCAGCATGCCCCGGGCAATCAACGTGAGCGTAGTGGCGTTGCTCTGACTCATACTCGACGTGAGAAACAGCAATCGTCACAGTCTTGGAATCATCACGAACAGTACCACCCTTGGTAATGTCCGCATAAGAAATAGGTTCTGCGAGACCCTTCCGAGCCTGAACGGTAACAATTGCACACGTCAAGGTCGACTTGCCGTGGTCAACGTGACCAATCGTTCCAACATTAACGTGAGGCTTAGTCCTCTGAAACGCTTCTTTTGCCATGCGATTTTGCTATTAATTCTACGAGTTACTCAATATGCGACACTAACGTGCGTTCTGGAGCCCATGACCAGGATTGAACTGGTGACCTCATCCTTACCAAGGATGTGCTCTACCAACTGAGCTACATGGGCATCCAAAAAATCAGTTCCGTCTCGTTCCGAAGAGACGAAAAGGCCCTCGATCCCCGATTTCCCTCATTCTCAAACAAGGAAAAATGCTACGGGGGTCAATGGCAATTCTTCGTTTAAACCCTAAAAACGAGCCGGGAGGTTATGATCGAAGGATAAGACTGTCAACGGTTTTCACAAAAATTTCCCAGCCGTTTCTTTGCCTTCAGGACACAGAGTTTTTCGAGGAAAAAAGTCAAAAAAACCCAAAAACCAACTCAAACACGCGGAAGCAATACCTCCTTCAAACCAACTGTAGCTGTTGCGCAGGTCCATCTTTTTCTGCTACCTGATTCACTGCGGTGCAAACTCGGGTCTCGAAAGCAGCTTTCTCCAGTTTGACCTGTTCCGATCCCCATTGAAAGCGACGAGCTGCAGCATCGACAAAGCCTCCCAGGGTTTGCAGGCAGTAGTTTTGAAGCCCCTGCCGTAACGGTATCGAATACGCAGCGAGCACAACTCCGTAGACAACGGTGTGCCAACCCTTCGCCTCTCGCTTTCGAATCGCATCGCAGTAGCGCCAGACCGCCCGGTGATCTTTCATTCCGCGCATCGATCTCGCATGGCACTGCCCGATCCACTGGGACGCCTCCGAAAAGCCCGCCAGAGCTCGGCACTGCCGGAGTTCGTGATCCAAAGTCATTAGTTCATAAAATCCTCCCTGCCGTGTGTATTCAGCCGCCCGTGTGATCGTCGGCAGCTCAACCGGCTCCATCAGCAGCTCCAAATACGCATCTAGAAACCTCCTCAGTGAGGCTACGTCGGATACGTTCTTGGTCGCCAAAACTTCTAACCCTTCCCCTTCCGCCAGCAATCCCCCCTCAAGCCCGACTGCGGACACCAGCCGATCGAGATCCCCAAAGAACCCATCTACCGCCCTTTCGGCTGCTGTACTTGGTCCACTTATTCTACTTGCCGGCTCCATTTCAATTGCCTTCCACCTCAAGCGACGCACCCAGGAACTGAAAAGCCCCGCCAAACGCCTATTCTCAAAGCGGCGGGACCCTACCCCATGCTCAACGGCAAGCCAACTGCAAAGAAACCGAAAAACAGGCCATCCCAACAGCCCGCGTCATATTCGGAGA
>Ga0129341_1103039_pt1 | contig 8204 bp, 7 predicted proteins | sample CPBNA2_6_FD_109917 | JGI IMG/M metagenome (GOLD analysis project Ga0129341, IMG submission 109917) | Freshwater to marine salinity gradient microbial communities from Chesapeake Bay, USA - CPBay_Sum_15_0.8_RNA2 (Metagenome Metatranscriptome) | ecosystem: Environmental > Aquatic > Marine > Coastal ...
CGTCGGAAAACCCCTGTCAAAACAGGAGGTCCTGATTTATCGAGCTATGTATTTGGGCGTGTGCAGCCTCAGGCCACCGATTTGGAAGAAGCGGTACTGGGAGCAATCATGCTCGATAAAGATGCCCTGCCTGTTGTGCTCGATATCCTTCAGCCAGACAGCTTTTACACCGAAGCCCATCAGACGATTTATGCGGCTATGAAAACGCTCTTCAGCAAATCAGAGCCCATTGATCTGCTTACGGTGACAGAAGCCCTGCGCAAATCCGGAGAACTGGAAAAAATTGGCGGAGCATACAAACTGGTCGACCTGACCAACAGGGTTGCCTCTGCCGCGAATATTGAATTTCATGCCCGGATTGTGGCTCAGAAATTCATACAGCGCCAATTGATTCACGCCAGCACCACCATTATCCGCGATGCATTCGAAGACACAACCGATGTGTTCGAACTGCTCGACGCTGCCGAGCGGCAACTCTTCGAAATAACTGAAATCAACTTGTCAAAAGGTGTTGAGCGGATGTCTGCCCTTTCAAGCCGCCTCCTCAAGCAGCTTGAAGAACTGGCCCAAAAAGAGGATGGTCTGACTGGCATCCCGTCCGGATTCACGGATCTCGACCTCCTGACCTCTGGCTGGCAGCCCTCCGATCTGATCATCATTGCCGCCCGACCAGCCATGGGTAAGACATCTTTTGTATTATCCATGGCCCGCAATGCAGCCATGGATTTTGGCAAAGGGGTGGCCTTATTCTCTTTGGAAATGTCAAACATTCAGCTCGTGCAACGCCTTCTTTCCATGGAGTCAGGTATTTCAAGCCAAAAGCTACGTACCGGTAAGCTCTCTGAGGGTGACTGGAAAAACCTGCACAGGGCCGTAGACAGGATGAGTGAAGCCCCGATTTTCATCGATGATACCCCCGGCATCAATATTTTTGAACTGCGAGCCAAATGCAGGCGGCTCAAAATGCAGCACGATATCCAGCTGATTGTCATCGATTACCTTCAGCTTATGACCGGGGGCTCCGACCGTGGCAAGGGCAACCGTGAGCAGGAGGTCAGCGCCATTTCCCGCTCCCTCAAGGCTCTTGCGAAAGAGTTGAATGTCCCGGTCATCGCCCTCTCTCAACTGAGCCGGGCCGTAGAAATGCGCGGTGGTACCAAAAAGCCCCAGCTCTCTGATCTTCGAGAATCCGGTTCAATTGAACAAGACGCAGATATCGTCTCTTTCATCTACCGCCCAGAATACTACCAAATCACTGAAGATGAGGATGGAAACTCCCAAAAGGGTTTGGCTGAAATCATTGTGGCAAAGCACAGAAACGGCGCCACCGATACGGTCAGGCTTAGGTTTACCGAGGAGTTCGCCAAATTTTCAGACCTCGGTGACCCCAATTTTAATTCCCTTCCGGATTTCAATGACCCAAATCAGGGTATTATTACCCGTTCATCCCGGCTGAATTCAGATGATGTGATTCCGTTTTAGAAATAAACATGCGGCCGCATGTTTATTGCCTCTCTAAGATTCAGAGCGCTTGCTATTAAGATGTCGCTACGATGTAGCTTACTGCTTTGCTTACAAATCCTTGCTAAGAAGATATCGCCCCGATGGGGCTGTAATTCGAATGCCGCTGCGCAAGATTGTGTTTCATGCCAACCCCGGAAAGCCATAATTCCAAACTTGAATAAGACATCGCCCATATACCGAAGGTTTGTAATCCCAAATCTTCGCTGTCCGCCCTAGAATCTTCTCTTTCTTCCCTATATTTCCCACTTTCCACTTTCCACTTTCCACTTTTCACTTTTCACTTTCCACTTTTCACTTCCCATCCTTCCCTTGCAAAGCAGCAAGATCTTCAGGGGTGTTGACATTGGTGAGGGCCGATGCATCGGCTGCTTCCAGAAGGCAAATATCAGTATTGATCAGGACCTTACGGGGGCAGGAATAGCCTTGAGCCATGAAAGCAAGCGCGTGCAGATAGGCTTTTGGCTCCCAAATCGCAACGAGGGGCTCAGGGAATCCATTGACTGGACTGCGAAACGATGTGGCGACCTTTGAAGGATTTCTGCCATTGATAAGCTGCCGCAAGGTATCAGCGTTCAACAAAGGGAGATCGCAGGCAACAACCAACCATGCTGCATCTGGATCGTTTCGGAAGGCGCTGAGCAGCGCGCCGAAAGGGCCCAACCCAATAAAACTGTCTTCTATCAGCTGGTGCGAACTCGGAACTTGCTGGCCTGACCGGACCGACAGGAAAACCTCTCTACAATGAGGCTCTAGAAGATCTGCCATGTACTCACGCTGTGGTTTGCCATAGAAGTTGAGTTCGCCTTTATCGCGTCCCATTCGAGTGCTCTTTCCACCAGCCAGAACAAGTCCTTTCAGAGGCGGCTTCTGGATATGACTGCCCAGCCATTCTGCCACAGAATGAGTATCACTCAAACGGAGCACAGGAATTTGATCAGCATGGGGAATGTGTTCACGCAAAAACGGCCAGATATCCTCCTGACCATCTCCAAGCAAAAACAAACAAACATCGGTTAGTCGGTCCAGCTTCCGCTCCAGAGACTCTCGTTTCCGGGAATCAATGATCACAATTTGGCGTGCCGACTGGAAATGGTTTCCATTGACCAACACAACATCCTGGTCATTAAACCACATCCGGTATTGGTGCACGCTCCAATCGCCGTGAAAATCAAGTCTGTGACTGGTGATCTTATCGGTATAGACCCTGTCAGGCTTCGCTTGCGCAGAATGATCCTCCCCATCACCGTGATCCGCATCAACTATACCAATACGAAGTTGTGACCCGAGAGATGCGATGAGATTTTGCTGAAGCGTCTGAATCAATCCGCAAGGTGCACCGAGGAAAGCGAACTCATTTCTGTTGAAATGACCGATGTCAGGGCGGGATATTGTCGGATGCTTTTCGTGCATAAATCAGGATTCCAGAGCAGCAGCACCGCCCACAATCTCTGAAATTTCTTTGGTGATAGCTTCCTGACGTGCCTTGTTGTAGGTGATTCGTAGCTCCTTCATGAGCTCATTCGCATTGTCGGTGGCCTTGTCCATGGCTGTCATGCGTGCACCGTGTTCTGAAGCATGGGTATCAAGCAGATAGCTTTGAAAGGTGGTTTGGAGAATGCTGGGAATCAACTTCTCAAGAAGTGCCTCTTTCTGAGGCTCGAAAATGTAATCAGCCCTCATTTTCGAAGACCCACTGCCACCCTCAGCTTCAATTTTCTCGACCGGAAGCCATTGGGTAGCCACCGGGAACTGCTGGGCTGCATTCTTGAAGCGGCCGTACACAACCTCAATAGCGTCATAATCGCCATCCAGGAATGCTCTGATCAAATAGGAGGAGAGCTTCGATACATTGTCGAAACTCAGATCATCGAAAAGACTGACGTAATTTTTATCAATTACGTGAGGTGGGTGCACTTTGCGATAGGCGTCATATCCTTTCTTTCCAACCGGAATAATCCGCACCTGCCCAGCCTTTGCCTGTTCCGGATATTTCTGAGCAATCAGAGCATTCGCTTCTTTAATGATGTTGGCATTGAATGCACCACACAGACCCCTGCTGGATGTGACAATAACAACTAACACACGCTTAATTTCACGGGACTCGCCGTAGGCAGATGATGCATCACCATCCAGATTAGACAGGATATTTGCCATCATTTCATTCAGCTTCCGTGCATAGGGACGCATCTGCTGAATGGCTTCCTGAGCACGCCGTAATTTGGCGGCAGAAACCATCTTCATCGCCTTGGTAATCTGCTGCGTCGAGTTGACTGAACTGATCCGCTCACGGACCTCTTTTAGATTAGCACCCATGTGTCGACATTCTGAATATACCCCCCCTTTGCAGGGGGGGCTAAATTTTTACTTGCGGTATTGTGCAGTCAGCTCGGCTGCGAGCGTACGAAGCACATCGGTGGCCTCATCCGCAAGCTTACCCTGACGGAACAAATCCAACACCTCCGGATGTTTTTGCTCAAGCGTTGTTAAGAACAACTCTTCAAAAGCCTTCACCTGATCAATCGGTACATTCCGGAGCAAATTATTGGTGCCCAGATAAATAATAGCAACCTGCTTCTCAACGGAAAGCGGGCTATACTCGGGTTGCTTCAAAATTTCCACGTTGCGCTGACCCTTATCAAGTACTGCCTTGGTCGCGGCATCAAGATCTGAACCGAACTTTGCAAAGGCTTCAAGGTCACGGAACTGTGCTTGGTCGAGCTTCAGGGTACCGGCTACCTTCTTCATGGACTTAATCTGAGCCGAGCCACCAACACGCGATACGGAAATACCCACATTAATGGCAGGACGAACCCCCGAATTGAACAGGTTCGTTTCAAGGAAAATCTGTCCGTCAGTAATCGAAATAACGTTTGTAGGAATATAGGCAGACACGTCACCGGCCTGAGTTTCAATAATCGGCAGGGCTGTCAGGCTTCCACCACCTTTCACCAGCGGATTCCCGTCAGCGTCTTTGGCTGCCGCCAACGCAGGAGGCAGGTCGTTCATATTTCGGGCAATCTCGTCGTTGTTAATCACCTTTGCCGCACGTTCAAGCAAGCGGGAGTGCAGATAAAAGACATCACCCGGATAGGCTTCGCGTCCTGGAGGACGGCGCAGCAACAGGGAAACCTCGCGGTATGCAACAGCTTGCTTGGACAGGTCATCATAAATGATCAGCGCTGGGCGACCGGTATCGCGGAAAAATTCACCGATGGAAGCTCCGGCAAATGGCGCATAAAACTGAAGCGGTGCAGGCTCTGAGGCGGCAGCAGATACGATGATGGTATAATCCATCGCCCCATTCTCTTCAAGCGTACGCGCAACCTTGGCCACAGTTGAGGCCTTCTGACCAGAAGCGACATAAATGCAATAGACAGGCTCGCCTTTTTCATAGAATTCGCGCTGATTGATAATGGTATCCAGCGCAATGGCAGTTTTTCCGGTTTGGCGGTCACCGATAATCAACTCCCGTTGTCCACGGCCAATCGGAATCATTGAGTCAATGGCCTTAATCCCTGTCTGCAGCGGCTCCTGTACGGGCTGACGGTAAATCACACCAGGTGCTTTCCGTTCGAGAGGCATTTCATACGTTTGCCCCTCAATCGGCCCTTTCCCATCAATAGGCTGGCCAAGCGGATTGACAACGCGACCCACCATTCCTTCACCTACATTGATAGAGGCGATACGGCCAGTGCGACGCACCTGAGATCCCTCAGTGATATTGTCTCCAGGGCCCAAAAGGACCACACCGACGTTGTCTTCTTCAAGGTTCAGAACAATCGCCTGCACGCCAGTCTCGAATTCAACCAGCTCACCGGCCTGAGAACCGGTAAGTCCGTACACGCGGGCAATACCGTCTCCCACTTGCAATACCGTGCCCACTTCTTCAAGCTCTGCTGCAGAGCTAAAGCCAGTCAGCTGCTGCTTCAGTATTGCAGATATTTCATCGGGTTTTACATCAATCGCCATAATTGTGGATTTAAAAGGAGTGTGGAGAATGAATTACTTTAGGACCTTCCGGCAATCTCTTCGGTAAGTTTTTTCAATTGCCATGCAACGCTGGCATCGTACAACTTGTCACCGTACCGGAGCACAAATCCGCCAATAAGTGAGGGATCAGTTTCGGTGACCAGCTCAATATGCTGACGGGCAAGATCACCTTCGGCAAGCTTCTGGCGGATGATACCCATGACCTCGTCACTTAACTTCACTGCTGACCGGAGATACACCGTTGAGATCCCTTTGATTACCTTGTATTGCTCGAGAAACGCTTGGGCAATCTCCGGCAGGTAGCTTTCACGACCTTTGCGAAGCACGATCTGGAAAAACTGCATGGTCATCTCATCAGAATCTGCCTTGAGCAACGCCTCAAAGACTCGCTTTTTGGCATCAGCATTGACGACCGGGCTTTTTACCAGGAGCTCAAACTCATGACTGACCTCAAGCATGGTAGAGAACCTGAGCATATCCTCTTGAATGCGCTCAAGTTTTCCCATTTCATTGGCCAGCTCAATTAAAGACTTGGCGTACCGACCTGCGACTCTTTGTACAGACATGAACTCCCTGTTTTAGGCATTCAAATTAATCTCATCAACCAGTTGCCGCGCATATTGCTGTTGTGCCTGATCGCCTTCCAGCTCTTTGCGAATAACCTTCCCGGCAACCTGCAATGCCATGCTGCCAACCTCAGCACGAATCTGCTCGATCGCTGCGCGCTTTTGGTTGTCAATCTCCTGGCGGGCTGCAGAAATAATCTTCCCAGCCTCTTCACGAGCCTGTTCTCTGGCCTCACTGATGATGCTATTTTTGGCCTCCTTGGCCTCCTGAAGGATTTTGGCACGCTCTTCTTGAGTCTGCGCCATCAATTCCTTGTTCTTTGATTGCAAAGAAGACATCTCCTCGCGAGCCTTTCGGGCCTCGTCAAGGGCATCTTGAATAGTTTGCTCACGATCTTTCAGCGCGTTCTGAATCGGGCGAAAGGCGAAACGACCCAGCAGGAAGTACACCAGCAGAAAGACAATACCCGTCCAGACAATCAATCCCGGATCAGGGCGAAGCACAGAGAAATCAGCAAGAATAATAAGGTCCATCATTGTATCGAATCTTTGAAAGGGTTGAGATGGAAAAAAGAACCCAATAATGTGGTGAGGGAGCCGGCAACCAATCGTTGCCGTACTCCTTCTCCTTCTCTTGGGAGGCGATGCGTATTAAAGCACCTTCTCCAACAGGCCGACGACAATCGCAAACAGCGCAGCACCTTCAACGAGGGCGGCTGCAAGGATCATGTTCGAACGGATATCGTTCACGGCTTCTGGCTGACGCGCGATGGCTTCCATCGCCTTGCTGCCAATCAGTCCGATTCCGACTCCTGCGCCCAGAGCGGCAATTCCGGCTCCAATAGCTCCCATGATGATTCAATTTTATGGTGAAAAAAAAGAACGTTCAATTAATGATGCGCCTCCTCAGTCGCAGCCCCGATGTAGGACGCAGTGAGAATGGCAAAAATAAATGCCTGCAAAAAGGCAACCAGCAATTCAATTAAGTTCATAAAGGCTGCAAAAGCCATTCCCAACACACCCCCTGCAAAAGCTCCTCCAATGTTGTTTCCACTGTCTGAGAAGAGGAAAATTAACCCGATCAGACTCAAAATAATGATGTGTCCCGCCGTAATGTTTGCAAAAAGACGAACCATCAGCGAGAAGGGCTTAATGAATAAGCCCAGAAATTCGACAATAGTCAGAATAGGCTTGACAAAAATAGGCACGCCTGGCATCCACAAAGTGTGCTCCCAATAATGGCGGTTACCGTTCAGGTTCGTCACCACGAAAGTGATGACAGCCAGCATGAAAGTCACTGCAATATTTCCAGTCACATTCGCACTACCGGGGAAAAACGGAATCAATCCCAAAAGGTTGGAAATGAGAATGAAAAAGAAAAGACTCAGAATAAATGGCTGAAAGCGCTCGTATTTCTTCTCACCAATCATCGGAATGGATACCTCATCGCGAATAAAAATGAAAAATGGCTCGATAAATGACTGAATGCCTTTCGGAGCCATACCTTGGCGGGTTTTATACCCATTGGCCGCGGTCAGAAATACGATGATGAGAATCAACGCCCCAAGAAGCATTGTAAAGACGTTCTTGGTGATTGAGAAATCGTAGAAACTCGTCACACCTCCACCCAGCAAGCCACCGTCATACGTCGTGGGCTGATCAAGAAGAAATTCTTTCCCATCATGCTCGACATAGGCCACTTCTTTTTCTTTCCCATCCTTCTCGATCATCTTGTGGTGGATGTGTCCGATAGCCACTTCTCCTTCCGGAAAACCTTCACCTACTATTCGATTTACTCGTCCATGATTCAGCACATAGCCATCAACAGCCTTGTGGCCATGATCAAATGCACTTGACATCATCATGGTCCATCCGGCATCTGGTGCGTACAGAATACATGGTAACGGCAGGTGTACCCCTTTCCAGACATGAAATTCATTGGCATCACCAATATGGTGCATGACTTCTTTCCCATGATCATAAATGAATTCTTCCAAACCATGTCCATCCGATTCATGACCGGAATGATCATCCTGACCGGAAAGAGCGACACTCTGCGCCAACAACGCTATGAGAAACAGACGGGAGAGAAGTGTGTGCATGCTTACAAGAACTCGTTTATGA
>Ga0129341_1175483_pt1 | contig 8161 bp, 14 predicted proteins | sample CPBNA2_6_FD_109917 | JGI IMG/M metagenome (GOLD analysis project Ga0129341, IMG submission 109917) | Freshwater to marine salinity gradient microbial communities from Chesapeake Bay, USA - CPBay_Sum_15_0.8_RNA2 (Metagenome Metatranscriptome) | ecosystem: Environmental > Aquatic > Marine > Coastal...
CCTTTTTGCATTCACCAAGAGTCTTTCGACACTCAGCCATGTTCTACTCAAGCAAAACCAACAAAGGATTCACTGAGCGTCTGACGTTTGCTTGACTTCATCAACGAGCTCAATCAAAGCGCGACGCGCATGGTCACCTGGCCTAAAGCCAAGCTTCATAATTCGCGTATAGCCACCTGGACGTGTTCCCGTCGCTGGTGCCACTTGCTTGAACAAGCGTGCAACAACCTCGGAACCGTAGAGACGAGCCGCTGCAATACGACGGTTCGCAACCGTGTCTTTGCGCGCAAGAGTAATGAGCGGTTCAACAACGCCCCGAAGCTCTTTGGCACGCTCAACAGTGGTTTCAATACGACCACTTGTCAGCAATTGTGTCGCCAGACCGCGCAACAGAGCTTTTCTCTCGGTCGCGTTTCGATTCAGCTTTCTATAACCAAAACGATGTCTCATCGCAGTTTCCTACCTTTTATGCCTTGAAATCACGTTCACGAATCCTGGTGGGATCAAAGCCTTCAATCTTCATGCCAAGATGCAAGCCCATTTCCGCCAAGATATCTTTAATCTCGTTGAGAGTCTTACGGCCGAAGTTCTTTGTCTTCAGCATTTCCGACTCACTCCGATTCACTAACTCACCAATGTAGCGAATGCCAGCATTTTCTAAGCAATTCGCCGCGCGCACTGACAATTCAAGCTCATCAACAGATTTGTAGAGGCTCTCATTGACACGCGCATCAACCGTCACTGCCTCAGCAACAGGAGCCTCATCATCAGCTTCTTGGAAGTTGATGAACACAGAAACCTGATCCTTCAAAATCTTGGCTGAGTAAGCGAGAGCATCTTCGGGCGAAACCGCGCCGTTGGTACTCACCTCAATCATCAATTTGTTGAAGTCTGAGCGTTGACCAACGCGAGTTTCCGATACGGAAAAACTCACGCGACGCACAGGAGAGAACACAGCATCCATTGGAATAACACCAACTGGAAGGCCCTCTTCTTTTACCGACTCACTCGTCACATAGCCTTTACCAGAGCGAAGGTGCAACTCAGCTTTAAAGCGGCCGCCTGCACCTACGGTGCAGATCACTTGCTCGGGATCAAGAACGCGAAGTGAACCATCTGCTTGGATATCGGCACCTGTGACAACCTTAGGTCCTGCTACATCAATTGTAGCGACTTTCTCGGTTTCACCATCGAGCCAAACACCCAGAGCCTTTAAGTTCAAAACGATCTCGGTTACGTCCTCGGCAACATCAGGGACCGTGGAGAACTCGTGCTCAACACCCTCGATTTTAAGCCCCACAACGGCAGAACCCTGCAATGAGGAGAGCAAAACCCTTCGCAATGCATTACCCAGTGTTGTACCGAAGCCACGTTCAAGCGGCTTAGCGATAAAACGTCCAAACACGGGGGTGACATCTTCTCTTTCTATAAACTGTGGCTTAACTAGCGCTTTCCAGTTGCTCTGCATCAATTACCCCATTCTCGAATACAATCGAACGCACATGCGTGTGCGCTACGTGTTACTTAGAGTAAAGTTCGACCACCATTTGCTCACGTGCAGGAACAGAGATGTCCTCACGAGCAGGTTTCGCTAATACCTCACCGGTAAAGCTCGAGTGATCCCATTTCAACCAAGCTGGGGCTCCATGCCCCTCACGCTTAGTGGCTTCAAGTGCCGCTAAGACGGGCGCCATATTACGGCTTCCCTCGGCCAAAGTCACCTTGTCACCAACCTTCAATGTCGCTGAAGGGATGTTGAGGCGCTTGCCGTTGACCAAAATATGGTTGTGGCGAACAACTTGTCGCGCTGAGTTACGGCTTGAAGCAAGACCCAAGCGGTAAACAACTGAGTCCAACCGAAGCTCGAGGCCTTGGAGAAGCACTTCACCTGTTTTGCCTTTACGAGCCGCAGCTTTCTCAAACATGCCACGGAATTGTTTTTCAAGGATTCCGTACACACGACGCAGTTTTTGTTTTTCACGCAACTGGTTGCCGTAGTCGGACAACTTTGTACGACGAGCTCCGTGTTGACCTGGAGCTGACTTGCGCTTGTCTACAGCGCACTTATCTGTATAGCAGCGGTCGCCCTTCAAATAGAGCTTAACGCCCTCGCGACGACACATTCTACAACTTGGACCAATATAACGAGCCACGATTTAATCTCCAATTCAATTAGACGCGACGACGCTTCGGAGGACGGCAACCATTGTGTGGAATGGGCGTCTCATCCTTGATGAGCGTTACTTTCATACCTGCAGCAGAAATTGCTCTGATGGCAGACTCTCGACCTGAGCCGGGGCCTGTCACAACGACCGAGCATGAACGCATGCCTGACTCCATCGCCTTGCGAGCCGCATCCTCTGCAGCCATCTGTGCTGCAAATGGAGTGCTTCGGCGCGAGCCTTTGAAGCCCTTGCTACCTGAGCTCGACCAAGTCAACACGTCACCATTGACGTCTGAAAAAGTCACGATCGTATTGTTAAAACTTGCCGAAATCGTAGCGATTCCGACGGGAACGTTGCGCTTGACGCGCTTCTTTTTGCTGACCGCCTTGTTCATAATACACTCACTTCAGCTGGCTATTATTTCTTCTTGTTCGCAACTGTCTTCTTAGGACCTTTGCGGGTACGCGCATTTGTCTTGGTACGTTGCCCACGCGCAGGCAAGCCGCGACGGTGGCGAAGACCACGATAACAACCCAAATCCATCAGACGCTTCAAATTTGATTGAACCAAACGGCGGAGGTCACCCTCTACCAACAGGCCGTTGTCAATCGCTTTACGAATGAGATTGACCTGATCGTCTGTCAAATCCTGAGCCCTGATATCACGGCTGATAGAAAGACCGTCGAGCAGCTTTTGAGCTGTTTTACGACCGATTCCATAAATGTAAGTCAGAGAAACTTCAATCCGCTTAGCTCGCGGAATATCTACACCGGCAATACGTGCCACGGAATACCCCCAAAACCTTAACCTTGGCGTTGCTTATGTTTCTTGTTTGAGCAAATAACTCGCACAATACCCTCACGACGAATGACTTTGCATTTGTCGCAGATGGGCTTAACGCTCGCACGAACCTTCATGATCACCTCTCGATACAAAAATCTTATTTCGCTCGGAAAACAATCCGACCGCGTTGGAGATCGTAAGGACTCAACTCGACCTTCACCCTGTCACCAGGGAGAATGTTGATGAAGTTCATCCTCATTTTCCCAGACACATGAGCCAGAACAATATGCCCATTTTCAAGCTCAACCCTGAACATATTGTTCGGTAGCTTTTCAGAGACAGTACCTTCTACCTCAATTCGATCATCACGTTCCATACACATCCCACCAATGACCGAAGTCCACTTCGCCCTGTCGCTAACGCAAAATCAGCGAGCAGGCAACTAGTTACTTCAGTTTTTTCAAAATGACAGCACCCACATCAAGATAAACCAACTCAGGCTCTTGATTTGCATTGATACAATGCAACAGCTGCCTTTGTCGGTAAGCTCCAGAAACAGGTGCAGTTTCAGCGTCATACACGCCGAGACGCTTTGAGACCGACTCCGGCTCATCATCTTTTCGACGTGCATATGAATTTGTGGCACCACAGGAACTACAGGACGAGGGGGCTAAACCCTCTGAGTCTCCTGCCACCACTGCAGAGCACTTCTGACAAGTCCACCGGTTGCTTAGCCGTCCAACTAAAACATCACGGGAAACCTCAAAGTCAATTGCCGCGTCGACCTTGAGATCCAACTTGGAAAGCACTCCGTCCAGTATCTCTACTTGACTTAAATTACGAGGCACTCCGTCGAGCAGTAGCGCGCTTTTTCCAGCCTGCATTGCTCTTTGCAGAGTACCTGAACAACACTCGAATAACGTCACATCGTCAACGAGCATCCCTGACTCGACCAACTCTTTCACTCGTTTACCAAGCTCTGAGCCAGACCTAATTTCTTCCCGAAGCAATGCCCCTGTAGAAATGTGGACTGCGCCAATTCGACTCGCAATCAAAGCTGCTTGAGTCCCTTTGCCAGCACCCGGTGCACCGAGAAAGACAAAAACCTTCACGTTGGACTCCGCTGAGGATTGGGCCCAAGGCTAGGTGCGCCCTCACTCTCGTCAGAGAACAGTAAGGAGTCATAGCGCTGAGTTGCAAGCTGTGCGCTGACCTGTCTTACCGTCTCAAGCGCAACACCAACCACAATCAACAAACTCGTTCCGCCGACAAATAATTGCTCCGAGAAACTGCCCGTCACAACTTGAGGAATTAAGCAGACGAGGTTCATATAAAGCGCACCCGCAAGTGTCAGGCGCGTCACGACCATATCAAGTGCCTCAGCTGTTTCAGAGCCAGGCCGAATTCCGGGTATGTATGCGTTTTGCTTCTTGAGGTTCTCAGCAATATCGTCCGGCTTGAATGTAATTGACGTATAGAAATAGCAGAAGAACATTACCAAAATTGCAAACAAGATATTGTGCAACCATTGGTTAGGAAACAAGGCAGACATCCACGGGCTCTCGGCCTTGCCGAAAAACCCACCAAACGTAAGAGGCACAGCCAAAATGGTGCTTCCAAAAATTGCTGGAATCACGCCAGACATATTCACCTTCAAAGGCAAATGAGTTGTTTGGCCTGACATCACACGGTTTCCAACGAGTCGCTTTGCATAATGCACCGCAATTTTGCGGTAGCTCTGCTCAATGAAGGAAATTCCAAACACTGTGATTACAAGAAACCCACCCAGCCCGAGAGCTGTGACTACAGTCATTGAGTTGTCCTTCAACGCCTCAACAACAGCGCCGAGACCACTCGGAAAGTAGGCCACAATGCCTGCAAAAATGATCAACGAAGTCCCGTTGCCAATTCCCTTCTCAGTGATTTGTTCCCCCAGCCACATGACAAAACATGTGCCGGTAGTCAAAAGGAGAGCGGCAAGAATTCTGAAACTAAAACCAGGCTCAAGCACTGCAGCGCCAACAGCAGTGCTCGGTGCGCTTTCCAGCGCCGTTGCAGCTAAGTAACCTTGAAAAACAGCTATTATTACCGCAAGGGTTCTTGTGATTCTGTTTAGCTTTTGTCGGCCAACACCACCTTCTTTCTGAAGTTGCTCCAGCGCGGGAACCACAACAGTCATGAGTTGGATGATGATGCTAGCCGAAATGTACGGCATGATGCCAAGGGCAAAAATAGAAAACTGATTGAGAGCCCCGCCCGAAAACATATTCAACATTTTCAGGAGGCCGCCAGAGTTCTGGCTGGCAAGTTCAACAAGAGCCTTGGCATTGACACCCGGTGTTGGGATGTGAACGCCAAGACGAAAAACCATAAGAGCCACGAGAGTGAATACAACTCTCTTTAACAACAAGTTCTCACCGTTTCCTTCGGCAAGTGCCATCGCGTCCTTACTCCTCAATCTTCACGCCGGCGGCGCCAAGTTTTTCACGTGTAGTCCCTGACACGCGGATAGATTTAACAGTCTTCAGTGACTTTGGCACGTCGCCAACTGAAAGAAGTTTCACAATCGTTTTGCCACCAGCAACGACTGCACCATCGAGCACTCCTGCTTCAATGTAAGGCTCAACGTCTCGGAGGTTGATTGAAAACACTTCAAGAGCGTGCACGTTTGTAAAGCCACGCTTTGGCAAACGACGGTACAACGGGGTTTGACCACCCTCAAAGCCAGCACGAATGCTTGCGCCCGAGCGCGCAGTTTGACCCTTACCACCGCGACCGCCTGTTTTACCGAGGCCGCTACCAGGTCCGCGACCCAGTCTTCTTCTGTCTTTTCGGGCGCCCTCATTTGGACGCAAATCTTGCATTCTCACAACTCACCTCTTACTCAGCTGGCTCTACTTTGACCCACTGGATGACCTTGTTCACCTGTCCCAAAATGGGGTTCAGGTTTGGCAACACGCGTGACTGACCAATTCTCTTGAGTCCGAGAGAGACAAAAGTCTTCTTTTGGGACTCTGTGCGACCAGCTGTGCTGCGAATTAAAGTAACCTTAATATTTTTCGTGTTCAGGCTGCTCACGTCTCACCTCATTTGCGCGCGTTGACGTATTCTTCGCGGGTTGACAACTGACGAAGTCCAACGAACGTTGCTTTCACAACATTGTGAGGATTTCGACTTCCCTGAATTTTTGCCATCAAGTTTGGAATGCCTGCCAGCTCTGCGATAGCACGGACAGCACTACCAGCAACGATTCCCGTACCATCTGGAGCGGGGCTCATCAGCAATTTGCTGGCACCAAACTTAGCTTGAACTAAGAATGGGATTGTCTGGTTCTCAAGTGGAACGCTGACTAATGACTTTTTAGCTTGAGCAACTGCTTTACGGACTGCTTCAGGAACTTCGCCTGCTTTTCCGAGCCCAAATCCCACAGTTCCTTCGCGGTCGCCAACAACAACAAGAGCGGAAAAGCTCATGCGGCGGCCACCTTTTACAGTTTTCGAGACTCGCGCAACACTGACGACGCGGTCTTCAAAGCGATCTTTTTTCTCTTCAGTTCTCATCTGCATGACCTACTCCTTGACCTTCCTTAGAATTTCAGACCGGCTTCACGAGCAGAGTCCGCAAGAACCTGAACGCGACCGTGGTAGCTAAAGCCGTTGCGGTCAAACACAACTTCAGTTTGGCCAGCTTTTAGCGCTCTTTCAGCAATCAAAGAACCAACCTTTTTAGCCATGTCTTTGCCACGCAAGCCAGTGGAGCGGAGCGCTGCCTCGAAGGAGGTTGCTGTCGCCAACACTTTCTGGGCACGGTCATCGATGAGCTGCACCTGAATGTGCTTTGAGCTGCGGAATACACAAAGACGCGGCTTGCTAAGGTCTGCAGTTCTGCGACGCCAAAAGCGCATTTTACGCAGAGCACGCACACGGCGCCTGTTTACCATACGATACATAACGATCTCCTCTTCGCCTGCTCACATACAGGCGAACACATTTACGTTCACTTCTTACCAGACGACTTACCGACTTTGGTCACGATAACCTCACCGACGTACCTGATTCCCTTACCGTGATATGGCTCAGGAGCACGAACGGCACGCACTTCAGCCGCAACGCGACCAACGAGCTCCTTGTCGGAGCCAGACACTATCACCTTGCCAGCCTTGTCCACTTCGAACGTGATTCCAGCTGGAGGTGGGATGCTTACAGGATGCGAATAGCCAACTGTTAATGCTAGGTTCTTGCCTGACATCGCAGCTCGGTATCCCGTACCGATCAGTTCAAGCTGACGAGCATATCCTGTTGTCACGCCTGTGATCATATTCGAAAGCAGCGTGCGATAGAGGCCCCAATAGTTTGCGTAGCCATCCATTGTAGGCTTCACGAGAAGCTCCGACCCGTTTTGATCGAGAGACACGCGGCCGAACGTCGAACGCTTGAGGGCACCTTTCGGGCCATTCACTTCAAGCATGTCGCCATTCAGCTTCACTGTGACACCGCTTGGTACCTTAATGGGCTGTTTGCCAATTCTTGACATAATTCACTCTCACTTCCTAACGATTCAGATCACCAAACCTGAGCCAATATTTCTCCGCCAACTTTCTCAGCACGTGCAGTGACGTCTGTCATAACGCCCTTTGGTGTGGAGAGGATGGAGAGTCCGAGGCCAGCGCGAACAGGTTTGATTTTCGCAACAGGCGTATACACTCTGCAGCCAGGACGCGATACACGGGACAATCCGCGAATCGCCGGCGCACCGCTTTCGCTGTACTTCACCGCAATCTTGATTTTGCCTTGACCGTTGTCTCTGATGAGACGGAAGCCACGGATGAAGCCCTCAGTTTCGAGGATTTTTGTGATCTCTACCTTGACCTTGCTCGCAGGTACTACTGCATAGCGAAGTCCAGCCCTGCTCGCATTACGAACTCGGGTCAGCATGTCTGCAATTGGATCTGTTGTATTCATATTAATTCACCTCACCAGCTCGCCTTGATCATGCCAGGAATCTGACCATTAAGGGCCAGCTTTCTCAAGCACAAGCGGCATACACCGAAGTCACGATAAAAACCTCTTGGTCGTCCACATTGATTGCAGCGATTGTGAGCTCGTGTGGAGAATTTTGGTTTCTTATTCGCTTTGTTAATCATTGCTAAGCGTGCCATCTTTCAAACCTCACTTGCGGAATGGCATATCGAGAAGGCCGAGAAGCTCGCGAGC
>Ga0129341_1221804_pt1 | contig 8109 bp, 10 predicted proteins | sample CPBNA2_6_FD_109917 | JGI IMG/M metagenome (GOLD analysis project Ga0129341, IMG submission 109917) | Freshwater to marine salinity gradient microbial communities from Chesapeake Bay, USA - CPBay_Sum_15_0.8_RNA2 (Metagenome Metatranscriptome) | ecosystem: Environmental > Aquatic > Marine > Coastal...
CGCTTACTTCATTACCATGAACCCAGGTTATGCAGGTCGTCAAGAGCTTCCAGAAAATCTCAAGGTTCTCTTCAGAAGTGTGAGTATGATGGTCCCCAACCGTCAAGTCATTATGTGGGTAAAGCTTGCTTCAGTTGGTTACAAGGATTCCCTGCCTCTGTCAATCAAGTTCAATGTCTTGTATGCACTTTGCGAGGAGCAGCTTTCGAAACAACGTCACTACGATTTCGGTCTAAGAAACATTCTTTCCGTTTTGAGAACTGCAGGTAACTCAAAGAGAGCTGAGCCACCAGGTTCAGACGAGGAGATGATTATGTGCCGTACTCTGAGAGATATGAACCTGTCAAAGTTCGTTGCCCAGGACATTCCACTCTTCAAGTCTCTCCTTCAAGATATTTTCCCAAAATAGACAAATATCAAAAAGAAGGTTTACGACGATGTGGAGAAATGCGTCAGAAAGTACAACACTGACAACTGCCTCCAACATATCGACTCGTGGTTCATCAAGATCATCCAATTATATGAAACCTCTTTGGTGCGTCACGGCTTCATGATGGTTGGTACAGTTGGTTGTGGTAAGTCCACGATCATGAATGCTCTCACAAGGGCTCTGGGTGAACTTCCAACTCCTCAACCTCACAGATTGAATCCAATGAACCCGAAGGCCATCACTGGTGCTTAAATGTATGGTGTGATGAACACTGTTACAGGTGAGTGGATCCCAGGTGTGTTCTCCTAGATTTGGAAAAAGTGCAACGACAGAAAGAACAAGTACACGTCTTGGATCGTTTGCGATGGACCAGTCGATGCCATTTGGATTGAGAACTTGAACACCGTACTCGATGATAACAAGATCCTTACTTTGGCCAATGCTGAACGTATTCCAATGACTGATAACTGCAAGATGGTCTTTGAGGTCGAGAACTTGAACAACGCCTCTCCAGCTACTGTGTCAAGATGTGGTATCATCTATGTCTCGGCAACCGATCTCGGATGGAGACCACTCATTGACACTTGGTGCAGAGACAGACAGGAGACCAAGGAGTATGCCAATCCAGATGAAATGAGCTTCATGACTGAATTCGTTGAGAAGTACATTGAAAAACCAGATGCCTTTGGTATGACCATCAAAGAGTACACATACATGATGCCACAATCAGAGGTTGTGAGAACCAATCAGTTACTTAACCTCTTGACGGCAATCCTTCAAGGTTTCGTTAAAAATCTTGAGACGGTCGACAAACAAGCTTATGAGAAATTCTTTATCTATTCCTACTCTTGGGCCATGGCCGGTCTTTTCGAAAGTGAAGATAGAGAGAAATTCCACAAGTTCCTTGAGACCAGAAATGCGCCACTTCCACCAAATAACTCAGGAAACAGGGTTGAAAAGGAAACAGTTTTCGACTACTTTGTTGATCCAGAAACCAAACAATGGAAAAAATGGGAGCCTGAAACATGGCAAGCACCAAAGAGAATTGCCTTCTCTCAGCTGCTCATCCCAACTGGTGAGTCAACTAGAACTGAATATATCATGAAAATGATTGCTGATCTTCCAGTCATCAGACATGCTAGAAGATCTGAGCCTGGACAAAAGAACACTCTTCTTGTAGGTTCTCCAGGTACCGCCAAAACATCTGTGTGTCTCATGTATTGTGAGAAATTCGACGACACTGTAATGAGAATGAAGAGAATCAACTTCTCTAGTGCCACAACTCCGTTCAACTTCCAAGAGTCGATCGAGGCTGAGCTTGAGAAAAAGCAAGTCAAGACTTACCAACCAGCTGGAGGAAAGCTTATGACTGTCTTCATTGATGATATTTCAATGCCTTTCGTCAACACTTGGGGTGATCAGATCACTCTTGAAATCACCCGTCAGCTCATTGAGCAGAAGGGATTCTATTTCCTCCAAAAGGACCTCAGGGGTTTCTTCATGGGTGTTGAGAACTTACAATTCCTTGGTGCAATGCTTCATCCAGGTGGTGGTAAGAATGATATCCCTCATAGGTTGAAGAGACACTTCTTTGCCATCAACATGACCCCACCATCAAAGGCTGCTGTTGAGGACATTTATGGTAAAATCTTGACGGCCATCTTCAATCCCAAGAAATACAGTACTGAGGTAATTGAAATGAGAAGATTCCTGATCGAAGCTACCATCAACATTTGGGAAGCTGTAAAGAGAAGACTTCTTCCAACTCCAGCCAAGTTCCATTACACATTCACACTTCGTGAGTTAGCTAGAGTCTTCGGTGGTATCTTCGCAGTTGCATCAAAACCAGACTACAAGGTCATTGCAAACTGCCTTAACATCAAGGAAAAGATCAGACCAGAACTTTTCCTCATCGCACTTTGGAGACATGAATGCCAGCGTACCTTTGTCGACAAGCTGATCAATAACAACGATAAGAAGACATTCAACGACATGCTTGATAGAGTCACCAAGGAAAGCTTCAGAGACAGCCTCGGTTTCGAAGATGAGCAGCTCATGACAGAAAACTTGTTCTGTGATTTCTAGAGAGAGGATGTCATCGATGAGTACGGTGATATTGTCGAAGTAGCTCCATTCGTGTATGAAGCTTGCCCAGATACCGAAACCATCAGGACAAAATGTAACATGAAGCTTGCGGCTTACAATGAGAAGAATGCATCCAAGAAAATGAACCTTGTCATCTTCGACGATGCACTTTACCACTTGCTGAGAATCACCAGAATCATCAACTCTCCATCTGGTAACATTCTGCTTGTCGGTGTTGGTGGTTCCGGTAAACAATCTCTTACCAAGCTCTCATCATTCATTTGTAAGCAAAACTTCTTCCAGATCTCCTTGACCAAGACTTACAACCTAAACAACTTGAAGGATGACATTAAGGAACTGTATAGAATTGCAGGTCCCATGGGTCAGCAAGTTACGTTCATCATGACTGATGCTGAGATCAAGTCTGAGACCTTCCTCGAAGCAATCAACAGTATGCTTGCAACAGGTGAGATCCCGGGTCTTATTCCAAAGGATGAAAAGGATGTCATTTCCCTTGAATGCAAGCCCATTTACATGAAGGAAGTAGGAGTTAAGGGCGAAGATCCACCTCCCTCCAAACTCTGGCCATACTTCCTCAACAGAGTGAAAGATTGCCTGCACACTGTGCTTGCCTTCTCCCCAGTCGGCAACAAATTCAGAGAGAGGTCTCAAAAGTTCCCCTCTCTGTTCTCCCAATGCTCAATCAACTGGTTCCTGCCATGGCCCGAGGATGCTCTGGTGGCCGTGTCACAAAAGTTCTTGCAGGGCTTCAAGATTGATTGCACAGCTGAGATTCTCTCGAACCTCGAGAAGCACATGGGCAGATGCCACGATCTCGTGACGGAAGTCTGCGAGATCTACTTCCAAAGAATGAGGAGATACGTGTACGTAACACCCAAGAGTTACCTCTCCTTCATTGACCTTTACAAGGATGTGTACAAGGTCAAGTATGACGGCATCGATGTCGAGGAGGCCAACATTGTCAGTGGTCTTGAGAAGCTTGCTGAGGCCTCGCAGGGTGTTGAGGAGCTTAAGGTTGATCTCAGAAAGGAGGATGCCAAACTCAAGGAGGCTTCCGACAAGACTGACAAGCTTCTTAAAGAGCTCGAGGTTGAGAACAAGAAAGCCAAGGAGAAAGCTGATGAGGTCGCAATTGTGTAGGAGAACTGCTCCAACCAGAGAGATCAAATCATGCAGGAGAAGGAACAGGCTGATCGTGATCTTCAAGCAGCTATTCCTTATCTGAAGAAAGCCGAAGCTGCCGTAAACTCTATTAGACCAGCAGATATTAATGAGCTTAAGGGTATGAGACAGGCTGTAGACACCACAAGACTGATTATGGACGCTGTGCAGATTCTGTTCCAGAGACAAATGGACCCAGTTAAGCTTAAAACTCTTGTGATCTTGAAAAAGGATATTCTCTTCGTCGGTGATTCTTACAACAATGGAACTGAGCTGACCTTGAAGAGCCCAACTTTCTTGAAGGATCTGTTCGAGTTCTCTGAGAAAGAAAAGGATAACATCAATGAAGAGACAGTTGAGTTGTTGCAACCATATATTGATCTTCAAACACCAGATGGAGTTGATGTTTTCGTTGGATCAGTAGCCAAGAAGTCATCTGCAGCTCTGGAAGGCATGTGTGTTTGGGCAGCTGCCATGAGTGATTACTACAAGTAATCAAAGATTGTGAAACCAAAGCTCATCCTCCTTGAAAAGAAGATGGCTGAACTAAAGGATGCTGAGGAGAACCTTGCAGCAGCCGAGAGCGAACTTGAGGAAGTAAAAGAACTCAAAGATCGTCTTCGGAGGAAATTCGATGCAGCTATGGGCGAAAAAACTGCTTTGCAAGAGAAGGCAGCCAAGACTAGGAAGAAGATGGACTAGGCGAATAGGCTGATCATGTCTCTGCAAGATAACAAAGATCGTTGGATTGCCAAAGCACAAGAGTTCAAGTCAGACAAGCAAAAGCTAGTCGGTGACGTTGCAAAGGCATGCGCATTCGTTTCATACTGCGGTCCATTTAACTTCGATTTCAGACAGAAATTGCTAGATGAGTACTTCCATGGCGATATTATGGCTAAAGAAATTCCTGTCTCAGAGAATCTTGCATTGACTGAGTTCTTGGTTGATCAAGCAACTGTTGGTCAATGGAACCTTGAGGGACTTCCACCAGATGAATTGTCCGTCCAGAATGGTATCATGGTCACCAGGTCATCAAGATATCCGCTGATGATCGATCCTCAGGGATAGGCTATCCACTGGATCAAGACCAGAGAACCACAACTTGAGGAGTATGATTGCATTCTCACTCTCAATCATCCAAACTTGAGAGATAAGTTGAAGATTCCTCTTGGAGAAGGATTCCCAGTCCTTATTGAATCCATAGAGAACGAAGTAGATCCCATGCTTGATCCAATCCTTGAAAAACAAATCATTGTGAAGGGCAGAAACAAGCTGATTAAGATTGCCGATCAAGACTTCGACTACGACGACAAGTTCAGACTTTACATGACATCTCGTCTTCCTTTCCCTCATTTCTCGCCAGAGCTTGCTGCTAAGACAACGATCATTGATTTCACTGTTACCCAGAACGGTCTCGAGCAACAGCTTCTCGGTAGACTGATTGCCATGGAGCAAAGGTCACTCGAGGATCAGCTTACCCAATTGAATGAGGATGTCACTTACAATAAGAAAATGCTTCAGTCATACGAGGATCAGCTTCTGCAGCGTTTGGCTTCGGCTCAAGGTTCCCTACTTGACGATGTCGAACTCATTGATGTGCTCGCGACCATCAAGTTGAAGTCTAAAGAAGTTAACGAGAAACTCACAGAGGCATCTGAAAAGAAGATCGAGATCAGTGAGAAGAGAGAAATCTTCAGACCAGTTGCTGCAAGAGGAGCTGTTCTTTACTTCTGTATCGTCGAGATGACACTCGTAAACTGGATGTACAACACCTCACTCGGACAATTTATTGAACTCTACGAGTGGTCAATTTCCAACTCACCAAAGGCGTAACTTCCCAAGGAAAGAGTGGAGAAGATTGTCCTCTGGCTCACCAGAAAGGTGTACAGGTACATCAACAGAGGTCTGTTCGAGAGAGACAAAGTCATGTTCAAACTTATGATGGCCACAAAGATCTTGATCAAAGATGGCAAGCTCACACCTGCTGATGTTGGCCTTCTACTCAAAGCTGGAGGTGGTATTGATGATCGTACCAAGCCATTCAACTGGATGGAGCAAAAGCAATGGTTGAATTTGAAAGCCCTTTCAAAGCACAAGTTCGCCAATGAGCACACCTTCTTCTTCAAGGAGTTACCAGACAAGATCAATAGAAATGAAGCAGTTTGGAAGAAGTGGATTGATGAGAACGAACCTGAAAATGCCCCTGTTCCAGACTATGCTGAGAAGATTAGCGCTGACGCCAACATCGGTCACTTCATTCATCTCTGTCTGGTTAGATCTCTGAGAGAAGACAGAACTGTCATCGCCAGTAGTTAGTTTGTTCGTGAAACTCTAGGTGACGAGTACATCCAGCCAGTAACTGACTACATTCACGAGCAGTGGGAAGAGTCAAAGAAGAATGTACCAATTCTCTACATCTTGTCAGCAGGTGCCGATCCAACTGGATAGATTGATGAGTATGCCAAAAAGAAAAAACAGTTCCCAGTCGGTAAAGTGTCCATGGGTGAAGAAATGGAGATCCCAGCATCGTAAATGATTGACCAAGCATTCATCTCCGGAAAATGGGTTGTCTTGAACAACTGTCATCTAAGTATTGAATTCATGGCCACAATGGAAGAGTATTTGAACCCAAAAGACAAAGAGGTCCATGATGATTTCAGACTTTGGATCACTTGCTTGCCAGAGAACAGCTTCCCTCTCGGTCTTCTCTAGATGGCGATCAAGGTCACAACAGAACCTCCAAAGGGACTCCAAGCCGGTCTCTCGAGAACGTTCAACACAATGGTAAACCAGGACTTCCTTGAGAAGGTTGAGCCATATGACAAATGGAGATCACTTGTCTTCTCAATTTGCTTCATGCATTCTTGCGTACAAGAAAGGAGGAAGTTTGGACCACTCGGTTTTTGCATCCCATACGAGTTCAACACTGCTGATCTTGAAGCATCTATGATCTTCATCGATAAGCACATGTCTTATTGCAGCACTTCGAACTCTCCATACTCGTGGAATGCCATCCAGTACATGGTCGGTGAAGTGCAATACGGAGGCAGAATCACTGATAACCTCGACAGAGAGTTGTTCAACTCATACTGCCAGCTCTGGTTGACTGATTCCGTATTCCAACAGAACTACTGCTTCAACCAGTCGGTCACCGAGTTCCACTACCATATCCCAGATGCCTCCGAGCATGGTCGCTTCATGGAGTACATCGCCAAGATGCCAGGAAACGACACCCCAGCCATTTTCGGACTTCATCCAAACGCTGATCTGACCTTCAGACTGAAAGAGTCAGGTGAGATGATTGATACACTGCTTGACATCCAGCCAAAGGAAGCTGGTGGTGGATCAGGAAAGTCAAGAGAAGAGGAGGTAAAGGACAAGCTTCAGAAGGAGCTCATGCCTATGCTTCCACCAGACTACATTGAAATGGAGATCAAAGAGAAGCTAAGAATGACTAAGGGACCTAAGGGTCTTGGAGAGCCTGGCAAGATGGACTTGGTTCCATTGAACATCTTCCTTGGGCAAGAGTTGCAAAGATTCGGAACAATCCTCAAGATTGTAAAGACCACAATGAATGCCATGTGCGATGCCATCGATGGTACGATCAGTACGACTCCAGATATTGTCGATTCAATCAATGCCGTGTTCGATTTCAGAGTGCCAAGGAAGTTCCAGTATGATCCAACAGGGGCTGAGATTTCATGGTTGACTGCTTCACTCTCTGGTTGGATCAAGGGTCTTCTTGATAGATATGCTCAACTCAATCTTTGGATCTCCAAGATGGAAAGGCCACCATCATTCTGGTTGACTGGATTCTTCAACCCTCAAGGTTTCTTGACAGCCATGAAGCAGGAAGTCAACAGACAGAAAAAGACGTGGTCTCTCGATGAAGTCGAGTACACCTCTGAAGTCCAAAGGGAAATCATTCAGGGTGAGGACGGTAGAATCGAGGGTAAGACCATCAACCATCCACAGGAAGGTGTCCATATCCACGGTCTCTTCCTCGAGGGTGCTGGTTGGAACAGATAAGAGAAGAGACTGGAAGATTCGCAACCAAAGGAGCTCTACTACCAGTTCCCAATCTTGTAGGTAACAGCCATCTCGACCGCCAAAGATACAAGCAAGCCTGCTGCCATGGGCTCAAAGGGAGCTCAAGACTTGGCGAACATGGCCAAGACCGCCTACTACTGCCCAGTCTACAAGTACCCGAAGAGGAACGACAAATACCTTATCTTCCGCTGCTACCTCAAGGCTGAGGCCCAGGGTGCTCCACAAAACCCGAACAAGGGCATGACGCCGATCCTCAAGTGGAAGCTTTCTGCTGTCGCACTGCTCTGCAGTAAAGAGTGAGCAACGATATTACATCCTAGCACTTATTGTTCGTTTACTCTAAAACATTCATTTTAATCCCC
>Ga0129341_1342702_pt1 | contig 7967 bp, 2 predicted proteins | sample CPBNA2_6_FD_109917 | JGI IMG/M metagenome (GOLD analysis project Ga0129341, IMG submission 109917) | Freshwater to marine salinity gradient microbial communities from Chesapeake Bay, USA - CPBay_Sum_15_0.8_RNA2 (Metagenome Metatranscriptome) | ecosystem: Environmental > Aquatic > Marine > Coastal ...
GATTGATATTCCGTTGTCGGAATCCATCACGGGTCGAACCGCCCTCGACACCATCATGCACCCCATGACCGATGAGGTTGTGGTCAAGAAGAATGAACTGATCACCCCCGAGATCGCGGCTTCCATCGAGGCCTTGGGTATTGATCAGGTCTTCGTGCGTTCGGTGCTCACTTGTGATACGCCCCGTGGTGTGTGTGCCAAGTGCTACGGCATGGACATGTCGAACAACCGCTTGGTCGAAGAAGGCCTCGCCGTCGGCACGATTGCCGCCCAGTCCATTGGTGAACCTGGCACCCAGCTCACCATGCGTACCTTCCACACCGGTGGTGTTGCTTCGAAGGGTCTGATCGAGACCACCCACAAAGCAGGTCAGGCCGGTGTGGTCGAACTGCGTGAGTGTGGTGAGCAGATCGTCACTTTGTCCGATGGTGGCGAACAGCGCATCAGCGTCAAGAAGAATGGTCAATTGGCCATCGTCGATGCCAAGGGGCGCGAGCTCGAGAAGCACAAGGTGCCTTACGGGGCCACCATCATGTTCGCTTCGGGCGACAAGGTGAAGAAAGGTTCGATTCTCTGCGAGTGGAACCCCCACGCTTCGCCCATCTTGGCCGAACGCAGCGGTACCGTGAAGTTCAAAGACATCGAAGTTGGCGCCACGGTTCGCGAAGACAAGCGTGGCGACAAGATCGAGGTCGTGGTGACCGAACACCGCGGCGACCGGTCTCCACAGATTTTGATCGTGGACGGCGACGGCAAGGTGTTGGACTTCCACCACCTGCCCGCCAAGGCCCGCCTCGAAGTCAAGGAAGGCGACGCGGTCCAAGCCGGACAAATGGTCGCCCGCCAGCCGAAAGATGTGGCCAAGAGTGCTGACATCGTCGGTGGTTTGCCTCGCGTGACCGAAATCTTCGAAGCACGGATTCCGAAAGACCCCGCGATTCTCGCGAAGATCTCGGGCACCGTTCGTCTCGAACCCGATCGTCGCAAGGGCAAGATGACCATCGTCGTCGAGTCCGAAGGTCTGGAAGAAGTCCACTTGGCCCCACAAGGCAAGGCATTGATGGTGCACACCGGTGACTATGTCGATGCGGGTGACCGCTTGACCGATGGTCCATTGGTGCCCAGTGAAGTGCTCGCGGTGAAGGGCGACGAAGCCCTCTACGAGTACATGCTTGGCGAAGTCCAGAACGTGTACCGCGCTCAAGGCGTGCCCATCTCTGACACGCACATCGAAGTGATCTTGCGTCAGATGATGAGCAAGATTCGCATCCAGAATCCAGGCGACACCACGTTGCTTCCCAACGAAGTGGTCGACCGCTGGGTCTTCCGTTCGAGCAACGATGACATGGACAGCAAGTTCCGCGTGATTGAGCCCGGCGACACTGGCTACCGCGCTGGCGAGCTGATCGACAAAGAGGTCCTCAAAGAACGCAACGCGCTCATGGAGGCCGATGGCAAGGAACCCGCCAAGACCAAGCGTTGCAAGCGGGCTTCGGGCCAAACGTTGTTGCTCGGCATCACGAAGGCCTCGCTGCAGTCCGAGTCATTCTTGTCGGGGGCTTCCTTCCAGGAAACCACCAAGGTGCTTACCGAAGCCGCGCTTCGTGGGGCCACCGACGAACTCACTGGCCTCAAGGAAAACGTCCTCTTGGGCCACCTCATTCCTGCCGGTACCGGTTTCGATCCGTACCACAAGATGAAGGTCACCAAGCTGATCGAGCCACCGGCCCCTGAAGTCGAGGAAGAACTCATGCTGGAAGAGGCCCGTGAGGCCGCCGAAGCCCTTGGGGCCGAGCCAGCGTGGGGCTCCATGCCTCGTTCCGCTCCTGTCGGTTCAGATTCCGACATCTTGGCCGGCGGCGATCTTGACGCGCCAATCGGTGGTGACCCCGCTGGGGCACCTCAGACCGGCGATGATTTGGATCCAGACCTCAACCAGGCCTTGATGGACGTGCTCCGCCAAGAACTGGGTGGGAAGGCCGGTGATGGCGGCGACTTGGATGCGGATTCACCCATCGGGTGATTCTTGCTGTGGTCCCTCTGACCGCAGCAATTCTTGTCGATTTTCTCGTCTGCACTAGGGGCGTTGACAGTCCATATCGAGCGGCTCTGCTGTAGAATCATGTTTTAGGCCCGTGTCTATGAACAGGTGGATTTTCCACCCGAGGAACCTCGATGCGCACGTATCTCCGTCTGACGTCTTTTGTTCTTGCTCTTCTGGCCGCCACCCAAGTGGCCGGTCAAACGCTGGAAGCCCGCAAGCCTTTCCGCAAACCCAACGACCGTCACCTGACGGCCACTGAAAATGCGACGGGTGAGATCGTGGTCAAGTTCCACGATCATGTTCGGGCACGGGTGACGCCCACCGGACAGCTGACCTTCCCGGGCGACGCCAAGTCGCTACGTGCTATCCAGGGCCTGCTCCGGGGTGCATCGGTCCGCCCCGCCATCAACGCGTCCCCTCTGAAGCTTGAGGCCATTCAATCTCAGGCTGCTGCTCGGTCCGGCAAAGCGCAACCTGATTTGGCGGGCATGATTTCTGTGTGGGTGGCGGATGCGGAGGACACCATTGGCATCGAAACGTTGGCGCGTCGTTTGAATCGCCACCCTCTGGTTGAGTTTGCCACCATCAAACATTCATTGCAGGTCTCTGCTGATTCCTATACTGGATTCTGCGCGCTTCCTGTGACGCCTCTGCTTTGTGTTGAGGTGGCCGATAACGAGGCTTGTGAGGCTCTGGGGGGGTTCTTTTCGAATACTCCATGTCAAGAGCCTTCGGACATCAGTCCTTTTGGCCCATGCTGTTTGGCCACAGGTGAATGCATAAACGTAACCTCAATTGATTGTGAGGACGCTGGTGGGGCCGAGTGGCGTGGCATCTGGGTTTGGGAGGATGATAATCGCGATGAGATCGCCCAAAATGCGGAGTTAGAGCCAGCAGTGCCCGTAATTCTCCCTGGACCCGGACCCGACACTGAGTACGCCGTCGGGCTCGCTTACAGCTGTGATGATGCAGGGCGAGGCCCGTGCAATCTCGACGCGAATGGATCATCTTTTTACGACGATGACTATCGGATTTTGATCGAAGATGAGAACGCCGTTTTTGGCCCGCTTGCAGGGTTCGAAGTTGATGATGTTTTTCGCTTGGCATACGGCGCTTGCTGTCTTGCCGAAGGAACTGCTGCAGATGGCTCTTGTGTTGATCTCACTCTGTTTGACTGCTTCCGTCTTGGAGGTCGATGGGCCCAACCTGATGCATTCCTAAATCAAGAAAGTGCCGTTAGTGACTTTGATCGGGGCAGTTGCGTCACTCTAGATGAAGACGGCGAAGAAGGCGACGAATACGACTGCTTTGGTAGTGAAGAACACTGCGCGGCGCTTGGTGCCGACGACGCGGGCTTCAACGGAGGCCCACTCCCGCTTTATGGTTGCTTCTTCCAAGAGCCTTGGGCGGCATCTACAAACATATCGCCTTCTCGGGCCACGGACGTAGCGGCCCGACCTTCTTGCAACGACATTGGTTGTTGCGAGGCCGTGATAGCCATCCTCCCTGAGTGTGCGGATTCTTGGGGCACAGACTGTGTCCAGTTGGCCAAGAACTTGGGTGATTGTGGAGGATCGGTCAGTATTGGCGCCACGAGCATCTATGGCGGTTCGGTGTATATGCCCTACCGGGATGAGCCAACCTCATCAGATTTCCGAACTCCAACCGACGCAAGTCTGGTCAGAATGGTCTTGCAGTTTGATCCACAATGTGACGCCAGATGGGACATGACCTGCGCGGAATACGCACGATTGTTCAGTTACCGGCTGAGCACCGTTGGTGACGAGCGAGATGATCGGGACGGTGTCCGAACCCCCGATCTCACGGGCTTACAGCACAATCTATCTGCCGAGCCATTTGACTTCGAACGACTCCCTGTTGGCATCAGCCTCACCCTGACCCAGGGTGCCGAAGCGCGCTACATCAGTTCAATGCCGCGAGTGCAACTTGGCGGATCTTTTGAGGTTCCAGCGTTCTCAGGTACCGGTTTGGGTGTTCGAGGACTGCCGGGTGAACCGTTTGTGGACGATTTTGATCCCGCCGTTGACGAATACGAAACTCCTGGTTGGTGGTCACTTGGCGAAGCCTGGAGCGACTTCGGCATCGACGGCCAGCAGGCCCTTTACTTTGGTGGGGCAACTGATCCTCGGGCCGTTGATTGCTTCCCAATCGATTTGAACCTCGTGGAACTTGCTCAGGCCATTTACGATGATCCGAACAACCCGGGTTCTGTCTTCTTTGACGACCCAAATACCGACGCAATCGAATGGCAGGACGAACTTGGAAATCCCATCGTGATTGGTCCGGGCGACGCCATTCCTTGCGATGTGTTAGGCATCACGGTTGAAATTTGTGGCGAAGAGCTTCCGGTTTACCGTGATTTCACCTCCGCCGACTTGGGCGAGTGCGACGGTTTGTTCACAAGCGGCACGGGCGGGGCAAACTTCGCGGTTCGGATCGCGCGTGATCGCGACTACAACGGCGGATTCGAACCCATTTTTGACCGCAGCGGTGTCATGTCTTTCGATGGTCGATACCCGGACGGTCAATTGGTTGACCAGGGCGATGAACTGTTCCGGGGACGTGGTTCTCGGATTGCTGTGATTGACTTCGCCTATTGGAAGGGCCACGAAGATCTCGACCAGCCCAATTACCAATGGAAGCGGTTTGCAGAAGCCCCCGGAATTGCTGGTGCGGCCAACTACACCCCGCGATTGCCTTACGTCATCAACGAACCTGGCCAGACCATGATCGAGTTTGCCGAGATCGGCTATCCAGATCACGGCACGGCTGTCCTTGGTCAACTGTGTGCGTTGGATGAAGAGCGGGATTGGGTTGATGAAGCGGGCAATCCTTTCGCTCGTTCTTACGGAGTGACGGGCATTGTTCCAGAGGCGCAGCCGTACTTCTTCCCGTTGATTTCTGTGGAAGAAGGTCCCCGCGAACTAACCGCTTGGTCGAACGCAATCGCCGATTTTGGCCCTGGTGATGTCATCTGTGCTCCTTACGAACCCGCAGGGGCCGCGACCAGTTTGGTCGGCAGCCCTGATGTGGTGCTGCTCACTCAGGTGGCATTCGATAAAGGCATCTTTGTGGTAGTGCCAGCTGGAAACGGCAAGCAAAACATTGACACGCTTGCCGGTGATGCCGGCGCTGATGACGAGCTTGGCATGTGTATTGTGGCCGCTTCCAACTTCTTGGAAGTTGGGGCAGCAGTCCCACCGGCATTCGCGCCGATCACAACTGCAAATGTGCCTGCCGGCTTCCGCTCAAATGGCTCCAACTATGGCACGCTTGTCGACCTCCACTTCTGGGGTGAGTACAACGTGTCATGTGGTTATGGCGATTTGTACAGCTCAATCACGTCTCGGGCTCCACAAGATCTTCAGGCCGATCGGCGACGTTCTTACACCGGTCACTTCGGTGGCACCTCTGCCGCGGCAACTAACATTGCTGGTGCAGCATGTGCTTTGCAAGGTTTGGCCAAGCAGTTCTATGCTGTCCCGGCAACCCCCGGCGGACTGCGCGATGTGGCCATGAAGCCTTACACCGTTGATCAGGAATACGCGAGTAACGTGACCGCCGGTGATGATGCGAACCCAGTTGGCTTTCAATGCAATAGTATTGCCACCAATACTTTGGGCCAAAATCGTCTCGCGAACGTTCTTGACAATTGCTCTTGTGAGAACCCTGAGTGCCCCGAAATCATCAGCATCGGTTGGCGCCCCCGCATTTGGGAGTTTGGTCGAGATGACACTGCGGTTGTCCAGCTCGTGTCCAACATCACCGACGCCAATGGTAACTCTGCAGTCTTCGACAATGATGCAGAAAACCTCCTCGGGTCATATGTGATCAAGGGCGAAGGTCAGGGCAACTTCTTCTCATTGAAGGGTGATGACGGCGGCCGATTCCGCATTCTCAGTGAGTTTGCCTTGGGTGGTTCAGCTGGTAAGGGCAGTTCCACGGACTTCAGCCAAGGATCATTTGGCACACCTGCTCTTCCATCCTCATTTGAAAAAGTTGTCAACGAGGCCACTCGTCCTGTGACGGGCGATGTCACTGATTTGCTGTTGCTTACTCGATGCCCTGTTGATCCAGGCATTGTGACTTCGGTTACTGCTGAGGTTCAGTTGCTGCAGCCTGATTCCGAGTTCGTGTTGTTCGGCTTCCAGCTTTGGAATACGCAAACGAATCGCTGGGCCTTGGTGGATGTGGCCACCCTTCCCGACGAACCGGGTGACCCAGATTTGGTGATCGAATTCGAAACCGCTGCGGGATTGGGTGGCGCGAGCAGATACGTTGATTCAGAGAATCGAGCTTGGGCGCGAATCTGGACCTGGAGTCTTGGCAGTCTCTTCGGATCCCCCGAGGGCTCCTATGGCATCGATTACGACCTCACCGATGTGCAGTTCAACTTTGGGCCAGATCCTGATGGGCCATAAGGCAACTTTTGGGGCAGTTGGCGTCGCGCTCTTTGCTGGTCTATTTCTAGGCAGAAGTTTTCTCGCAGACCAACATGTACCGTCGTCAGAAGCCAACAAGGCTTTGGAGCCCGCATCACCGGTCGAAGCGCAGCTCTCCAACACCGGGACTGAAATCCCGGTGCTCTTGGATGAAACTCAACTTGACCTAGGTCCGCATCTTGTTGGTGCCAGTCCATCGGGTGAAATCCATTTCACCGTCCTTGGCGATCGCCCCCTCTCGCTGCTGGCGGCTTCTCCGACCTGTGGTTGCCTTTCAACCGACTTCAATGGAAGAGTTGATCTCCAGCCAGGTCAGCGTCACACCATTCGGGTCGAGTATCGGCCAAGGAATTTCCCTGGTACCGCCGAAGAGAGCATTCGTTTGGTCTTCGCCGGATCGCCGGAGATCATTACGGTTCCAGTCCGGGCTTTTTTCTCACGTACTATCGAGGCCGACCCACCATCCATTGATGCAGATGCTGACTTGACTGGGGCCATCACCCTTCGCAGTTTGGACGGCGTTCCTTTTGAAATTTTGTCGGTCAATGGTCTCCTTCCCATTTTTTCTGATTCGGATGGCGCACCTTCAGTTACCCATGATTTGATTTGGGACTTACGTGCCTACAACAAGGACTGCCTTGACGAGTTCGGTGATTCGATGCCTCGCTGGCTGGTTTTTGAAACGACCCACCCATCTGTTCCATTTGTGGATGTTCGCGTTCGAAATTCCGAGTGCACGAAGTTGGACGTTCCGCTCTCTCCAACCCAAGAGTGGTACTTGGGAGATCACCGATTCATTTTGGGATACATCGCGCCGGGTGCTTCCTTGGATTTTGTTCTTCCGATCCGTTACTTCCCCCGGGCCAGTCGCTTGGAACCGATTTCCTTGGTTGCGACCACAGACTCGCGGTTCATACTCGAAGTCCAAAAGATCACCCAGCAATTTGACCAGCGAGACATCACCCTCAGACTCCGGGCCTCTGATGCTCTCGAGCCGGGGTTTTATCGCGTGCCCTTGATTGTTCGTTCTGCGGAAACCGGCAACACGCAAACCTGCGTTGCTTTCCTCACTATCCCGTCGTAAATCCTTCACTTGGAATTCATCACGAAAGCATTTTGATGCCAGTTTTGGTATTCAACGCACGCTACGGTGCTCCAGCATCGAACTGCTATCACCACTCAGGAGTGCATTTATTCGTTATTTGGAGCGGTTCTCAACCCTCAGAACCCTCACAAAGCGATTTTTTCTTGGACATCCTCGTCTGTGGGCTAGATTTGCGGCATGACCCACAGTCGAACCCTCCTCGTGCTTTCGGGCAGTTTTGTGGCCTCCAGCCTTGCACTCGCTGACCATCCTTCTTGGAACTTCTTGGGGTATTGGGATCTCCAAGATCGGCTTGGGGCGGCGACGCCGACAGGTGCGGGAGTTGTGGTCGGTCAAGTGGAAGCGGGCAGCGGCC
>Ga0129341_1180677_pt1 | contig 7885 bp, 7 predicted proteins | sample CPBNA2_6_FD_109917 | JGI IMG/M metagenome (GOLD analysis project Ga0129341, IMG submission 109917) | Freshwater to marine salinity gradient microbial communities from Chesapeake Bay, USA - CPBay_Sum_15_0.8_RNA2 (Metagenome Metatranscriptome) | ecosystem: Environmental > Aquatic > Marine > Coastal ...
ATTTCCAAAGGCCTTCAGCAGTCAGAATTCCGGTGCGGACTGACTTTGATTCTCCAAAGACAAACAGTGGATATTTCGTATCAATTTTGCCGATCCGCTGCCAAAGCATCACTTGACCAACAGGGCCTGCTTCGTAATTGCCAAAGGGTGCGATAAGGGGCGCAAATGAGGGGAGCTGACTAGAGAGTGTTTCATCAATGGAAAAAAGGGAGAATGAAGGATCAACAGATGCCTGAACATCGTTGGTGTTTTGCCCGTCGACAGTGAGTTGAACAAGATTTTCAAGATGATCGAGCCTGCTGAAATCTGTTTGCATACCGAGGATATGAAGCCTCGGAAGATTCAATTCGTCAAGTTGAGTAAGCAAGGTCTTTCCTGCCGGGGCCATCCCGGGTATTTGATGGAGAATGACCATGTCAAAAGACTCCAGATTTCCATCAAACTCATCAGCCATGCTGACGGTCACCTCGTAATTTCGATTGATGGTGATTGCCTGACGGAGGGCGGATATGTCCGGGTGGGGTGAGCTTCCAACGATCAGAATTTGTTGACGGGCATCAAGCACATCAACAAAAATATCTCTGGCGTTATTGATGACCGATGCTTCACCGTTCAGTTGAGTTAATGACACCTGATAGCGCTGCATTCCCGGCTGATCTGCATCGAGCACAACCTCCCTGGTTTGAAAGAAGTCTTTCGTTTTAATTTCCAGTGCTTCCTGATGCACAGTCTGTGGGCTGCCCGTCCCGATACGCTGTACCGTCAAGACAGGGCGTTCACCTGCACAATTCAGGGCCTGAACATCGATTTCCACCGTAAACTTATCTCCGAGATACGCGATGCGGTTATGGAACACCTTACGCAAAACCACATCTCGTCTTGCGGTGGTATCTCCAAGCCCTATGGTGTGGAGCGGAGCAGCAAGGCGTTTGGAGGCATAGAGTGGATTGCTCCCGCGGTTATAGATTCCATCAGTTGCCACGATGAGTGCGCCGACATTTTGATTGGTATAAAGGTCGCAGATGTCAGAGAGTGCTTTCGAGAGATTGGTCACTTCCTTGTCTCCCTTTTCATCAAGGCCGGCAGAGAGTTCATCTCCGAATGAATAACGGTCGACCTGATATTGATTCTCCAGAGAGCCAAGCATTGAGCTTATCGATGCTTGATAAGCTGCTAATTGCGCTTCTGACATGGATTCCGGAACAGAGCGTGAGGCATCTTGTAGAAAGACGATGATGGGATCTTTGGTCTGAGTCGCTATCGTTTGAAGAACGGGCATCAGCAACAGGGAGCTGACCAGAAATACGACTGTAAACCTTAATGCTGGAAGTAATGCCCGAAGCCAACTTGCCTGATCAGCAAATCGGCTGTCCCGGTAGTATGATATGACAGTGACAAACACTCCAAACAGAGCGCAGACTGAAAGATACCAGACCGGATATTGGAACGTAAGATCTCCCAAAGCGGTTGTGATTTAGAGTGAACAGGCCACAGTGGCTCATGCTCACTTTACAGGTTCTTTTGAAAAGGCCGTCACATCTTTTTTGCGGAGGAGAATATTCTGTTCCACCGGATGCCTTGGTCACCAGTTGAAAACCAGATGAAGAGCGGCTTGCCTACTACATGGTCGTGAGGGACAAAGCCCCAGTATCTGGAATCTTCCGAATTATGACGGTTGTCTCCCATCACCCAATAATAATCCTGGCCGAATGTGTAAGACGTTGCCGGCTCTCCGTTTAAGATATACATGCCGTCTTTTTCCTCAAGGGAATTGCCTTCGTAATCCTTAATCAATCGACGGTATATAGCTATTGTTTGAGGCTTCAGGTCAACCGTTTCCCCACGTTTGGGCACCGTAATGGGCCCGTAGTTGTCAATCGTCCAGGAGTCGAAATGTTCCGGATCGTGCGGAAAGAGCCTTTGAGGGTCTGCGAATGGCCTGACGACCAGGGAAGAGTCACTTGTACGAATGGTCTCAATTTGTTGCTCGGTGAGGGTGAGCACCACACCTTGAGGAAGTTTCCCCCGGAAGTGTGCGTCAGAAATTCCCCATCCGAGAATTGTCTGCAAGTTAAAATCTCCTGGCATTTCAACCAGATAGAGATCATTTGGGATTATCCTGATGCTGGCATCCATCGCCTCAAGCTGTGCCTTTTGGGACTCAGTCAGGACCAGCATCTGATAATTTGAACCAGAGGGATTCATATCATACCGCCTGTCATCATTGGTTATTCCAATCTCGGCCAGCTTGGCTGGGTTGAGGGGGGTATCAAATTTGACGAGGTACCTGAAGCACAATCCTTTGGGATTTTCCGCGGGTTGGTCATCGATAAAAACTTGTCGATCACGTATTTCCACAGTTTGGCCAGGCAGCCCGATGGTTCGTTTGATATAATGATCGCGCTTGTCGATGGGTCTGACCCTCAATGGAAGTCCCTTTACATAGGGCTCAAGTCCGGGATTCCGTCTGACATCATGCACACTCCACACTCTGCCGGGTGTTACATAAACGCTATCTCCTTCCGGGTAGTTAAAGACCAGAGGTTCATTATTATCAATAGATTCAAGCGCTGGCAACCTTTTCATTGGAAGGTTCGGAGCACTCAGGTACGACTCACCGCCGAAGAGTGGCATGATGTTGTGGAGGAGCGGAACCATGAGGACAGTCTGAGGGGTCCGGATGCCATAATGAGCCTTACTGACAAACAGAAAATCCCCAACCAGGAGGGACTCTTCCATAGATGGAGTCGGAATTTTGTAGGCCTCTATCAGAAACATCCTGATGAAGGCCGCCGCGAAGACTGCAAAGATGATAGCTTCTGCCCATTCCCGGACCTGGGTCTTCCGGTATGGATTATCTCTGAGGAGTTTATCCCGCTTTTTGGTTTGACCCTTCTGGGTAGCCTCCCGGATTTGGGCAGCATATTCAGCTTCCCGCGGAAGAATGGCACCCTGATAGGATTCCTTTTTCCCATAGCCGATGCTCAGGAAAATAGCGGGCGCATAGATGACAGAGAGAGCTGAATGCCTGAACCCGTATTTTCCAAATGACCGCACCATGTCCACGCAGAGCCCTGCGTACACGAAAATGTTTACAATTGGAAGAAGCAAGAGAGCTGCCCACCATTTTGGCCGTCCTACAATTTGACTCCACACGATAAAATTCAGTCCGGGCACCAATCCTTTCCATCCTGACTCTCCAGCTTTTTCGAAGACCTTCATGAGGCTGACGCTGAGGAGGATGTATGAGACCAGAAGAAAGTAAATGATGGTCACAGCAATTCATTTAGTGCGTAAAAGACCTGATAGAAACGGACGACAATCGCCGGGAGTATACCCGGGCTGAAATCTTCGACCAAGTCAATATTCTGCTCGATTTACAAGTTGAACGCTTTTTTGAACACATCGACCAAATCAAGCTTTTCCCAGGTGAAGGTTTCTACCTCTCTGGTCATCGTCTCTCCGGACCCATTGACCATAGTCACCTTTTTCAGTTCGGGCGTTCTCCCCATATGCCCATAGGCTGCTGAATCTGAGTAAATTGGATTCCGGAGTTTGAGGCGTTGCTCGATGGCAAATGGCCGCATATCAACAAGGTCGTAGACAATTTCAGCTATCCGATGGTCAGGCATGTCAACTTGTGCAGTTCCATACGTCTGGATGTAGATATTTGTCGGTTTGGCCACACCGATGGCATAAGAGACCTGCACAAGGACTTCCTTGCAAACTCCTGCAGCAACGAGATTCTTGGCGATGTGTCGCGTAGCATAAGCGGCAGACCGATCTACTTTCGATGGGTCTTTGCCGGAGAATGCTCCACCGCCATGAGCTCCTTTCCCGCCATAGGTATCAACGATTATTTTCCGACCCGTAAGGCCTGTATCTCCATGAGGACCGCCGATGACAAACTTGCCTGTTGGGTTGATATGATAAGTGATATCTTCCGTAAACAGCTTTTGTATATGCGCTTGCCTTTGGGACTTCACTCTGGGAATGAGGTGCTCAATGACATCTTTTCGGATTTGATCCAGCATGGTTTGGTCATCCTGATGGAACGGATCATGCTGTGTTGAGATGACAATGGAATCTACTCGAAGCGGCGAATTGTCATCAGAGTATTCGATGGTCACCTGCGACTTCGAATCTGGCCTCAGGTAAGTCATCACTTTCCCTTCTCTTCTGATGGCAGCCAATTCACGCAACAGATGATGGGACAAATCGAGGGCGAGTGGCATGTAGTTTGGGGTTTCATCAGTTGCGTAGCCAAACATCATACCTTGGTCTCCCGCGCCCTGATCCTCAGGACTGACTCTTTCAACACCTCGCGAAATATCCGGCGATTGTTCGTGAATGGCCGACAGGACGCCACAAGAATCTCCCTCGAATCTGTATTCAGATTTGTTATAACCAATCCGGTTGATGACATCTCTGGCGATTTGCTGGAGGTCGAGGTAGGTCTCAGATTTCACCTCTCCGGCCAGCACCACCTGACCTGTGGTGACAAGGGTCTCGCAGGCCACTTTTGAGGTTGGGTCAAACGCAAGAAAATGGTCGACCAAGGCATCGGAGATTTGATCGGCAATTTTATCGGGGTGGCCTTCGGAGACCGACTCTGAAGTAAACAAGTAAGGCATGTTGTTCGCAGATTTGTGAAAAGAATGGGTTTCCTGTTTGGACCACTTTCAAGACCCAATTTGGTAGCGTGCAAATTTAACAATTCTAAGAGAATCTCTCAGAATCCGCGGTGAAGGCTAATTATTTCACCTCACAACTTAACATGAGTTGCGAACTTCCGTCTGGCATACGCAGATAGCCTTCCAGCAAATCACCTTTTTGTATTGGCCCCACTCCAGCTGGCGTTCCGGTGAACAGAAGGTCTCCTTGTTGAAGCTTGAAGTACTTGCTCACGTGAACGATGAGATCAGTCACGGGAAAAATCAAGTCGCGGGTATTGCCCCGCTGCACTTCCTCACCGTTGCGTACCAGCCAAAACTCGATATCATCCAATAGAAACGGTTCTGCCGGCACAAATTCAGAGAGCGGTGCTGAATTATCAAAGCCCTTCGCGATTTCCCAGGGGTGACCTTTTTTTTTGCATTGCTCTTGAAGATCTCTGGCTGTCAAATCCAGGCCCAAACCAATCTGGTCGATGTACTTTGAGGCAAATTCAGGTTGCACATGCCTCCCGTTGCGACCGATGCGCACAACTACTTCCAATTCGTAGTGAATATCAGTCGAAAAATCCGGGTAATAGAAGGGTTTGTCATTCACCAACAGTGCTGTAGGGGGTTTCATAAACACCATGGGAGCCTCTGGCAACGGGTTGTTGAGTTCCCGGGCATGGTCGGCATAGTTTCGGCCGATGCACAGTATTTTCATCTTGCAGGCGTTTTATATTCTGATGTTCAACAGACCAGTGAGCTCCTTCACTTCGCGGATAGTCTCCATGGCTCGCTTGCGGATTTCATGGCTGGAAGCTTTAATTTGGTTTCGAAGCTCTTTTTTATTCTCATTCAACTCCGCCTTTCGGGCTCGAAAACCGGAGGTCAGTTCTGTGAGCGCATCGGCTACGGCATCCTTGAGGTCGACGTATTGAAGCTTGTTATTCTCAAAGTCTTTTGCCAGACCGGAGCGAATTTCATCTTTCCCGCACGCATCAAGCAATTCGAACAAATTCGCAACCCCATCGCTCATTTCTCCCTCAACTGATGTGCCGGTATCTGTTACTGCCGAGCGAATTTGCTTGCGAACCCTCTGCTCTTCAGCGAACAAATCTATGTAGTGTTTTTCTCCGGCACTCTTGCTCATTTTCCGGGTTGGGTCAGCGGTAGAGCGGATTTTCGGTGTTTTGGTAAATAATGGCTCTGGCAGGACGAAGTACTCTTTTTTCATCTGTTGATTGAAGCGCAAGGCTATATCACGGGTCAATTCAAGGTGTTGAACCTGATCTTTACCGATGGGTACAAAGTCAGCACGGTAAATCAAAATATCAGCTGCCTGCATCACGGGGTAATCAAACAGTCCTGCGGAGATAAATCCATCGGATGCATCACTGGACTGTCTTCTTTTGTCCTTGAATTGAGTCATCCGCTGAAGCTGGCCATAGGAACAAAAGCAATTGAAGATCCAGCACAATTCAGCGTGCTCCGGCACAAGAGATTGGATGAAGAGATTTTCGGGTTTCACCCCGACAGCGACGAGGTTCAGAATCAATTCCCAGGTGTTTTTCCGAAGTCGGACCGGATCGTAGGGCATGGTCATGGCGTGGTAATCGACCACCCCGTAGATACATCTGTACCGGGATTGCAGGTCGACCCAGTTTTTGACAGCTCCAAAGTAATTGCCGAGGTGAATATCACCGGTTGGCTGGATAGCTGAAAGGACAACTTTTTCTTCAGACATATTTCTGACAGATCAATACGTAAATATTCCGGTTCTCATGAAATTACTCAGCGCCGGTTTGCGACTGATTCAGGGCCGCAATACATGAAATCTCTACATTGACATTTTTGGGCAGGTGCGACACCTCCACCAACTCTCTTGCCGGGGCCGAATCGTGATTAAAATAGCTGCCATACACCTCATTGATAGGGGCATAGTCATTCATATTTCTGACAAAGATGGTGCATTTTAGCACCCTGTCAAAGTCTATTCCCCCATCATGCAAGATTGCTCTGAGGTTTTCCATTACCTGACGTGTTTCCTCCTGAATTGAGCTGATGAGCAATTGCCCGGACTCTGCAACCAGAGCAATCTGGCCAGAGACAAACAGGAGTCCACCAAATCCGATTGCCTGATTGTAAGGTCCGATTGGCGCGGGCGCCTGATCAGTGAAATAGACTTGCGGCTTCATGAATGGTAATTATTGAATGAAGGGAAAACACGAAAAGCTCCGCACAGTAGTAAATACCATGGGAGCTTTTGTTGTATGGTGCGCTTGGTTCAGAAAACCTACTCCTCGTAGAGTAACTCTTCTGCTTCTTCGCCTTTAATCACAATTTGCCCACGATAGTACAAATTGCCATCGAGCCAGAAAGCACGGTGTGGCATATGGCGTTCGCCGGTTTCCTGACAAGTCATCAGACCAGGAACGGCAGCTTTCTTGTGCGTTCTGCGCTTGCGCTTGCGCTGTTTTGATATTCTACTCTTTGGATGTGCCATGTGTTTACTCTTGAGATAGCATTAAACGATTAGATCTTTGAGTGCATCCCTGAACGGGTTGTCATCATTTTCATCATCATCTCCATTGCCTTCCGGCCCACTTGTATTTTGTTGACTGAGGTATCTGAGCATTTCCAAATCACAGGGCTTTGGGTTCTCGGATTCACAATCATACACTTTGACCATGGGAAGGGCAAGTGAGAGAAATTCTTGAATGTAGCCTGAAATATTCAGTCGTGGGGTGAGCGGAGAAATGTAGATGACCGATTCATCATGATCATCTTCTCTTTCATCCGCACCTTCCTCAAATTTGAAGATAAGGTCTCCCTCACCTTCCAGAGGCAATTGAATATTTGCTAGGCAGCGATCGCAGGTTGTGGCAACTATTCCGGAGAATGTCATGGAGAAAGTCATCATATCGACTCGTTTGTCGACAACCACATGAACTCCAAACGACCCATTTTCTATCAACGAACCTTCAAATTGTTCAAAGAAGGCTTGACCGATTTGAAAATCGTATTCGTGCTGGCCGACTCCCATCCCTCGTACGGGAAGATAGAATTCGATGAGTGGGTTCATGCAACTGGTTTCTGCAATCGGATGGCAAAGATAGATGTTTATTCTGAGTCAGACAACAGTTCTCAACTTCTCTGCAAAGAGCCGATCATATCTTCGGGTTTGACCCATTGCTGAAATTCCTCACGTGTGAGCAAGTCGAGTTCCA
>Ga0129341_1022853_pt1 | contig 7571 bp, 9 predicted proteins | sample CPBNA2_6_FD_109917 | JGI IMG/M metagenome (GOLD analysis project Ga0129341, IMG submission 109917) | Freshwater to marine salinity gradient microbial communities from Chesapeake Bay, USA - CPBay_Sum_15_0.8_RNA2 (Metagenome Metatranscriptome) | ecosystem: Environmental > Aquatic > Marine > Coastal ...
CAGCACTCACTTAACCACTACTTTAGCCACGTAATCTATGACGCGCCAAGGGGAGTGGTGGCAGTATAAAGTTTGCCAAACTGGGCTGGGGCGCTCGTTGTAAGACCGCAGCCTCTCTGTGTTACAACCACAGTTGATTAATCGACAAAGTAAAAACCTTGAAAGACGATTGATAAAGAACAATTGTCAGGTTCCACTTGAATACGCCTTAACAGAATTGAGTTAGGAGTATCCAACGCGGAAGGCGGACGACTACAGAGCATCGCGCTCTCTGTCCAGTGCTTATCTACGGTTGGTGTCGAGTTTGTCCTGGTTCTTTGTTCTGATGCCATCGCGGAAATTTCTGTCCAATCGGGTTGGATCAGCTTCCCGCCAAGGCGTGGCATCGTCTGTTGTCTGAGTTGGTTGGTCGTCGACGTTCTCGGTACTGTTCTGGGTTCCAGGATCGTTGACGATCCTCACCGCTAGATTTTCACCGCTTTTCCATGAAGGTGCCTATAGGCCAGCGATAGCAGAAGAAAGACCGGTACCGCCTCGCGTAAGACTAGCGATCAGCGGAAGGTAAGTAGCAACTCTAGTACCGAAGGATCTCTAATATTGCATGTAAGAGTTCCTTTCGTTGCCGGGCAGGATGGAGCCGATTGCCCTCTAAGTAGAGGGGGTGGCATCTGACTATCTGCGCATTTGTTCCTATTGCTGAGGGTCTACCCCGGTGTCAGTTCTGGCGACTAGGTTCTCTGCTTTAGCCAAGTGGTTTCCATCGACTATGGCCGGTTTACGTTCCACCATCTGGTATAGTACAGCTTTTGGGATGTATTCAACGACAACGTTGAATTCGATTGTTATAGCGATCTCGGTGGTCCCATATCCGGTAATGAAGCCTTGAATTACTGGGTACTCTTCGTTGTCTACATCGACGCTCTTGGGGCGCGTTGACCTCATGTGGAGGTCACTGAAATCCGCTGGCGCGTATACCATCCTTAGATGATCCTCTTCTCCGACAGAGGAAAAGTTCGCTTCGTCCTTGTAAGTAGAGTTGATTATCACAGACTTGGAGACGTTCGGAGGACTTACGTTCTGCGGATCGGATGGAGGGGGCGCATAAACCCTGGCAACAAGTCCGTATCCTGCACGGTCAACCAGTTTCTGGGTTTGGGTTATGGTGATGGAAGCTCCTACAACCCTCATCGCCTCTATGGAGTCGAATTGGACGTTCGGGAACATCGTTTCTCTGGTTAGTACTCCACCACCTCCGGTTGCGAAAGGTACGATATCGTTGTTGCTGGGGCCGTTGGCCCAAGAAAAGGGTTCATGGTAATGACCGGTTCCGGTGCTAGGAGTGCTAATTGCTTCTGGAATAAAAGTGAAAGCAAAAGTGTCTCCATGGGACACGGATGGGCTGAAGGTGTAAATCGAGGTTCCGCGCGCGATGGCGGTAGGGACAGGGCAAATAAAGGGGATTCGAGACATGCATATTTCCGGATACAGAAGTGTGTTAGCATAAGATTCTTTTGATGATTCAAAATGTCGGATAGAATCCTCCTAATCTTCCTTGAAATGGTCGTGTTGATGCTTTTTGTGGATGCGTTTCAAGTGCTTGGATTCGAATTCCTCTCCCTTCGATAAAACCATCCCAGCCTTTGGCTAGTTAGCTGTCTTTAAAATGCCTGAACTTTCGGTCATTTTGTTACCCTATTGAAGCGATTGCGGCTTCTGGGTGAGAACTTTGGTCGGTTGTTTTGGTCCAGCTTTAGACTGATTCTTCCTTTGTTTTCGATTGTTCGATTGAGTATTTGTGTTTTTATCCATGATAGTATAATTTATGGAGCCCGCCTTCGTTGCGGGCATTCTCTGCTTATGGGGCAGAGTCTCCCGCTCGGTATGATTCGAAGATACCGAGCAATCAAAATGGTTGCTTAGCACATTAAACGATTGGTGGGATCCATTCCCTCCAACCGATCTATGTAGTTCTTCGTTTCCTCAAAGCACCATATGATTGCTCCGTTATTGATCTAATTGCAATTGAATCCGGTGAAATTAGAACTTTTTGAGGTAGCTTCCTTCTTATATCTCTTTTCTTTCTCCTCTTTTGAATTCTATTTCCCGGAGCGGCGGGGCTACTCCGCATAAGCTCTTTTGAATGGAATTAGACTGTCGTGCATAGCCATTGAACCCATAATCTCTCCGATGACAGATGTTCTGATGAGTTCTGGGTCAGTACCAGTCGATGAGCAACAGCCTGTCTTCACTTGCCGATCTGGCTACCTTGTATACAATCGTCCCCGATCGTATATCTTGGACTAGAAAATGCATGAATCCTTTGTGATTTCGAAGCTTTTGACTATGATTCCAGAGCGATCCTCGATTGGTTTATCTTTTTCCTGGGTAATCGATTGGAACCTCTCAATTATTTCAGCGGTATCTTTTCCTTCTGCGATAATTAACATGTCATCACCTGAAGCCAAACAGTCAATCTTTTTATCGGATGATATGTAATTCGCCAAAGCCAGGAAAGTGATGGTATTCCCGTAGGTTGTTGGGATCGCCCATCCGGACTGGGTGGTACCGTGGAACCTACCCTGCATTTTCTAGAACTTCCCTTCTGCTTCAAAGTCCACCTCTATTTGTCTTAGCTGATTCCGCTAGATGGGTCTTATCTTACAGGGGATGTCCATGAAATTGAAAATCGGATCTATCAGACAAGTGAAACTCGCTATGTCTAGTCTGCGCAAATACTCATTTCTTGTGGCGTCACATTTGGATGCATCTGAACTAATTATTCTATTGTCTTCGTACCGGTCCATGATGCGATCCAATTTGGTCTTGATTTGATCACCAGTGAGTGCTTGTATGAAGTGCTATCTATTTTTATGATCCTCATTAGAATAAGCCAGGCAAATTTTCATGGCTTTAATCTAATTGTGGGCGAACCAGCCGATTACGGCTTTGTATAGTTCGACCCTTATCCCCACGGTCTCTGGGCGGAGACCGTTAGTTGCTCTAGACTCGGGGTTGCATATTAAACGAGAGCGTACTTCTTCGAGAGGGCAAAATTGCATCTCTCCCGCTTTTTGGAACTATTTCGAGATAGTTCTGAATTCATGAAAGCCCTTTTCCTTCCAAGCATCAAAAGCTCTTTTGTAAGATGAGCGCTTGCCGGCGTCAGCCAGTGAGTCGAGATATTCATCGAAGGTCAAGAGAGTCTGTTTTTCGACTCCAAATTCCGAGACATTAATCTAATCCTTCCCTAATCCTCCGATCTTTTGGTATCCTCGGTACACTCTTTCAGCAAATTGATCGGATATCTTTTGAACCAGACGTTTCGATCCCTTGGATTGGGTATTCATATGTCGGCTATATATAGCATGATACTAATTGTAGTCTGACATCTCCGCAAAACAGGCTCCCTAATTGAAAGAGACCACTGAATTTTTGGAAGGTGGAACGTAGGTTAGATTTTCTTCGGCCTCTTTGGAATCAATTTCTCTCCAATAAGGCTTCTTCCTCTCATCAGGGCGATGGTCGGTTACTTTCTAGCTTAATTTTGAGACGTTACTCGGGCCAGTCTCGTTCCTCTTGGTCTGATCGAATTTACCCTCTTGTATGGAAGGCTTTACAATCGATTCTATCCTTTTCACGGGTAATGTGCAAAGTGGTCGAGTGAGTCCCCCTACTGGCACACATTGCGAGTCGGACGTTTTCTCGGTTTTGATCGAAGTGTTTTGTGTCTGTTGGGCTGGCTCTGCGGCTATCCGGTTCGCTTGTGTGGGCAATGCATCCTTCCCCTTGTACTCTTTTGTATGCTTGGTCTTCATCTAGACACCATAGGCATCCACAGGGTTGATTAGCTCGGTCGGGTCATTCAAGCAGTTCAACTAACACATATCTTTTGAAACCCGATAGAGTGCGACATATTCAGTGATCGAGCACTGGTTCATTGTTGTGACCTGTTTAATATATTCAAGAATAATCTCTTCGTTATGGTACTACTTGGCTAGGCTCAGATCCTGCAATCTTGCACAGAGCTTGTATTTTTCGCGAGCGGATGGGTTGTTTGCGTAGTACATCACAGTCGAGTACTATTTCCCATGGGTCGCTTCGTAGTAGGTCTAGTTGTACCCCTTCCAGATAAGATAAAGGTCCGGTAGCTAAATTATCACAAAATAAAGCCACGTCCGCTTAGTGGAGAAGAATAGAATTATCCAGTAGATCAATAAAGGGGATATCCAAGCCAGGCCGAGGATTATTTTCGAGGGTTTTGAATAAGTCTGTGAAGTGAAATTGCCCTATTTTATTGCTTCGATGCGTGTCCGTGTGTATCTTGTTAAATAATCCTAAACGCAGACAATGAGCGATACAATCTAAGTTTCGAAAATGAACTTGAAAGGCTAGTAGTCCTACTCAATATCGAAGATTCGCTATTCCAATCGCGAGCTGATGAGATAGATGAGCGGATAAGGAAGGACGATTTGGTCGAGGCTTTGTAGGTGGAGTAGAGCAGTGTAGATATTCCACATGTGATCTTTGACTTCCCCGCTGATCCCCAATTCCTTGATCTTAGCTCTCCCGTACCAAAGCCAACGCAAATGGGACCGCACCAATCCGAAAAGATCCCAAATATAATCCTTAGAGAGAGCGACTCGGGTCAGGAGGTAAAACGCCATGGTAGTCTAGATTACAGCTCTCAGTTCGTGGAAGTATCGATTCCTCCCCAACGTGCCGCCGACAAAGCATTTGACCAGAAGGAAAAAGAAAAGTGAGACCCAAAGGAATATGAACATAAGAATCTAGTAAATCGAACTCACCTTAGCGTCGGTCCCGATCTAATTCCATGTATTGGATAGCAGCTGGATTAACAGTATCAATCTGTTGATGTTGTTCTTCAAACCCAGGCCTGCTTCGGAGTATTCGAGCGGTCGTTGCAACCAGTATGCTGATAGCAGTATCTAGAGGGGCCAGAAGGCTGTGAGGATCTCCCATTCGCGTCCTTGTGCAACATCGGCTAAATCTTGATTGTAGCGTTGGACGGCTGCGGAACAAAGCCAGAAGAAGTTAGTGTGCACCACCACGTTGAGTTCTGAATAAGAGCTGAGCCAAAATTCATGCGCAATCCATGCAACCGTGAAGATACCCACAACCACTTGTCCGAACGAAGTTGGCTATTGCTTGAGGATCATCAAATCAGTTATTTCAGACTAATCGGGCCATCTTTCTCCTTCGACTGACAGTAAACATAAATGGGTCGAATACCCAGCCCACTCGTATCCTCTGGCGGTAGGTGCCAAGTCCTTGAAACAGTTTGCTATTTTTGAGTGGTAACTATCCGCTGTCTCTCTCTCGTATCCAAAATTGAGCGTCTAGGCAAGGATTACTGCGAAAAGCATAGCGGCGATCCTGTATTCCCAAGTGAGATCCCGTTTGACGTATTCCTATTGGTTCTTCAGACCCTGTTGCTGCCAGGCATATTTCCCTTCTTCTCCTTTGAGGGCTCTGATAAGCTCGACATCTCTCCCAGTTCGCTTCGTGATGACGTCAGCCAGAGACAGCAATCTCGTTTTGGTGGAATCGATCCCTCTCTGGATCTCGTCTGATTCTATGCTATCCCCGACTCTCGCTATCCCGTCGGACAAGAAGTCTTTCACGCTAGAATATCTCATGGGATCCTCGCACAGATAATCTCGCATCCTGACGAGATAAGTGTATCGGTGCATTGTTTGGATCCAGTCAGGGTTTGATTTCAACTATTTGTAGTACGTTGTGCTGACATTCTGCGCTTTCGAATTCTCGATGAAACCGCCCGAGGTGTTCTTGATCCGCTGGTAAACCACGTTCAAAGCATCGTTCGCATCATTTTCTGCACGGGCTTTCGTTTCCCATCCAATTCGGGTCGTATTGACTGTAACTATGACACTCTCCTCGTTCTCGCTCACCCGATACTAATTTCCGCGCCCCGCAGGATCGATGGTTCTCGACACGGGATACAGGAACTCTTCGTCATAGATCGATTTTATATGTTCCGTGATTTTGATAGAGTTCAGGTGGTTAAAGCAGCCTCTCCCCTCGATCCTGGTTAAAGATTTCAGGATATCGGTCTTCGATAAGAAGCCAGGCTAATAATCGATTGAAGACGAAGGATAATTCGACGGGGCGATTAGGTGATTATATCCGTTACCATGGGATTGTGGACCCGAAGTCGTCGCGCATAATCTCTATTCTGGTCTCTGGGTATCCCAATAGGTCTTGAGATCGGATTTGCCACCTTCCGAGAGAGTTTTTCCATCTAGTTCCTGATGATCCCTGATCGAGTAGCTCTTGTGGACATTTGTGATCGTCACTTTGTAGTCATGGAATGATTCGGAATAGAGTGAGAGTCCTTGGATTAGTGGTGCAAGATAGTACAGTGCGTCAACAGTAAAGATCTCGAATTCGTCATATTCTTGGAGTAGGTATCGGGAAAGGTTGCAACCGCTGGCGAACTCGGACACGAATTTTCCGTCGACCATCATCTCATCGCCATAGAACATGAGGAGGTGACGAGGATAGAGTTTGTTTCGGTAACGTGAGAATCCACAGATATCAGCCTCTCGCTCGTAGTTATCAAAATTGATATATTTTTCCGTGCCGTCTGGAGTGGTTGATTTTTGAAGTGTGACGTATTCTATCCCAGCCTGTTCAAGCAAAGGATTCTACGCCACTGGCATGAGGGTCACGTTGGCTCCGATGTCGACTATTGCTCTTTGAGTGTCGTTTCCTTGGGCTCCCTTTTGTCTGAGACGCTTCGTTGCATAAGTGAAATTGGACTAAGCCAGGAAGTTCGTCACAGTTCGCTAGTAAGTGTGGGTGCATTCGTTGGATGCGTTGGTCGATTCGATGTTCGTGAAGAATTCATTAACTTCAGCTTCGATATCGAACTCTTTCAACAACTTCGCCTAGCATTCGACCTCTTTGGTGGAAAGTCGCGCCTTTTTGTTCGATATGATGGGTCCGGCTGGCATGGAAGTGAGTCGCCCGTTGATGAAACTTGGCGTGGCATTCCTGTTGTTCACACCTCGAATGATGTACTCTTCCCGATACTAACAATGAGATATCAGGGATCTTTTCGAGTTGCCCTTAACTTTCTGCCAGGCCATGAGTATAAGGAGGTTTGGAGAATAGTTCAATTTCTTGAATTGGTCTTTTCCTTCTCCTTTAAGATGCTTTATTCCTTTAGAAAGATCGTCATAGATAACATTGTTAACATAGACGGTCCCGCCCATTTCGTGTTTCTATTCGGAAAACGTCCGGCGATGTTCTTTCTCGGAAGTGGCATCTTGCTCCTTTCCTTGGTCAGTCCACCATGACTCGATGTTGGGCCGACATTCCTGCTTAGAGCCAGGATGTGAGGGTACCCCAGAGAATTCCGCCCAGAATCCTATTGGGGCAATCTCCTCGATGTTCTCGTTTTTGAAGAGTTCCAAGTTCTTCTCACGTGAACATTGGTGTACCAATGCTGCGCATAACCCCTAGTCGATGTCAACAGAGAGGTATGGCACATTGGCTTCGTTTTTGAAATTCTAGTGGATCGTTTCTAG